>JAEEGF010489186.1_pt1 | contig 15783 bp, 10 predicted proteins | sample 9134171 | NCBI WGS metagenome assembly JAEEGF01 (sample SAMN16246542, study PRJNA631951) | gut metagenome | biome: gut microbiome; feature: rumen; material: AP-attached | host: Bos | place: Iran: Karaj | collected 2018-10
GTTGTACGATTTGCAGGGACGGGCGGTAGAGACGCGCCATGGCACGTCTCTACAGGGCGGAACGGCCACCATTAACGTGCGGAACGTGCCTGCGGGCGTGTATGTGTTGCAGGTGACGGACGCGGACGGGAACGAATATCACCAAAAAATTGTCAGGAAATAACGGATTGCGGGATGTGTAGGGGCGAATAATCATTCGCCCCTACAACGTCCGCAATCAATTCACAATTCACACATCACAATTCACACATCACAATTCACACATCACAATTCACACATCACAAAAAAAGCCCCGAAAATTTCGGGGCCTGTGGTGCTGACGGGAATTGAACCAGTGACACACGGATTTTCAGTCCGTTGCTCTACCAACTGAGCTACAGCACCATCGTTGGTTTGAGGCTGCAAATATACACTTTTTTCTTATTCTCGGATAATTTTTGAAATATTTTTATAAAAAATTGACATACAATTGTTTATAAAGATTTTTATTCTTGTTTTCGCCAGAATTTGGACACAGGAAACGCCTCTCTTAGCGCAAAAACGGAATCAAAGTCGCAGGAATGGATCAAAATCTCTTCCTTGTTCATCGTGGTTTTGGCTTCAATTTCACCATGCGGATTGATAATAGCACAACCGCCTGCATAGTTCCGCTGATAGCCGTCGGAGCCCACGCGGTTCACCACGATGGCGTAGGCTTGGTTCTCAATGGCCCGCGCCTGTGCCAGAGTGAGCAACTCTCTTTCCCGAGGTGCGGGGAAATTGGCCGTATAGACCAAGCAGTCATAATCAAAAACCCCGTTGTTTACCTGGTTGCGACTCCATTCCGGAAAACGTACATCGAAGCAGATAAGTGGTAAGAATTTATAACCCAGCGTATTGACAATTGTTTTTTCCTTTCCGGGTGTAAAAAACTCTTCTTCTCCCATAAAAAGGTGGTGCTTTTGGTAACTACCTAAGATTCTATCTCTGGAAAACCACACCAATTTGTTATACAGCAATCCATTATGCTTGATAGGCAACGTCGCTACCACGTCGCACTGGAACTTATTGGCCAGCATGTATAGGAAAAAGATGCTTTCGCCATTGTCCGGTTCGGCATCGTCCATGATGTCCGGCGAAAAACCGCAATGGAACATCTCTGGAAACACCAACAGATGAACCGGCTCTTGAATCGCACTCTCCAGCCATGACATGTAATGAGTCAGATTTCCCTTTTTGTTGTAGGGTTTTATGTCCGCTTGAACCAATCCTATTGTAATCATCCTACTCAACTTTGATAATAATTTTGTCTCCTGGCTCCAAATCCGCCAAAATCGCCACGTCAGACTGGTATGAGGCAATCTCAATCAACCCTAACGCATTGTCGCACAACACCATCTCTTCTTCTGACACCGGATAATGTTGAAAATGTTTGGTAATCATCCATGTCCCCTTTGACTCAATCGTGGCTGTGAAGGAGCGATTCCCCACCGCTTTTTTAAACATCTCCACAGGAATGTCGGTTAAAGCGTTATTGAAGGCATCTATATAGACAATATGTCCCTCTATTTGCTGTATATCAGCCGAATAGTCGGGCTGTTCCACAAACATCCGCTTGAAATTCAGATATTCTGGGGTCTCTTCTGCCAATCTGCCTCTACTAATCAATTCAATAAGATGAAGCAGTTGGGTTAATGTATTTTCTTTACAATCAGTCAGTTGAAAACCCTTTAAAATAGTCTCCTGACCAAACATCAGGTGAAAAACCCCGTTGTCCTCCCCGATGAAGTAGTGTCCATTATAATGTAAAACTACCGGTGAAAAGGTGGAGTTGAGTGACATGTTGGTCAATAGCAGGTGGACGGACCCTTTTGGAAACGAACTGTAACAGGTTTTCATTAGCAATCCTGTCTGCAACAGGTTGAATTTATCCACATAATGGGTGATGTCTATGACTTGCGCGTCGGGCAATGCCTGCAGGATCCTGCCCTTGAGCATAGCCACGTAAGGGTCTCGCAATCGCCAATCACTTAAAAGGGTAATAATCTGGTTCATAGAATTTTGGCAATACGGTTAAGAAAATGCAAAAGTAGAAAAAATTAGGCAATAGGCAACAGGCAATAGTGATTAGTTATGTAGAGACGTTTCATGAAACGTCTCTACTATTTCAAACATAGACACAGCCGCCACAAGAGTCTTCACAAGCACCGGTGACACTTTGCAAGCAGTTGGTCTCCCCTTCTAACCGGAGCAATCCTAAAAAGGCAAAAATCAAGGCCTCTTTGTAATCGACAATCAGATTGTCGGGAACGATTACATTTAAGCTATCTCTTTGATATTGAATTTGTTGGATTAAAAAAGCGTGATGCGCGCCGCCGCCGGTGATGAGCAAGGTCTGGGCCGTTTCAGGAACATTCGCGACAATCTCTTCGGCAATGTGCTCCACTACCGTTCGAGCAACATCGGCAACAGCATTATTGTCTAAAAACTGCTCCAAAACAGGGTAAAAAGCATTTTCAAACCACTCTTTTCCTAAAGATTTTGGCGGTTTTTGATGATAATATCCCAAATTGTTCAGCTTTTGAAGCAGTTCGGGAAGAATTTGACCGTTTCGTGAAAGCCGACCGTCTTTGTCGTAAGGCAAACCCACAAGATTGGCCAACTTGTTCAATGCCATGTTACAAGGTGAAATATCGTAAGCAATGCGTTTGTTTTCAAGACGATACGAAATATTGGAAAAGCCGCCCAAATTCAGACAGGCATCGTATTCACCGAAGAGCAGTTCATCGCCAATGGGCACTAACGGTGCCCCCTGACCGCCCAACGCCACGTCTTTGGTGCGGAAATCACAAACTGTCAAGGTCTTAGTCTGTGCAGCCAATATTGCCCCGTTGCCAATCTGCGTGGTCAAGCCGATTTCCGGTTGGTGGAAAATGGTGTGCCCGTGCGAGGCAATGAAATCCGGCCGCGAACCATCGCCCAACCAGTCATTAATGGCTTTCGCGAAAACAACTGCCACGTCGTTGTTTAGCTTAACGTACTCCAAAGCAGAAAGTTCCTGCGCATTGGACAACCGTTGACGGAAATCATCGGAATAGGGAACCGTCACCGCTTTTTCGATGCGGTATGCCCATCGGCCATCCACCTTTCGGGAAAAGTGACACCATGCCAAGTCGATGCCGTCCAACGAGGTGCCAGACATGACACCGATGCCGTCCCATTCGTTCTTCATGCTTCGAGAATTGCGGTTAACTTATTGAGATGCATACTGTTGGAGCCCTTAATCAAGATCATGGCATTTTCCAACGGATTTTTCGTAAAAAAGTCGTTTGCCTCTTCCACATCGGCGAAGTTGTTTTTCTTCACCACCTTGCCAAATTCTGTTCCCACAAAATATCCTTCAATATGCAGATTCTTAACCAATTGTGAAATTTCCGCATGGGCTTCCACACTCAAATCGCCAAGTTCCCGCATGTCTCCCAACACCGCCACCTTACGGGGATGATCCAACTGCGCCAGATTCTTCAGCGCGGACGTCATGCTCGTCAGGTTGGCGTTGTAATAGTCGGAAATGGTGATGTTGCTGCCTATGCGGTTCACCTGCGAACGATGATTAGACGGCACATAATCGCCTAATGCTTTGGCTATTACATCATCTGAAATGTGGAAGTAACGGCCCACTGCCGCCGCTGCCATGAAGTTCCAGATGTTATAGCTTCCGGTCAGATGTGTGTCCACCTCAACCTCCCCAACGCGAATCCGCAAATAGGGATTCATCGACACTATCTGTTTTTCAGCATCCTTTCCGTAAAAGACAATCTTGTCATAGGTCAGATTTTGCCGCAAAACCTCATCCGTTTCATTGACAAACAGCGTCCCTTTGTTAGCTATAACATGCTCATACAAAGCTTTTTTCGTCTTGATAATATTCTCTTTAGAGCCGAAACCTTCGATGTGTGCCACCCCGATGTTTGTGATGAGACCGAAAGTAGGTTCAGCAATCTTACAAAGATCGTCAATCTCCCCAACGTGATTTGCGCCCATCTCCACGATAGCCATCTCGTCTGTCGGCTTGATGGAAAGCAACGTCAGTGGCACCCCGATGTGATTGTTAAGGTTCCCTTTCGTGCAAGCGGTCTTGTAAGTGGTTGACAACACGGCGTTTATCAACTCTTTCGTGGTGGTCTTTCCGTTCGTGCCCGTGATACCGATGAAGGGCATTTTCAGTTGCTGACGGTGATAATGCGCTAACTGCTGCAGTGTTTTCAGCGCGTCATCCACTACGATAGCGCGGGGATTGTCCTGCAAATCGCGGTTCTCGGTGATAACATACTTGGCGCCTTGCTCGAGCACTTCGGCGGCGAACTTGTTCCCGTCGAAGTTGGCGCCTTTCAGGCACACGAAGAGGCAGTCTGGCATCAGATTGCGGCTATCGGTGCAGATACCTGAGGTTTGTTGGTATTTTTCGTAGAGGTTTTCCATTATATCATAGGTTTGGTTTTATTTTCAATGTAGGGTTATTAGCACTTCGTCTTTCTTCGGCCTTCCCTCCCAACCCCACACTGCGCTTCGCTTATGTGTGGTTATTAGCGCTTCGCGCGTCTTGCCCCTTCGGGGCTGCTCAAGGAATTATGTTTCAATATATTGGGGCTTTTCCGTCACAACAACTAACAACTAACTACTAACTGCTAACTGCTAACTGCTAACTGCTAACCGTTCCCAGCTCCTTATACTTAATATTCAGCAGATCCTGTTCCACGGCAATCTTGTCGATGACTTTTTTGAGGATAACCTCCAGCTCGCTGTTTTCGGTGTAGTTGGCGGGGCCGATGTAGTCGGCGCGTTTCTGTCTGATGAGGTTGATGCATTTCTCTTTCGCGCTCACGGGGCGTTCGGGAGTAGGCACGGAGTTAGGGTTATAGACAGCAATAGTGGTACCGCCATAGAGGTTGACCATCTTCATGGCAGGCACGTCGGTTTCCCCATCGCCCATGTAGATGAAGTTGGAAAACGGAACGGCGCGCTCGTCTTCTGGCATCGACTTGTTAATCAAGGTGTTGTCGTATGAGTTATAGATACCCTTGTTGATGCGGAACAAAAATTGCGTCTTGTTGGTGTAGTTGACGCCCAGTGCCGGCCAGCAAGCGCATCCCTTTTCATCGTACTGAAAACCAGATGCGTAAATGGTCTTGAAATACTTGGCGATGCGTGTCCCTTTCACAATCTCGCGCAGCCCTGACGAGATGATGAAATGTTCCAGATGGAGATTTTGCGCGGCAGCGTATGCGTTAATGCGTTCGAAATAGGTTTCCACACCGTCAAAAAAGGTGATTTTCTCCCCATATTTCATAAAAACTTCCTCTTTGATGGGAATATTTTTCTCTTTTGCCTTTATCAGCATCAAGTGCATGTAGGCAAGCACCTCGTCCATGTCGTGTCGCTTTGCCATCTCGTTTGCTTCCTGCCAGAACTCCCCCTTGTCCATGTTAAGGTCAGGGATGAAATTGTACTCCTGCATGTTCCCCGGCGCGAGCGTGCCATCGAAATCGTAGGCGATAGCCACATTTCTGTTTTCCGTAATCATTTAATCACCAATGAATTATAAATCCTTTTTTCGTTTTACTTTTATTTTGCAAAGATAGCGAAATATTGGTTCGGAAACAAGTCCGTGATCTATGTATGCCTTCAAGATGCAACCAGAGTTTGTCTCAATTCGCAATAATTCTTAAAAAGTGTATTTTTGCAGCCCAAAATACATTCAGATAATATGAAAAAGAAAACTGTCGCCATTATTATATGCTGTCTGCTCCTTATCGTTGGCTGTCTCTGTCTCGTTTTAGCAAAAACCGGTGCCATCGGGAAAAAACAGCCCACTTCGGAACTGTTTGCCGTCAAAGACACCAACAACATCACCAAAATTTTCATTGCCGACATGACCGGCTTGAACTCCCTTTTGGTGAGGCATGATGACGGATGGTATGTCCAGGATTCCGTCAAGGCCATGCCACAAAAAATGGACGAATTGCTTTCCACTATTCATAATATCACCCTCCAGCAGATAGTGGCCAAAACCGCTCAGTCCAACATCAACAAAATGATGTCCGTGAATGCCATTAAGGTGGAAATCTACCAAAATGCCCCGAAATTCAAGCTTTTCGGCATTCCATTCTTCAAAAAAGAGCGGAACGTGAAGACCTATTACATGGGACCCGCCACGATGGACAATGTCGCCAATTTCGCCATCCTCGAAGGGTTTGACGAACCCTGCATCGTCCACATCCCCGGTTTCCGGGGCTTCCTGACCCCCTTTTACGCATACAACCCCGTTGACTGGTACAGCTGCGACCTTTTCGACACCAAAATCACCCGCATACAATCCTTAGTGGTGGAAGATTTCGAACATCCTGAAGAGTCTTTCTATGTGGAAAAATCCGGTGCGCGTTTCTTTAGCCTGTATAACATTAATAATGAACAGATTATGGATTATGACACCGTGAAACTGTTAGACATGCTCGCCGAATACCGGGATAAGAACTACGAACGATACATTTCTGACATGTCGAATAGTGCCAAGGACTCCATCATCAGATTCAACCATTTCAAAACCATAACGTTGACGGACGTTGACGGCAAAAAAACGACTTTGGACATGTACCGCAAACTGGAACCGGATCCTTACTATCTGGATGCCATTGTCGGCGGTATGGAACGGGCGGGAGACGAGCCCTATAACCGGGACAATTTTTATGCCGTCCTGAATGGTGACAATACCCATCTGGTGCAGTGCCAGTATTTCCATTTTGACCGCCAAATTCAGCCGCTGTCCTACTTCCTTAAACAGCAGTAAGGCATGACTGACGAAACCTATATGCACCGATGCCTGCAACTGGCCGCGTTAGGCTTGGGTCATACCAGCCCCAACCCGATGGTGGGTGCGGTCATTGTGCATCACGACCGCATCATCGGCGAAGGTTACCATCACCAGTGTGGCGAGGCGCATGCTGAAATCAACGCCATCAATTCCGTGAATGATTTGGCTTTGCTGAAAGACAGTACGCTGTACGTCAACTTGGAACCCTGTTCGCATTTCGGGAAGACTCCACCCTGCGCCGACGCCATCATCCGCCACGGCATCCCTAAAGTGGTCATCGGATCCATTGACTATCATGACAAAGTAAACGGTAACGGTGTGCGCAAACTGCGAGATGCGGGCGTGGAAGTTATAGAGAACGTCTGCCGTGAAGAATGCGAAGAACTCAACAAACGTTTTTTCACGTTCCATCGGAAACACCGTCCCTACATCATCCTGAAATGGGCGCAAACCCGTGACGGATTCATGGACATCGACCGAAACAACGCCGATGTGACCTCCTACTGGATAACCAATCCCGCGTTGAAGGTGCTTTCCCACAAATGGCGAGGCGAGGAGGATGCCATCCTGGTCGGTTACCGCACCATGCTGAACGACCAACCGCAACTTACAACCCGCGAATATCCAGGCAAAGATCCGCAACGCTTCGTGATGCAACGGGGCGAAAAAATCATCTCCACCCTACCCTATACACCGCTTCCCGACAATGCGCAAGATGCTATAGAAAAATTGCATCAATTTAATATACAATCTGTTATTGTTGAAGGAGGAAAAAGGACTTTAGAGAAATTTATGGCAGCGGGATTGTGGGACGAAGCACGTATTTTGGTCGGAAGCCAAATCTGGGGAAAAGGGCTTCCCGCTCCGAATATTCCGGGAATCCACCAAAAAACAGTAACCATTGACGATAATCTGTTGATTTATGTTCGAAGACAGCTATAAGACCATCGCCAGCCCTGCAGAAGGAAGCTACAGCGAGAAGCGAAGCAAATTTCTGGCATACGCCTTTCCCGTTCAGAATGAGCAGGAAGTGAAGCAGCGACTTGCCGAAATCCAGAAAAAACACTGGGATGCTCGCCATCACTGTTATGCCTACATCCTCGGTCCGCACAAGGATGCCTACCGTCAGAACGACAACGGGGAGCCTTCCGGCACGGCAGGACGGCCAATCTATGGCCAACTGCTCTCCAAAGACGTGACCAACACGTTAGTGATTGTGGTTCGTTATTTCGGCGGTATAAAATTGGGTGTCAGCGGATTGCAGAATGCTTACAAGGTGGCCGCCCGCGAGGCGTTAGACGCGGCTGACATCGTGGAACGCACCATCCAGGAAACTTTTCGGGTGACATTTGAATATGTGAAAATGAACGACATTATGCAAATTTTAAAGGATCCAGAAGTCCAAGTTATTGACCGGCAAAGCTACATGCAATGCATTTACACCATTTCCGTGCGACAGCGCGATGCAGACCGAGTCACCGAAGCGTTACGAAAAATACCCATGACTGAAGTAATTCCGGTCTGCTTTTTATTCATATCTTGTTGTTTATATCTTTCCAAAGACCTGAAAAAAACAATATTTTAATATTATATCTTTGCAAATTATTGCAAACAGTATTGAATTTATGAAAAAGATCCTAAAAACTTTCGCTCTTTTGTTGTCATTGACTGCCATTTTTTCCGGCTGTGTCACGAAACAGAAATACAACGAGCTTCAAATGAAATATGGCAGATGCCAAGATGAACTGAAATTCATCACTTCTGAAAACCAAAACTGCCAGAATGAGAAAAAAAGTCTGACCGCTCAATTGAACAGTTTGACCAGCGATCTGGAACAGCTTCGCAACGACACCTTACGCCTCTCCCGTCAGGCGCGCGGTACTGAAAGGGAATACGAGAAAGCGAAAAAAGATTACGACGAACTGTTGCAGAATTTCGCCGACGTGTCCACCACCAACCAAAGCACCATCAACGACCTGCTCGGCAATCTCGACAAATACAAAGATGAGTTGAGCGTGAAAGAGAAAATGCTTGCCATGCAACAAGATTCTCTGAATAAAGCTCGTGCCGATCTAACTTTCAAAGAACTGCGAATCAATGAAATGCAAAATATTTTAGCACAAAAGGATGCTGAAGTAAAAGCGTTGAAGGATAAAGTCAGCAACGCACTGAAAGGCTTTGAAGGCAGCGGGCTGAACGTCCATGAGAAAGACGGCAAAGTGTATGTCTCCATGGATGACAAACTGCTGTTCGCCTCAGGCAGCTGGACTATCAATGAACAAGGTCTCAACGCCATCAAAAATCTTGCGAAAGTCCTTGAAAATGAGACCGACATTTCCGTCCTTATCGAAGGTCACACCGACAATGTGCCTTACCGGGGCAGCGGTCAGGTCAAAGACAATTGGGACTTGAGCGTGATGCGCGCCACCGCCGTGGTGAAAGCGCTACTGGGAAACGGCAATATCGCCCCCACCCGCCTGTCCGCTTCAGGTCGCAGCGAATATCTGCCTTTGGACGAGAACAACACTCCTGAGGCACGCGCCAAGAACCGTCGCACGGAAATCATCCTCACCCCCAATCTGGACCAACTCTTCCAACTGATCCAAAACAACTGATGGCTTCCTTCGCCAACACGCTGATTTCGTGGTATGAGAACCACAAACGCGACCTGCCGTGGCGTGGCGAAACCGACCCTTACAAAATCTGGGTTTCCGAAATCATCCTACAGCAGACCCGCGTGCAACAAGGCTGGGACTACTACTTCCGTTTTATTGACAACTTTCCGAATGTCAGAACATTAGCAGAATCTGACGAGGAACGGGTGCTGAAGGTGTGGCAAGGTTTGGGCTACTACTCCCGCGCCCGCAATATGCATGCCGCCGCCCGCGAAATCATGTCGGAACACGAAGGAAAATTTCCGAAAACGTATGACAAAATCCTGTCACTCAAAGGTATCGGCAATTACACCGCTGCAGCCATCGCCTCTATTGCCTTTCAACTCCCCTATCCCGCTGTTGATGGTAACGTCATCCGCATTGTCAGTCGTATTTTCGGAATTTGCGAGGATGTTACGCAACCGACTGTCATAAAGCGAATTACAAAAATCTGCGAGACGCAAATTGATTCCAAACAGCCCGGTGTCTTCAACCAGGCGGCCATGGATTTCGGTGCCCTGCAATGTGTGCCTCGCACTCCAAGATGTAACGAATGTCCCTTTCTGTCAGACTGTTACGCATATAATAACAATTTGGTTGATATTCTGCCCGCCAAGAAGAAAAAATCAGAATTAAAGCACCGGTATTTTCATTATTTTATTTATCTTTTTGAAAATCAAACCATTATTGAAAAACGAACGGGTTCGGATATCTGGAAAAATATGTACCAGTTCCCGCTTTCAGAAACCGATTCAGAAAAATCGACTGGAAAACCTGTTTTTGTCACCCGTGAAACTTTGAGCCATCAAGTAATCCATGCGGCTTTTTATGTGAAAAACGTGAAAAAACTGCCGAAAATATCAGAAAATCAACAAATTGTCAATTTTGATGACATTGAAAACTACCCAATGCCGAAAATAATGACGCTGTTTTTGAAACATGTTTAGCCACCATGCTTTGTCCGAGGTCAAACCTGTTTTTGCAATCGCTTAAGGAAACAAACAACTAATGAGAAATATAGCATAAATACAAGTAAAAAACGATAGAATCAACAGTTTCGGTGATATTCTTTTCATCATCTTTGCATTTTCTTATTTTATTTCAAAAATAATGTATTTTTGCAGGCTAAAAATCTGATTCGCTAATCAAATGATTATTAATTCAAGGATATTTTCAAAATGTTTAAATAATACAAATCAATGAAAAAAGTACTATTTTTTATGTTGCTGTTAGTCATAGTCTTAGGTGCTATGGCGCAGCAAAGAACAAGGATCCCCGAGCCTCAGTGGACAAGCATCATCAGCAATAGTCCCGAGACTTTTCAGACGCAGCTGATTTCCTCAACGGAGAACAGCATCATGGTCAACGTGACGGTTCCCGGTTTTTACACCACGGCCGTGACCACGCCCCGAGGTGAGGCTAATGTCATCACGGTTCCCAAGTCGGTCAGCACGGCTCAAGCCGGCGAACCCGATATGCCGATGACTGGTATTCCGGTGATGATTGGTGACAAAGCCAATATGAACGTCCGCGTTATCAACGCCCAGTACATCGATTACGAGAATATGGAGGTGGCTCCGTCGAAAGGCGACTTCCCTCGCAGCATCGACCCTGCCACGGTGCCTTACACCTACGGCGAGTGCTATAGCCAGGACGCTTTCTTCCCGGCCAGCAATGTGGGCCTCTATGAACCATACATCATCCGTGACTTCCGGGGACAAAACATCGTTATCTACCCCTTTGCTTACAACCCCGTCACCAAAACCCTCCGCGTGTATTACAACATGACGGTGGAAATGTACAAGGTGGACGATCATGGCACTAACGTTATCGCGACCCGTCATAGAGGCGCGGTGAAGATGGATTCCGATTTCAAGAGCGTCTATCAGCGTCATTTTATCAACTATGAAGAAAGCAGTGCCAAATACACTCCTGTAGATGAGGAAGGCGACCTGCTGATTATCTGTTACGACAACTTCATCAGTTCCATGACCGACTTTGTCAACTGGAAGAAGACCCGTGGCATCAACACCACCATCGTGGGTACCAGCACGGCAGGCAGCACCTATTCTGCCATCAAGAACTACATCCAGAGTCAATATAATGCCAACAACAACCTGACCCATGTGCTGCTCGTCGGCGACGTGGCGCAGATTCCGGGTTATACCTATTCGGGCGCATCAGGTTACGAAGGCAAAGGAGACAACCCTTACGGACAAGTTGTGGGTAACGACATTTACAATGATATTTTCATAGGTCGTTTCTCCGCCAGCAGTGCGGCTCAGGTGACCACTCAGGTCAACCGTATCATTACCTATGAAAAAGAACTCTCTACCAGTGCTACATGGTGCCAAAACGGTTTGGGCATCAGTACTTCGGAAGGCAGTGGCGGCCATAACAATGAAGATGATTATCAACATATCGAGAATCTTCGCACTGACCTTTTGAATTATGGTTATTCCACTGTTTATCAAGACTATGCAAGTGTGAGTGGTTACCCCTCATCGACAACAACTACCATCAGCAACCATATCAATAGTGGTGTGGGTATCATCAACTATTGCAACCATGGTGAGGAGACAGGGTGGCAGTCGCACTATTACATGAATTCCAATGTCAATGCCTTGACCAACAACAACAAGCTGCCTTTCATTTTCTCGGTGGCTTGTTTAGTGGGTAAATACGATTACTCCAGTGGCGATTGCTTCGGCGAAACATGGATGCATGCCACGAATGGTTCCACTCCAACGGGTGCTATCGGCGGCATGTTCTCCTACATCTCACAACCTTGGATTCCACCTATGTGGGCCCAAGACGAGTTTGTTGACATTCTTGTGGAAAGTCACAGCAACAACATCAAACACACTCTTGGTGGAGCAGCTATCAACGGCCTCTTTGGTATCTTCGACAACTACTCTACGTCAAATGCTTCAGCTGTAGGTACTTATCAAGCTTGGGTGCTCTATGGCGACCCGACCTTGATGCTCCGTACCAAGACTCCGCAGGCCATGACCGTCACCCATAACGGTACTATCACCATTGGCTCCTCCACTTACACGGTCACCGTCAGCAATGGCAACGGTGCTGTGGCCACCATCACCGACGCTAACCACAATATCTTGGGTAAGGCCACCGTGAGCAATGGCACGGCCACTGTCAATCTCAACAGCAGCAACCTGACCGCCGGTTCGGAGCTTACTCTCTGCGTGTTCGGATTTAATAAGGTGACCGAACTCGGCACCATTCAAGTCGTGGGCGGCACCCAATACAACATCACCGTCACCCAGCCCCAGCACGGCACCATCAGCGCTCCTGCGCAGGCCTACGCCAATTCGACGGTGACGCTGACCGCCAATCCTGAAACGGGCTACTGCCTCTCTTCGTGGACTGTCAAAAAAGGCAACACCAACATCACGGTAACCAACAACCAGTTCACCATGCCTGAGGGCAACGTGACCGTGACGGCCACATTCGTCCAAGGCATGCAAGTCACCTTGGCTAACGTGCAGCACGGCACCATCAACGCCGACCCGTTGTATGCCCTGCAAGGGATGACCATCAACTTAACGGCCACGCCCGCCGAAGGCTACGAATTCAACAGCTGGGTGGTCTATAAGACCGGCGATCCGAACACGACCGTCACCGTGACCGGCAACAGTTTCACCATGCCCAACTATCCTGTGACGGTCAGCGCCAACTTCGTTCTTGCTCCGACCGATCTGACCGTATATAACGGAACATCCACAAACCAGTACATCCCCATGTACGGTTATTATTTTGACGACTACACCAAGAGCGAATGCATCATTCCAGCTTCTCAATTAACAGCGATGAACGGCAGCGCCATTTCCGCTATCACATTCTATCCGTCAAGCGTGGGTACAACGAACAGTACGTGGACAAGTACCAGCCAAACCGTTTTCCTCAAAGAGGTTTCAGGCACCACCCTGGGTGGAAGCTTTAGCGGCACAACGGGATCTACCACCGTTAAACAGGGATTGTTGGAGATGCCAACTGCAGGTGAGCCTTACACGATCACCTTTGATGCTCCTTATATCTACAACGGCGGCAACCTTTTGATTGGTGTTTACAATACCGACGATGGTAGTTATAACAATGTGGAATGGTACGGAACCAGCAATCTGACTTCCGGCGTATCCGCATACGGCAACAACAGCAGCAGCCTTGGCAGTGTCACCTATAATGCACAGTCATTCCTGCCCAAGACCACGTTCACCTATTTGCCATCGACAACACCCTACATCAGCCTTGCTCCTAACTCAGCAACAGTATTGACCGGTTTCACCGAAACGCTTACTGCCTCATACGGAAACGTGACCGGAACGCCCAGTATCACCTACAGTTCAAGCAATACCAGCGTGGCCACGGTGAGCGGCAGCGGCACCACCGTCACGGTGACAGCCGTAGCTGCAGGCACCGCCACCATAACCGCAACCATGGTGGTTGACGGCATCCCTTATACTGCCACATGCGCCGTGACCGTTGAGAATCCTTCCTATTGCACGCCAAACCCGACTTCAAGAGACGGCCAGGGCATCACCTCTTTGACCTTCGGTTCGGGCGACTATGTGGTGAACAACAGCAATTCAAACGGCCTGCCATCCAGCTCGCCTTACTATGGCGACTACACTTCAATGGTGGGCGGCTATGAAGCAGCGGAGACAGCTACCGTAACCATCACTTATTCTACCGGAAGCAGCACTGTTTACAGCTATGGTACCGTCATTTGGGTGGACTGGAACAAGAACTATACTTTCGAAGACAATGAGATTGTCTATACGGGAACAAGCGCTCAAGGTTCCAACGGCACCCCGCAAGTGCTTACGGCCACCTTTACGATTCCCGCTTCACAGGCAGCTGACAACTACCGTATGCGTATCGCTGGCGCCGACAGCTATTTCGACAGCTACATTGCCGGTTCTGCGTCAGCCAACCATGATCCGTGTTTCACCAGCACATGGGCAGTGTGCCATGACTACACCTTGCGTGTGATAGCAACTTCCACCGATCCCATTGCGATCACGGTCAGTGCCAATCCTGCGAATGCCGGTGTTGTCACTGGCGCAGGCACCTACGATCCGGGTACCACCGTTACCCTGACCGCCACCGCCAATGAGGGCTACACCTTTGCCAACTGGACGAGAAACGGTGTGGTTGTAAGCACTAACGCCACTTACAGCTTCAATGCGTCAAATGTTGCTGAATATGTCGCCAACTTCACGGTGAACAGCTATACGATTACCGCCACCGCCGAACCTTCTGAAGGCGGTATCGTCACTATTGGCAGCGGCAGCAGGGCTAACAGAGAAGATCTTGTCTATGATTTTGAAGATGGCTGGCAAGGCTGGACGACCTTCCAGGGCAACACCACCTCGCCTAACAGCTGGATGCATAACACCGCTTATCCCACCTCCAACAATAACTTCACCACTGGTTATGGCTACAACAACTCCGATGGATTCATGCTCTCAGAGTCCTACATCTCCGGCACTTCAAGCGGCTCTGGCCAGGCTGTCACTCCTGACAACTATCTCGTTTCTCCTCAGGTTCGCTTGGGAGGAAGCATCTCCTTCTATGCCGGTGCCAGAAACACCAGTTATTGTGCAGAGAAGTTCTCTGTGATGGTTTCGACGACCGACAACACCAACCCGGCCAGCTTCACGACCGTTGGGACATGGACTTTGTCATTGGATGCACCCGGATATAACTCTGCGCCATATACCGTTGACTTGAGCTCTTACAGCGGCATGGGCTACATCGCTATCCGTCACTTTGACTGCTACGACCAATGGTTCCTGGCCATTGACGACGTCACCATCGTGGAAGGCGCGGATCAGTCCACGGACAGCGGCAACTTCAACTATGGCGAAACCTGTGTTGTGACAGCTACTCCTCAAGGAGATTACCATTTCGTGAACTGGACTGAAAACGGAACGGCGGTATCGTCGGATGCTAGCTATTCTTTCACTGTTACGGGTGATCGTGACCTGGTGGCCAATTTCTCCACGGAAGAGGAACCGGTTTGCGAGAAGATTCTCGTGGACGCCGATAATCCGACATGGACTGAGGATTTCGAAAACTATGACATCACCACCACCCTCCCGGAACGTTGGACGGGTGTTTTGCCAACTTGCTGGACTCTTGTCGAACAATACACGGGAACCACAGACACGCTGCCTCAGGTGTATCAGGGCTTCAACACCACCGAGGACGGTCTGTACAGCCTGCGTATGCACTTCTGCTATATGCTGGCTATGC
>JAEEGF010344609.1_pt1 | contig 15782 bp, 14 predicted proteins | sample 9134171 | NCBI WGS metagenome assembly JAEEGF01 (sample SAMN16246542, study PRJNA631951) | gut metagenome | biome: gut microbiome; feature: rumen; material: AP-attached | host: Bos | place: Iran: Karaj | collected 2018-10
TCATCATCGGTTTTGATGTGCGTCCCGAGGCCACAGCTAAGAGCATGGCTGACCATGAAGGTGTAGAGATCAAGCTTTACAAGGTTATTTATCAGGCTATCGAGGAGATCGAGTATGCCATGAAGGGTATGCTTGCTCCTGTATACGAAGAGAGAGTGACAGGACACGCAGAAGTAAGACAGATATTCAAGGCTTCCAAGGTGGGCAATATCGCCGGTGCCTTTGTCAAGGACGGTATCATCAGGAAGGACTGCAAGGTTCGTATCACCAGAGACGGAGAGCAGATCTTCGAAGGCGATCTTGCATCCCTCAAGAGATTCAAGGATGATGTCAAGGAAGTTAAGGAAGGCTTCGAGTGCGGTCTTGTATTTGACGGCTTTGACCAGATTCATGAGTTGGATCAGGTAGAGGCTTATGAAATGGTAGAAGTACCGAGGACTTAAGTGATACGCGTTATCACGGAGGTGAAATATGCGTAAGAACAGCAATAAGAATAGAAGAATAAACGGAGAGGTCCAGAAGGTTATTTCTGAGGCCATCCGATACAGCAAGGATCCCAGGATCAGTCCCTTCACATCGGTAATGGATGTGGAGGTTGCGCCTGACCTTAAGACCTGCAAGGTCTGGGTCAGCGTAATGGGCAATGATGAGGACAGGGAGAGGACCCAGGAGGGACTTAAGTCTGCGGCGGGGTATATCCGCAGCACCCTTGCCAAGGAGCTCAACATGAGATATACACCTGAGCTCAGATTTATTATGGACGACTCAATAGAGTACGCCATTAACATGTCCAAGAAGATTGATGAGGTTACAGCCAGGGACAATGAGGCCAGAAAGGCCAGGGGAGAAGATATTTCGGATTCTGATGAGGTAGAGGCAGAAGAGGATCAGGAGGACTAATGAAGATTGATCAGCTGATTGGCAGTGCCAAGACTATCGGTATAACCAGTCATGTAAGACCCGATGGGGATGCTACAGGGTCTGCGCTTGGAATTTACCTTTATATTACTAAGAACTACCCTGCAGTTAAGGTGCAGGTATTTCTTGAAAAGGTTCTTCCGGAACTTGCCTTTATCAAGGGTTCAGAAGAAGTCATTACTGACTTTAAAACAGATGTGGAGAGCTTTGATCTCTTCATCGTGGTGGACTGTTCTAAGGACAGGACCGGTGAAGCCGAGAAGTTTTTTGACAGTGCCAAAAAGACAATTAATATTGACCATCACATCAGCAACACCGGAACAGGGGATGAGCTTTACATAAGGCCTGATGCCAGTTCCGCATGTGAGCTTGTATATGACACGCTGGATGAGTCCAAGATGGATATGGAGATAGCCAAGGCTCTTTATACCGGAATGGTCACTGACACCGGAGTGTTCAAGTATAACAATACGTCACCCAGGACCATGAGGGTGGCTGCAGAGCTTATATCCTACGGCTTTGATTTCGGAAGTCTTATCGATCATGTTTTTTATGAAAAGACCTATCTCCAGAATCAGATCCTGGGAAGGGCTCTTCTTGAGAGTATACTTCTCATGGAGGGAAGATGTATCGTTTCCGTAGTATCCAAGCAGAGCATGGATTTTTACGGAGCTGAGAGCAATGACCTGGATGGAATCGTCAACCAGCTTCTGCTTACTCAGGGAGCTGACTGTGCAATTTTCATGTATGAGCTTGCACCCCTTGAGTATAAGGTAAGCCTTCGCAGCAATGGAGCGGTAAACGTATCAGAGGTGGCTCAGATGTTTGGCGGCGGTGGTCACGTCCGTGCGGCAGGTTGTATCGTCAACGGAACACAGCACGATGTTATCAACAACCTGACCAAGTACATACACAAACAGCTTGAAGGTGTTTAAATTTTAAAATCAGATAGATGTCTCTTTTTCTGTTAGTTATAACAGCCGGCATTTATCTGGTTTTTCATTTTAATATGGAGAGGATAGCTCAATGCCCAATAAGTACAACGGACTGATAAACATATACAAGGAGCCCGGTTTTACATCTAATGATGTGGTGGCCAAGTTAAGAGGCATCCTTAAGCAGAAAAAAATTGGCCACACAGGTACCCTTGATCCGGATGCGGTGGGAGTTCTTGTGGTATGTCTCGGAACAGGTACCAAACTGGTGGAGATGCTGACTGACCACGACAAAGAGTACATTGCTGTGGTAAGGCTTGGGGTTGTGACTGATACCCAGGATATGTCAGGCAAGGTCCTTAACCAGGCGCCTGTCAACGTCACCAGAGAACAGCTCCATGAGGTGGCGCTGGCTTTTGTCGGAGACTATGACCAGATCCCGCCCATGTACTCTGCCATCAAGCAAAACGGCAAAAAGCTCTACGAGCTGGCAAGAGAGGGGATTGAGGTAGAAAGAAAGCCAAGAAGGATCCGCATCGAGGCCATAAGGATACTTGATGATTCACACTTAGAGGATGAAAATCTCTTTACCATGGAGGTGAAGTGCTCCAAGGGGACCTATATCCGGACTCTTTGCAATGATATAGGAGAGAGTCTTGGATGCGGCGCTGCGATGCAGCATCTTACAAGGACCTGCGTGGGAGCCTTTCACCTGGAGGATGCGGTGACTTTGTCTGAGGTTGAGAAGATGCGTGATGCAGGGACCCTTACGGACATCATCAGGTCTCCTGAGTACATCTTTAAGGATCTGGACAGGATACATGTTAAGGACACTGCAAGAGCTCTTTTGGAGAACGGCAACAGCTTCAGGGCTGACAATGTCCTTTGCGAGGATCCGGAGGGAGTCAATGACAGGGAATATGCCAAAGAGATGTTCAGGGATGGGAACTCTTTCAGAGTCTATTCCGAGGATGATGAGTTCTTTGGTATATACAGATTCGACGGCAGGACAAAACAGTTTAAGGTTGATAAGTTCTTTTTTGAGAAATAAGACTATAAAAGGTATTTATGGAGATAATTACTGGAAGTACAAATTTTCATATAGCTGAAAAGACCGCAGCTGCCATCGGCAAATTTGACGGTATACACCTGGGCCACAGAAAGCTCCTTAAGCTGATCCTGGATCAGAAGCAGGATGGGCTTAAAAGTGTAGTGTTTACTTTTGATCCGACGCCTGAGGAGTTTTTTACCGGAAGGACGGTAAAGCAGCTCTTTACCAGGGATGAGAAGAGACGGGCCTTTGAGAGGATGGGTATAGATATCCTTATAGAGTTCCCGCTTACTCAGGTCACGGCAGCCACAGAGCCCGATGACTTTGTAAGGCGCATACTGGTGCAGCAGATAAATGCAGATTATATTGCAGCGGGCACAGATGTCACCTTCGGAGATAAGGGAAGAGGGGATCAGTACCTGCTCAGAACTCTTTCCAAGGAGATGGGATTTGAGCTGGAGCTCATTGACAAGGTCAGGCTTGACGGGCAGGAGGTCAGCTCCACCCGGGTCAGGAACGAAGTCTCTGACGGCAATATGACCATGGCAAAAAGGCTTCTGGGGGATTACTATGCTGTGACAGGAATTGTGGAGCACGGGAGACATATAGGGCATACCCTGGGCGTCCCAACGGTAAATGTTCTTCCCCCTGACAACAAGCTTTTGCCTCCCTACGGAGTGTACAAGAGTATTGTGACCATAGGAGATGAAGAGTTTAAGGGGATGACCAATATCGGTCGAAAGCCAACCATCTCAGAAAAGGAGAGGGTCGGAGCTGAGACCTATATCTATGATTTTGACAGGGATGTTTATGGCAGGTTCATCGAGGTAAGGCTCCTTGAGTTCATGAGACCCGAGATGAAATTTGACAGCCTTGACGCCCTTAAAAAGCAGGTGGAAAGCGATCTTAGGAGTGCACGATGAAAGACAGGTTTTTGAAAATAATCAAAGAAGAGGGGATCTTTCTCCTTTTGATCCTTATTGGAGTTATCCTCTTCTGGATGCCATATATGGCCCAGGGCTTTACAAAGGGGTCTGAGGTGGAGTTTCACTACGCCAGGATCATGACCCTCTCTGACAGCCTTCAGACCGGAATATTTCCTGCAAAGGTAAGGCCCTCACATATGAGGGGATTTGGCTACGGCATAGGATTCTTTTACCCGGATCTTCTGATCTATCCTCCGGCTGCACTTATCGCGCTGGGAGCGGGGTATGACATCACCATCAAGGTATATCTCTTTGTTGTGAGTCTGGTGCTGTGTATAGTTACCTACAGGTGCTTTAAGCAGATAACGGGAAACAGGTGGATAGCTCTTATGGGGCAGATCCTTGTGATGAACTGCGCCATCAACGATCAGAATATCTTTGACGGCGGCGGAATGCCACATCTTTTTGCATACCTTTTTTTGCCTTTGGCACTGTGCGGGCTGCTGCGGGCCCTTAAAGATGAAAAGAGCGGATATATCCAGTATGCGGTGGGACTTATGATGGTGCTCCTTACCCATAACATGATATTCCTTACAATGATGTTTGTGATGATATTCGTGGTGCTTTTGCATCTTGGAAATATTATCAGAAAACCCGCCATAATCCTAAGGCTCATGGCAGTCAGCGCTACGGCAATGATCATGACGACGGCCTACTGGCTTCCGGCCATGGAGCAGGTAAGTCACATCGACTTCATAGTCTTTTTTGACAACGCCTATTCTGTAACGGATCACATCCTGACCCTTGGAAAGCTCCTGTTACAGGACGTGGGAGTGCTGTATTCATGTCTGTTCGGGGCGGCCATGGTGGTATATGTGATAATGCTGATCAGAAAGAGAAAGATGCCCCTGGATATACACACGATGCTGATCCTCAATATCCTGGTAATCTTTTTCTCCTGCTCTAGGGCTGTGTGGCTCAGCGGGATAGGAGAGATCCTCAGCTTTTTTGAGTACACCGACAGGTTTGAATTTGTGCTGGCCATAATGATGATCATGTTTATCCTTATGACCGTGAGAGAAGCCATAGAAGAATTTGCCGCAGGCGCTAAGACCCTCTTTGAGGGCAGGGACAGAGCCCTTTTAGTGGTATGCCTTATTCTGCTGGTGGTGACCAGGTTTGCTGCAAGACCGGGCTTTTACAATCCTTCCGGTGAAAAGAGAATTCAGCTTTACTACGATATGCTGACAGAGAACTGGCAGGTATCGGGAGCCGAGTGGCTTCCTGTGGAGTGCGAGCCCACGGAGTGCAAGGAGGCTGAAAACGCCAGGGCCTCAGACGGATCCTCGGCGGATGGCTTCAAGCATGAGAAGGACAAGTATTTTGAAGTGTGGGTGGATCTGTCCAAGGAATACTACGACATGCCATACGTATACTACTACGGTTACCACGCTTATCTTCTGGACGATGAGGAGAAGCCCGTCAGAGAGCTGGAAGTATCCGAGGCGTTTGATGACAACGGGTATGTAAGGGTGACGCTTCCCGAGGATCTTGAGGGAATGGGACATATCCTTACGACCTACAGAAAGACGGATATTCAGAAGATCTCCTACGTAATCAGTATTCTGTCTGTCGTATTATTTTTTGCTTTACATAAAAGATACTGTATGTTATTATTTAATGGCTGTCAAAACGAAAGACGGCAGTAACAGCAATTACCGCTACTACGGTTACGGACACTCCAACCTGACTTTGGTAGACGGGATTTTGTATCAAAGATTTATAAGGAGAAAGAAATGATCACAAAAGAAAAGAAAACAGAAGTCATTGAGAAGTTTGCCAGAAAGGCCGGCGACACAGGTTCACCTGAGGTTCAGGTAGCTATCCTTACAGAGAGGATCAAGGAGCTCAACGAGCACCTTCAGAAGAACCCTAAGGATCACCACTCAAGAAGAGGTCTTCTTAAGATGGTTGGTCAGAGACGTAGCCTTCTTGGATATCTCAAGAAGAAGGATATCGAGGCTTATCGTAAGCTTATAGCTGATCTTGGTCTCAGAAAGTAATTCTTTGGACTTTTAAAGACGGGATATGGGTGAGGCACTCACCCTGTTCCGTCTTTTAGCGATTAATTGAGAAATCAGCGCGATGCGCTTTTCTAGATAGGTAAACACATGTTTAAACTGCACACGCACCCGAAGCGCAGATAGCGGATGAAGGACCGCGGATGAGCAGTAGAAGGAGAAAAAATGGTAAAAACTTACACAATGGAGCTTGCAGGCCGCACACTTAAGGTTGAGATCGGCAAGGTAGGCAAACAGGCAAACGGCTGCGCATTCATGCAGTACGGCGACACAACTGTACTCTGTACAGCAACAGCTTCAGCCAAGCCCAGAGACGGAATCGATTTCTTCCCCCTTTCAGTTGAGTACGGAGAGAAATTCTATGCAGTAGGTAAATTCCCCGGAGGATACAACAAGAGAGAGGGTAAGCCCTCTGAGAACGCTATTCTTACAAGCCGTGTTATTGACAGGCCTATGCGTCCTCTTTTCCCCAAGGATTACAGAAATGACGTTACAATCGAGACAATGGTTATGTCAGTAGATCCCCAGTGCAGACCTGAGCTGGTTGCTATGCTGGGTGCATCTGTTTCAGTATCTATCTCAGACATTCCTTTTGACGGTCCCTGTGCAATGACACAGATCGGCATGATAGATGGAGAGCTCATAGTTAACCCCACTCAGGAGCAGTGGAACAAGGGTGACTTAAAGCTCACTGTTGCATCAGTTGGCCAGAAGGTTATCATGATCGAGGCAGGCGCCAACGAGATTCCTGAGGACAAGATGAAAGAGGCCATCTACAAGGCTCATGATGTTAACCTTCAGCTCATCGAGTTTTTCAAGGGTATCGTTGCAGAGGTTGGAAAGCCCAAGCACGAGTACACAAGCTGCGCAGTTCCTGAGGAGCTCTTTGCAGCTATCAAAGAGGTTGTTCCTCCCGAGGAGATGGAGAAGGCTGTATTTACAGACGACAAGCAGACAAGAGAGGGCAACATCGCTGAGATCACAGACAGACTGACAGAGAAGTTTGCTGACAACGAGGAGTGGCTTGCCATCCTTGGAGAAGCCATCTACCAGTATGAGAAGAAGACAGTAAGGAAGATGATCCTCAAGGATCACAAGAGACCTGATGGAAGAGAGATCAAGCAGATCAGACCTCTTTCTGCTGAGGTTGACCTTATTCCCAGAGTACACGGAAGCGCTATGTTCACCCGTGGACAGACACAGATCTGTGATGTGGTTACTCTTGCACCTCTTTCTGAGGCTCAGAAGGTTGAGGGACTTGATTCCTTTGCAGCTGACAAGAGATATGTACATCAGTACAACTTCCCTGCTTATTCAGTAGGTGAGACCAAGGTTTCAAGAGGCCCCGGACGTAGAGAGATCGGACACGGAGCACTGGCTGAGAGAGCACTTCTTCCTGTTCTTCCCAGCATTGAGGAGTTCCCTTATGCGATCCGTGCAGTATCAGAGACCTTTGAGAGTAACGGTTCCACATCAATGGCTTCAACATGTGCATCCTGCATGTCACTGATGGCAGCAGGTGTTCCCATCAAGAAGATGGTTGCAGGTATTTCCTGTGGTCTGGTTACAGGAGACACAGATGACGACTTTGTAGTACTTACAGATATCCAGGGGCTTGAGGACTTCTTCGGAGACATGGACTTCAAGGTAACAGGAACCAAGGACGGAATCACAGCTATCCAGATGGATATCAAGATTCATGGTCTTACAAAGCCCATCGTTGAGACAGCTATCGCACAGTGCCGTGAGGCAAGATTCTTCATCATGGATGAGTGCATGAGCAAGGCTATTGCTGAGCCTCGTAAGGAAGTTAACGAGTATGCACCCAAGATTGTATTCATTCAGATCGATCCTGAGAAGATCGGTGATGTTGTTGGACAGAGAGGCAAGACCATCAACGAGATCATCGCACGCACAGGTGTCAAGATCGACATCACAGATGACGGCAAGGTTTCAGTTTGCGGCGAGGATGCTTCAGCTATCCAGAGCGCTGTTGATATGATCAACACCATCGTTACAGACTTTGAGAAGGGGCAGGTCTTCACAGGTAAGGTTGTAAGCATCAAGGAGTTCGGCGCTTTTGTTGAGTTTGCTCCCGGTAAGGAGGGAATGGTCCACATCAGCAAGATCTCCAAGGAGAGGATCGACAGAGTCGAGGATGTTCTTACCCTTGGTGATGTAGTTAAGGTTGTATGCCTTGGCAAGGACAAGATGGGCAGGATCAGCTTCTCCATCAAGGACTGCGCTCAGTAATTTACAGTATTGGAATGATACGGGCTGTTGAATAATATGTTTACCTTCTTGGGAAGCTGGCCTTGCGAGAGGCAAACATATCATTCACAGCCCTTGTTTTTAATAAAAGCGAGAATATTTTGAGGACAATACAATGAGTAACAGAAAGCATTAAGAATTCTGGATTGCAGCTTATAAAACTTCGCAATTCAGAAAGGAATAAACAGTAATGAGTAATACTAAAGAGACAATAGCAGAGATAAATAAGAGGCGTACTTTTGCCATAATTTCACACCCGGATGCAGGTAAGACTACTCTGACAGAGAAATTTCTTTTGTACGGCGGAGCCATCAATATGGCCGGATCCGTTAAGGGTAAGGCTACTGCCAGACATGCGGTTTCAGACTGGATGGAGATTGAAAAGCAGAGAGGTATCTCAGTTACGTCCTCGGTTCTTCAGTTCAATTATGAGGGATGCTGCATCAATATCCTTGATACACCGGGACACCAGGATTTCTCGGAGGATACCTACAGAACACTGATGGCTGCTGACTCTGCGGTGATGGTCATCGACGCCAGCAAGGGTGTTGAGGCCCAGACCAGAAAGCTCTTCAAGGTCTGCGCCATGAGCCATATCCCGATCTTTACCTTTATCAACAAGCTGGACAGGGATGCCATGGACACCTTTGACCTTCTGGATGATATAGAGAACAATCTCGGAATCGCGACCTGCCCCATGAACTGGCCCATAGGCTCAGGTAAGAATTTTAAGGGCATATATGACAGAAGAGAGGGACATATTGTAACCTTCTCAGAGACACAAAAAGGTACCAAAGAGGGCAAGGAGACCATCATAAACCTTGACGACAAGGCACAGATCGACTCCCAGATAGGACAGGATGCTTACGAGAAGCTCACAGGAGAAATTGAGCTTTTGGACGGAGCAGGTGCCGAGTACGACCTTGAAGCTGTCAGAAAGGGTGAACTTACACCTGTGTTCTTTGGTTCAGCGCTTCAGAACTTCGGTGTGGAGCTCTTTTTACATCACTTCCTCAAGATGGCAACTCCTCCCACAGGCAGGACCTCCGCAGAGGGCGAAGTCATCGATCCTCTTGAGAGGGACTTCACAGCCTTTGTATTCAAGATCCAGGCCAACATGAACAAGGCTCACAGAGACAGGGTGGCCTTCATGAGGATCTGTTCCGGAAGATATGACGCCGACAAGGAAGTTAAGCATATGCAGAGCGGCAAGGTCATGAGACTTTCACAGCCTCAGCAGCTTATGGCAGATGAGAGAAAGATTTTGTCAGAGGCCTATGCAGGAGATATCATGGGCGTATTTGATCCCGGTATTTTCTCCATCGGAGATACGGTCTGCATGCCAAAGGACAATGTGACCTATGAGGGTATTCCTACCTTTGCGCCTGAGCACTTTGCCAGGGTCCGTCAGGTGGATACCATGAAGCGTAAGCAGTTCGTAAAGGGTATCACCCAGATTGCCCAGGAGGGCGCCATTCAGATCTTCCAGGAGTACAACACGGGACTTGAGGAGATCATCGTGGGAGTTGTGGGTGTTCTTCAGTTTGATGTCTTGAAGTTCAGACTTGAGAGCGAGTACAATGTAGATATAGTTCTCGAGAGCCTTCCCTATGAGTATATCAGATGGGTTGACAACGAGGATGTGGACATGTCAAAGCTTGTGGGCACATCAGATATGAAGAAGATCAAGGATATGCACGACAGACCGCTTCTTCTTTTCATAAACGAGTGGAGCGTTGGCATGACAATGGAGAGGAACAAGGGGCTGATTCTTTCAGAGTTCAAGAAGAACTGATGACTGTTTGTTGGAGGAACGCTTGAAAAAAGTCTTTTTGATAAGAAGGGTACTGTCAGGTGCCCTGATCTTTGCCCTTGTTGCGGGGAGCCTGTCAGGCTGTCAGTACAGCAGCTTTGATGAATATCTCAAGGCTCTTGGCATCAGGGACCCTTACGAATATGAGGATATCTGGGAGGAGGCCACTATTGAGGCTTCCCCCGAGATACTGGAACAGATAACCACTAAGGAGCAGCAGCGCGCTTCCTCTGAAGTGGCTTCTTTTGATGTAACGGACAGTGTAGAAAAAGAGGCCCTGACACCTGAAGAGGAGACGGTACCTGATGAGGAGAACACTTCGGAGGCAGATCTTGCCTTTAAGGATGCCTACAGGTCCATCGACGAACAGGCTCTGGACAAAGAGGTCCTTAAGGCCCGAACAGATATAGGCCTTACAGATGAGGGGATAGCTTCCCTGAAGAACACTCAGAAGGGCAACTTTGCCTATGAGAAGCTGACGGAATCCGGCAAGACACTGTATGTGGAAATGCTGACAATCATGGAGAATCTGGCCAGTGACGTGACGGTGTCCACCACCAGCAGCGATGCCATCGAGCTGGTTTTTGATTACATAATGGCGGACCATCCGGAGATCTTTTATGTAAATGGGTTCAAGTACACCAATTACTCCATGGACAATGTGGTGACAAGGGTGAGCTTTACCGGCGATTACACCTACGACGCGCAGGAGGTGGCAAGGAGAAAGACCAGGATCAACGAGGCTGTCAACAAATGTCTGGAGAATGCCCCGTCCTCGGAGGACGATTATTATGCCATCAAGTATGTCTACGAGTACATAATAGACAATGTGGAGTATGATGTTAACGCGCAGGATAACCAGAATATCTGCTCTGTTTTTCTTGGAGGCAGGAGCGTCTGCAACGGCTATGCCAAGGCGGCTCAGTACCTTCTGGAAAAGCTTGGGATAAAGTGCAGCTTTGTGACAGGAACAGTCACCACCAAAAACGGCCACAGTGAGCGCCATGCCTGGAACCTGGTGTTATGCAATGATGCATATTACTACATGGATGTTACCTGGGGAGATGCCTCTTACCAGACCTTGTCCGGGGAGAGTGCAGATTCCTCCAAGCTTCCTACAGTGAACTACGATTATCTCAACGTGACCACACAGGAGCTTGAAAGGCACCACAAGATATCGGATCTTATCAGTATGCCGGTCTGCAACAGTATGACCGACAACTACTATGTCAGGGAGGATGAGTATTTTACATCCCCTGAACTTACACTGGTTGGAGACCTCTTTGACAGGAGGTACAAGGACGGCTCCGGCAATGTCACCATCAAATGTGCCACATCAGAGGTTTATCAGGCACTTTTTGATGATCTTATAACCGACAGGAAGGTATTTGATTACCTTCAGGGGGACAATTCACAGGTTTCATACACAACATTTGAGGATACAAGGACCATAATGTTCTGGCTGTAAGCAAAAGCACAAGTTTTATGGTATACTTGAATAGAAATTGATTTAGCGAGGTACGGATTAATGGGAAAAGAAATTGCAGAGGTAGGCTCAATTAAGATTGCAGATGACGTAGTAGCAAGGATCGCAGCCCTGGCAGCCCTGGAAGTTGACGGAGTTTCAGCCATGGCAGGCAACTACACCAGCGATGTACTTGAGAAGGTCAGCCGCAAGAATATCTCCAAGGGAGCCAAGGTTTTTGTTGGAGCCGGAGAAGTCAAGGTGGATCTGGCCCTTATGATGTCATACGGTTACAACATCCCTGCCACCTGTCAGCAGGCCCAGACCAGGGTTAAGGCTTCTATCGAGAACATGACAGGCCTCGAGGTAACGGATGTTAATATAAGGATAGCCGGCATTACAATGCCAAAGGCATAAAGGATTATTTGTATGAATAGATCAGAACTTAGAGAGCAGGTTTTTAAGCTGCTCTTTCGTGTTGAATTTAATTCAATGGAAGAAATGACGGAGCAGGAGGAGCTCTTTACCCTTACAGAGGATGAGGACTTCAGAACTGTGGATGCCGACTATATCAGGGACAAGTATGAGAAGATCGCAGACAAGCTCCCTGAGATAGATGAGGCCATCAATAAAGAGACTACCGGCTGGAATACCGGCAGGATCGCCAAGGTGGACCTGGCCATCATAAGACTGGCTGTATATGAGATCAGATATGATGACTCGGTACCAACCGGAGTTGCCATCAATGAGGCTGTTGAGCTTGCCAAGAAGTACGGGCAGGATGGATCTCCGGCATTTATAAACGGAGTGTTAGCTAAATTTGCGCAGTGAATATACAGTCACACAGGTTAATTCCTACATCAAGAATATGTTCACACAGGATTTCCTTTTGAGGCAGATAACCATCAAGGGAGAGATCAGCAATTGCAAATATCATTCTTCAGGGCATATCTACTTTACCCTCAAGGACAGGAATGCAGCTATTGCCTGTGTGATGTTCGCCGGTGACAGGACAAGGGGGCTTACCTTCAGATTGGAGGAGGGCCTTGGAGTCAAGGCCACCGGTTCTATCAGTGTGTATGAAAGAGACGGCAAATACCAGCTTTATGCAAAGAATATTGAGCGCGATGGCCAGGGAGCCCTCTTTGAGAAGTTTGAGGAGCTGCGGCAGCGTCTCAAGGAAGCCGGTATGTTTGATGAGGTGTACAAACAGCCGCTCCCACGGTACATACGTACTCTCGGAGTTGTAACAGCACCTACAGGAGCTGCAGTTCGCGACATTATAAATGTTGCAACCAGGAGAAATCCACATATTCAGATCATTCTTTATCCTGCCATAGTTCAAGGTGAAAAGGCTGCCGATAGTATCGTACGGGGAATACAGACTCTGTCGAAGAGTGCTGCCGATATCATAATCGTCGGACGTGGCGGAGGTTCCATAGAAGATTTATGGGCTTTCAATGAGGAGGTTGTCGCGCAGGCAATCTTTGACTGCCCGGTCCCAATTATTTCAGCAGTAGGACATGAAACAGATACGACCATCGCTGACTTTGTCTCGGACAGAAGAGCACCTACGCCCTCTGCCGCAGCTGAGATGGCGGTTTTTGAATACGATAGATTTTTGCAGGATCTTCGGGATTACAGCTACACCCTTCAGGGGAGGATGGACCGCAAATTACGAAGTCTTACCCAGGAGGAGAAGAGGTACATAGAGCTCCTTAAGCACCTGAGCCCATCGGGCAGGATAAGGGACAGGCTGCTTAGGATGGACCAGTATCAGGACAAGCTGTCAAGACTTATGGAGCAGCGCCTTGAGGAAAAGAGGCACAGGCTCAATATTGACATTGAAAGGCTCAAGGGACTGTCGCCTCTGGACAGATTAAAGTCAGGCTTTTCCTATATGGAGGACAGCGACGGAGCCAATGTACGCAGCATCAGTGGAGTAAAGCCGGGCGATGAGCTCAGGGTCTATGTAAGCGACGGACTTATAAAGGCCAGGTGTGAGGATACGCAGGAGATTTCTTTTGCCGAAGATGATGCAAAGTGATGACAAGGGAGACGCTTATGGCGACTAAAAAGGACAAAGACAGGAACATGACCATAGAGGAAGCCTTTTCTGAGATAGACCAGAAGATCAAGGCTCTGGAAGATGAGGACATATCATTGGAGGATTCCTTTAAGGAGTATCAGGAAGGGATGAAGCTCCTTAAGTACTGTCACGAAACCATCTCAGAGGTGGAGCAGAAGGTTAAGCAGATTGCTGAGGACGGAAGTCTGGAGGATTTTGAATAAAATGGAGAACAGCGGATTTGACAGAGAACTGGCAGAAAGAGCCGGTTTTGCTGAGCAGATACTTAAGGAATATATGCCCCCTGAAGAGGGCTTTAACCGCACCGTTACCGAGGCCATGAACTACTCTCTGATGGCCGGGGGCAAGAGGCTCAGGCCTGTTATGATGCTTGAGAGCTTCAGGCTTTTTGCCGGCAGCGAAGCGGATGTAAAGCCTGTGGCACCTTTTATGGCGGCCATGGAGATGATCCATACTTATTCTCTGGTCCACGACGACCTGCCGGCTATGGACAACGACGAGTACAGACGTGGCAGGAAGACCACTCATGTGGTATATGGCGCAGGCATGGCCACTCTTGCCGGAGACGGACTTTTGAACCTGGCCTATGAGACGGCCATCGCCGGGGCAGTAAAGGGCAAAGAGCTGGTTCCCTACGACGGCGATACTGCTGACAGATATCTGGCCAGCCTTCAGGTGCTTGGCAGAAAGGCAGGGATCTATGGAATGGTTGGCGGACAGTGCGCTGATATCATCTCCGAGAACTCCCCCTATGAAAGTGATGACAAGGCCAAAGAGGTCCTTACATATATAGATGAGAACAAGACCGGAGCGCTCATCGAGAGCAGCCTTATGATAGGTGCCATTTTAGGTGGAGCCTCCGAGAGGGATGTTAAGAGGATTGAGAGGGCAGGAAGCTGTGTCGGAATCGCCTTCCAGATCCAGGACGACATCCTTGATATAGAGGGTGACGAATCAGAACTGGGTAAGCCCGTGGGCTCTGATATCAGGAACAATAAGAGCACCTATGTCAGTCTCTATGGCATGGAGAATGCCAGGGCAAGGGTTAAAGAGCTTTCGGGTGAAGCCATGACGATCCTCAAAGAGCTGGGATTTGAGGACAGCTTTTTGGGAAGATTGTTTGAGCATTTGATCTACCGCAGGAAATAATCCAGTTTCAAAGGAGTAAAGGATGCTTCTTGATCAGATAAATGAAATCGGTGATATAAAGAAAATACCTCAGTCAGAGTATGGAGAGCTCGCGCAGGAAATAAGGGAGTTTCTCATAGACAGGATATCCCATACGGGAGGGCACTTAGCGTCCAATCTTGGAGCGGTGGAGCTGACCATGGCTCTTCACATCGCCCTGGATCTGCCAAGGGACAAGATCATATGGGATGTGGGACATCAGTCCTATACACACAAGCTTCTGACAGGAAGAAAGAGCGGATTTGATACCTTAAGGCAGTTCGGTGGTATGAGCGGATTCCCCAAGAGAAGTGAATCTCCCGCTGACTGTTTTGATACGGGGCACAGCTCCACCTCCATTTCAGCGGGCCTTGGAATGGTCAAAGCCAGGGATCTGATGGGAGAGGACTATGCCGTGGTTTCTGTTATCGGCGACGGCTCCCTCACGGGAGGTCTTGCCTATGAGGCCATGAATAACCTGGCCAAGCTGGAAACCAATTATATAATCATTCTCAATGACAATGAGATGTCCATCTCCGAGAGCGTCGGAGGAATGGGCAAATATCTGGACAGTGTCCGCACAGCCAAAGGTTATCTTAATCTCAAGGAAGATGTCTATGCGCAGCTTCGGAGCAATACCAGGGTGGTGGATTCCATAAGAAGAGCCAAGAACAGCTTTAAACAGCTCTTTATCCCCGGAATGGTCTTTGAGAACCTTGGCATAACATATCTCGGACCGGTGGACGGCCATGATACTGCAGGTCTTGCAAGAGCCTTAAAGGAGGCACGCAAGGTCAAAAAAGCTGTAATGATACATGTGGTCACCAAGAAGGGCAAGGGGTATGAACCCGCCGAGAGGCACCCTGCAAGATTCCATGGCACCGAGCCCTTTATTGTGGAGAACGGACTTCCCAGTCATCCCAGAACAACTGCCAACTATCAGGATATCTTTTCAACTGTTATGTGCAAGCTGGGCGCAAGGAATGACAAGGTTGTGGCCATTACGGCTGCCATGGCTGACGGAACGGGCCTTAAGAGATTCACGAATATGTATCCGGACAGATTT
>JAEEGF011532296.1_pt1 | contig 15775 bp, 11 predicted proteins | sample 9134171 | NCBI WGS metagenome assembly JAEEGF01 (sample SAMN16246542, study PRJNA631951) | gut metagenome | biome: gut microbiome; feature: rumen; material: AP-attached | host: Bos | place: Iran: Karaj | collected 2018-10
CGTCTCCACGCCGTGCGCGTCCACAAGCGCCACGTACTCGTCGGCCTTCGTCGCGTCAGGCGCGAGGTCGGACCCTGCGATCGAGAACACGTCCGTGCCGGTGATGACGTCGTACACGAGCGTCGTCTCGTCGAGCACCGTGTTGATTACGGGCTTCGCGCCCTCCGTGTTGTTGACCGGCAGGATCTCCGCGAGGAGGCTCTTGAACGGATCCATCTCCACGGCCTGCACCGAGAGGTGGTTCACGCCCTTGACCCACGGGCCCGAGAGGCCCTGGAACGCGCCCTTGACGTAGTTGCGTATGGACGCGACGCCGTCGAGGTACGTGATGTTGCCCCTGCGCTGGTTCTCGCGGATGTATTGCGCGAGCGCCATGAACACGGCGCGGATCGCGGTGGCCTTGTAGCCGGTGCGCTCCGCGCAGTGCTCGTAGGTCTCGCGCCTGGACATCGTGCGCTCGTGCTGCACGAGGCCCACGTAGAAGGGGGAGCGTCCGAGACGCTCCGATCCCTTCGTCGTTATGAACTTCACTTGCATTTTCCTTTTCCTTTCTTGTTGTTGTTCCGGCCGCGCCCATCGCAGCCGAAATGGTAGGGCGCGCCGTCCCCGGCGCGCCGCAAATCCCCCTTTCCATTCCTAGGGAGACCGCACTCCAGTCCTAGGGAGACCGCACCCCAGTCCTAGGGAGGCCGCACCCCATTCCTAGGGAGACGGCACCCCCGTCCTAGGGAGGACGCCCCCTCGTTCTGGGGAGACGGCATCCCCCTCCTGGGGAGGGCCGCTCCCCGTTGCGCTCCGGCCTACGCCACCTCCACGACGGGTTTCACGTCGAAGTTCCAGCTCGGCCTGCGCAGGAGGATGCCGCTGGCCGTCGCTATGCCGTTGCGGTATTTCTCCTCGTTCGCCTCGAAGTCGTCCGCAAGCGCGGCGGCAAGCGACTTCTTCGATTCGCCCAGTCTCTTCAGCTGGAGCAGGACCTTCACCAGGTCCTCCTGCTTCTGTCTGATCTCTGCCTTCGTCAGCTTCATCGTCTTGTTCCTTTCGGTTGTTCGTTGAAATCGGGGGGCGCATCGCTCCGGAACCTCTCCGGCATCGCGCGCCCCCCTCATGTCTCAAGCGGGGATTTTTCGCGTTCCGTAAATTTCCGGTCGCTTGAACCGGAACACGTCACAGCCCCCATCCGCCTGCGTTTACTGGGCTTTGAAGAAAAATGAGATTTTTTTCAAGTGACCCCGGTAGCGCATCTTGGCGGCCTCGATTCCCACATGGTGGCGCATCGCCAGTTCGGCTATGCTTTCATGGCGGTTCTTCCCGTTCCTGACGACGAGGTTGAACACCTCGACAAGTTCGGGATGGTTGCGCGAAAGCCGCCGCCGCGCGGCCTTGATCCGCCGCGTGTAGTACGAGCCGTCCGCAGACTCGTCGCAGGAGTAGACCCGCTCGGCCTCGGCGCCGCCGTCCGAGAACGCTGCGACCTTGCCGGGGTCGTCGAACGACTCCACGTGCCGGTCGAGCGAAAGCATGGACGCCTCGAACATCCCCTGCGCGGACTCGCGCCGGCTGCGCGCGCGGTCGCGCTCCTGCTTCAGGCACCTCTTGAAATCTGCGCTCATGCCGCACCTCCCTTGCCGCGCAGCGGCCTTGGCGAAGGCTGGTTCTTCGGGAAGCGCTCGTTGAGAAGCGCCTGGAACGCGGCGGCCCGGCTGCGGATGTTCTGAGTTCCGTCGGCCGCATCCTCGGCGAGCTTGTCCAGGAGCGCAGAGTGGAACTCCACCACGCCAACGCGCCATGCGATGGACGCCCAGATGCGGCGATCTTCCGCCGAACCTTCGAACGCCCCAACCGCCGTGTCAAGGTCGGCGTCGAGCGCCGCGGTGAGCCTCGGTAGGGTCACGCGTCCCGCATGACCGCGCCCGCCGGTAGGGCGGTCGCCCCGCGACCGCCGTTCGCCGCCGCCATGCCTCGCGCCTGTTCGCGCTTCCTCGCGCGCCTCCTCGCGCACACACGCACGCGAAAGACGGTTCCGTGAGAGAACCCGTCTGTCACTTTCTTTCCCCTTCGCTTTTTCTCTAAAGGGGGTGCAGGGGGATTTTCTCTTTTTCGCTTCCGCTTTCTTTTGACGTGTCGCGGAAGGTTGTTGATAACTTCCCCGACTGACTGGGAAAGCCGCCATCTTGGCGGCGGAATCCTTGTGTTTCATTTTTCTGTTCTCCGTCCGCGCGGCCAGAATGGCTTCGGCGGAGAACAGCCCCCGCCTCGCGCAGACGGTGGACATTTTCAGGCCGTTAGCATTTAACTGCTAACTTTCAAGCGGGCGCACGATTTGCAGAAATGAAGAAACCCCTGTGGATACAGGGGTTTGCGCTTGGTTTGACGTCAGGATTTTTTGTTTGCGGTTGGCAGGTGGAACTGCTAACTTTTCAGCTGCCTGTGCATGTGGGAATAAAGCGCGTCGGCGCTCTTGTAGCCTCCCTTGGCCGGGACGAATGAACGGAGGCAGGCATTGTGGAGCGAGCATCCCGCATGTGAACTGCGCCAGGCCTCCGCCGCCTCGATCTGCCGCTTCTTTGCGGCATTGAGGCGCGGACCGGGCTTGGCGGCATTGACGTCCTCTCCGCGCAGGATCGTCTTCACTGCCGTGCGCAGGTCGGCGCGTGTGGCGGGGGCTGGAGTCTGTGCGGCGCGGCGGCGGTCCTCGAGGGTTTCGAAGAGGAGAAAGTTCTCGGTGAACGCCTCCACCAGCTGCTCGCGCATGGCGTCGAGGCGGGCGTCGTACTCCTGGCGGGTGAGGCGCAGGGTGGCGCTGTCCTCGAGAAAGTTCTGAAGGGCATAGACCATCTCCAGCGAGCGCGAGAGTTGCTGCTCCTCGGGACGTCTCCCGTAGACGTCAGCGCACTTCTTGAGCAGCAGGATGAGCGCGCGCGTGGTGATGAACACCGGCTCGTAGTTCTGCGCTGGGGCGTGGCCGGGTTCGTATTGCTTGAACGAGTCGAAGAGGTAGGCGAGCCTGTCGATGCCCGCGTTGTGCTTCGCGGCGGGGGCGCGGGCGTTCCTTCGCGGATTCAGCAGCTCGGAGAACGAGAAGGGCGGCGGATCGGGCCGCTTCCTGGTCTCGAAGTCCTGGATGTGCTGGATGTTGCGGATGATCTTGAGGTTGTGCTTGACCACCCAGTTGCTCGCGTTCCATGCGGGCATGTTGTATTCGAGCTTTTCCACAAGCGCCTCCCAGCAGGGTTTGGACGAGCGGGTCAGGCGGCGGGTGGCGCCCTCCGAAATGGAAGAGGAAACTGTCGTTGGCGTTGACATTTTTCATGCCTGTCTTGAAAGTGGTTTGTAGGCCCTTGTGCCGGCCCCTCTCCGGCGTCGGCATGGTTGAAGTATATCACACAGGTTCTGCGGATGGAAGGGATAAAGTTGAACTGTAGATAACTTCATAATTGACAGAAAACCAAGGGGTCGGGTATAATGTGAATAATGAAATTAAAAATGTCAGCGTTACTAGCTGTCCTGTCTGTTTTTTCGCTCTTCGCCGAGGAGATCGTAGGGCGCGTGGTTCGTGTTGCCGAGAAGAATGACTGGCAAGCCAAGTGTGATGCCTGGGCGGAAGCTTATTATAATGCGGTTAAAATTGCGGGGCAGGATGCATACAAGGACAGACAGTTAAAGGCATGTGAATGTAGTTGTTCAAAACGAGATCTTCGGTTTGGGGCTTATGATGCGAAATTGGAACATTACTACCCGCCTATTAAACCTTGAAAATGGAGAACTGCTATGAAACGTTCATTTTGTTACCAACAACTTTGTGTACTTAAGTGTGCTTCTTTCCTTGCAATTGGTGGGTGTTGCATGCAGAAAATGCCAGTCACCACCATTTGTGAGACACCTCGTCTTGTGGATTATGTTGCTAGAGGCGATAATGGCGCAACATTATACGAGGACTACAAAGGAGAACGGATGTTTACGTACTCTTATTTAACTAATAACGCAGGAGCCAAGATAACAAGCGTTTTTTGCGGATATCCGTCGGATTCTTCCCTTGTGCATAGGCGGTTATATGGAGAGAATGGCAAGATCGTTAGGACTGAAGCCATAACAAGTGAAGACCCAATGGTCCTGAGACTTGAAGTATATGACCCTAATACAGAAGAATGCATACGCAAGGAATGGATAACACAAGGCGACGCCCGGCATTACTTTCTGAAATATTGTCGCCAACATGGCATATCTACGATGGGCATGGGGGGGAGGGGCAGGCATGATCGCCACAGCAACGTGTCACAGTAGAGAGTCTAGTGTGACGTACAGCCTAAGATCGCGCGGAGACCGTTCCCGTTGGGTTATAAGGTTCGGCGTAAGAATTATTAGATACGTATGTTGTTTGCTGGCCATATTGTTTTCGGCATGGCCTGCCATTGCCGCGCCGAGATTGGTTGTGCCGCCTGAGGGCATTGCCTTTGGCGAGGTGGCAGTCGGCTCGAATGCCGTCGGACGGATCGAGCTGCGCAACGAAGGAAACGCAGCGGTGTCGGTTTCCCGCGTCAAGGCGTGCTGCGGGGCGAAGGCCGAGCTGTCGGCTATGAAGATTCCGCTGAACGGCTGTGAATGTTGCCAATGTGCAAGTGTTGCCAGTTCCAATGTTACCAATATCCAATTGGGCATTGGCCACTAGAACTGGATACTGGCAACAATGGCAACATTTCCAAAGGCGCTTTCACGCACTGGCATTTCTCAGGTGAATTTGGTACAATATCGCGCAGTGAAACCGCAACTCCATAGAAGCCGCTTCGGCGAGCGCATCTCAACCATGCGCACGGCAGGGAACGCTGCCCCCAGCGCGCCGTCGGCCGACACCCTAGAATACGCCTACCAGTACGACGACATCGGCAACAGAATCACCTCGACTGACATCACCACCAACCGCACCTATACTGCCAACAGCCTGAATCAATATTCGGCGATAACGACTTCGGACTCCAGACTTCAGACTTCCAGTTTTGAGCCGCAGTTCGACGACGACGGCAACCAGACCCTGATCCAGACCTCCACCGGCATCTGGTCGGTCCAGTACAACGGCGAGAACAGGCCAGTCCTATGGACAGGCGGCACGCAGTCCGCAGCGACCAATATCGTGATGTCCTTCGACCGCATGGGCCGGAGAGTGAGATATTTAGATGTTTACACTTCGATTACAAACTGTAATCTCTCATTTACATATGACAAATATATATGTATATTGCGTTTTTGTTACATCCGTGATAATTCGTGTTCTAATTATCTTGCGTTGGCGTGGGATCCTACAGAGCCATTTATTACGCAGCCGATTGTTTCGGAATTAGATAACAGTATTCATCGCTTTTGTCTTTTTGATGGGAATAAAAACATTTCAACTATTGCTGACGAGTCGGCAATTGTGTTTGAAAATGTCAGATACTCTCCTTTTGGAAAAGTCGTGGCAAATGATGAAGAATCACGAACAACGCCGTTTGGATTTAGTTCCGAGTATCTGGATACTGGATTGGGCATAGTGTACTATAATTTTCGCCATTACATTCCTGAACTTGGTCGTTGGATGCAAAGAGATCCAATGCATTTTGGGAGTCTGGCCAACAAATATTCATTTGTTGGCAATATGGTTCTTTCTGTTGTTGACGAATTAGGTTTAGATATAGATGCCCAATGGAAGAAACTTCGTGATATAATTCGGTATGAATATGAAATTAGAAAATGCTTTGAGAGGGTTGACCTGAGATGAAACTTGTGATAATTCTTATTTCGTGCGTTCTTATTTCCGGATGCATATGCGACGAGGACAGTTCCTTGGGCAGCCCGGGTCGGGATAGGATTCTTGCGGGAGACGAGTACTTGTTGATTGAAGTTGTCAACGAGACGTGCGATATTTTTGAGACAGACACGCATCCTATCTACAATCCAGTAGGGAGCGGCATAGACCGAGTGATGGGGGTTAGCATGAATCTGTCGTGCAAAGTGACGAATATGACCAAGAAAAACATAAAAGTAGGTTGGTTCCACAGACAGTATATATTTCGGGATGCCTATTGCGCAACTAGAGACTTCCAAGGTAGATTTCACAAGTACAATACGCTTTTGCCAGTATATCATGCCAACTGGGATCGGTACGATGTGTTGAAAGACGATGAAGCCACTATTGTTTCAGGCATGACCTCTACGTGGAAAATAAATGAAGTACGGTTTTTCCCGCCTGCGAGATACGTCTTGAACTTTAATTTGAACTGGGAATTTGGGCCGAGAGATTTTTTATTCTACGGGGCATTCATTAAGGATTCGACATCGGGGGCTTGGAGAAAGGCGGATGGGGTTCCAGTGCGGCTGAATACCACCAGATTTAGATTGAATCGCCTGGATTTCGTTCATAAGATATCCGAATCCGATGATTGAAAGACTGTGTGAATGTAGTGCAAGTTAGAACTTACTTTCTTGAAGAGGTTGTGTGAATCCATTTTGCAAAATGCGATGCCCGCCGCGCATTCGCCGCCGAAGCCGCAATCAGGTGCATCAACAAAAGGCTTGGCACGAAGTGAAAGTGTCAGCGCGGGAGAGCGGCGTGGTAGGGACGGCTCTCCGAGCCGTCCGCAATGATGCGCGGTTGATGTTGCGTCGGCGCTTCATTGCGGCGCGCTCGGCGAGCGCGCCCTACCATTTGTCGCATTGGGTAGCGATGCGTCTTCAATATGTTGCCAATGTGCAAGTGTTGCCAGTCTACAATTGGCCATTGACAACTGGAATTGGATACTGGCAACAATGGCAACATTCCTCCGGCCCGCTCCCCGCCATCCTCCGCGATCTGGTCCTCCTCGTCCCCTTCCTTTGGCTCGCCGTTCGCCCTTGTGGCGGAAAAATATGGTATAATGTTGTCCGTCGATGAAACGCCATAGTTCCATATTCCCCTGCCTCTTTCTCGCGTCTGCGCTGTCTGCGGCGCCGCTGTCGCCTGGGTGGCTCGCGAACCCGCCGCCGGAGGATCCGGTGCCTGAGGACTGCGAGTGCCGGTGCGGGTGCAGCTTCGCGTACGACCGCGAGAAGGGCACGTTCGAGCGCGTGGCCGCGATGGAGGGCGTGTGCCGCCCGCTTTTCGTGAAGTTCAACACAAGGAAAGGACAATTAGGATGAGTGCATTCGAAAAGGTTGGCTTGGCTGCGGCGGTAGCGCTTGCGGCGTTCAGCGGCTTCGCGGAGACACCGGACTACTTCGTCGAATGGGTGCAGCCAAGCGAGGCCAACCTGTATGTCGATACCGGCGTGCGCGGCAAGACCGGCGTTAAGGCGGAACTGAAGGCGACGAACGTAAGTTGCGGCGAATATCCCGTATTGCTCGGCTCTTGGGGTGGTCAGGGTGAAGGGAGGCGCTTCAACCTTGTAATGAACAAGAACGAGCAGGCGCGCTGGGAATACGGCAGCTACCAGAATGCCGACCTCGGCAATTTCTGCTGGTATGGCGGCGACTTCACCGTGCAGGTGATATGCACGGCTGGCGGGGCGATGTCCTCCACGTGGACGAACAACAGGGGCGATTCCATCGTCAAGGACAGGGATGACACCGGGGCGTATGGAGTGCTCAACGAAAGCGATCTGAACCTGTATCTATTCTGCAGCAACTACAACGGCAATCCATCACAGCACCATCGCGGCCGCCTATACTATTGCAGGCTTTGGACCGACTACGAAGGTACCGGCACCTGGACGCCCGCGCGCAACCTGCGCCCGTGCGTGAAGGACGGCGTGGCGGGCCTCTACGATTCCGTCAACGACGAGATTCTCTATCCCGGCGGCACGGGAACGCTGCTCGCCGGTCCCGTCGCATACGACACCGTCGCCACATGGAACGGCGGCACTTCGCCCACGGCGGCAGACCTCGCGACGGCCTCCAGCTGGACATGCGCCGACCCGAACGGGACGGCGGTTGCCAGCGCGGTGCCGGACAGGGCGACGCTCGTCGCGTTCCCTGGCGGAGTTGGATCGATGACGATGCCCGCCGGCTACGCTCCGACGTGGGGCGCGGTCAAGGTCGAAGGTCCGGTGGCGCACCCCGCCACCATGTACGGCACCTGCGCGGCGGCGCGCAGCAACATGATCTTTCTGCAAAGCCAGTACACGCTGCTCGGCGAGGGCGACGTGGGCGATCTCAACAAGATCGGCGGCGCACAGAGCGTGGCGAACTACTACAGGCTCCAGATGCGGCATGACGGCTGGTTCTACGTGAACGCCGCGCAGGCAGGAACGTGGACGATGAATCAGGATGTCGATGACTATTTCGGCTTCTACATCGACGGCAAGCAGGTGCTGTTCAACCATACCTGGGATCCCGGCGTAAGCGGTGTGACGTGCAATGTGACGGAGGGCTGGCATCGCTTCACCACCATCGTCGGCGAGACGGGCGGCGGCTGGGGCATGGAGTACAAGTTCGGAAACGACTACGTGCCGTTCGTCATCACCGTCAACGGCTCTACGTACATTCTCTCCGACAACACGACGTTCCCGAAGGGAAGCGGAACGAGCACGCTCGTCCTTTCCGCCGACGCCAACTGGTCCGCTCTCGGCAAGCTGGCCCTCCAGGGCGGCGTCACAATCGACCTGAACGGCCATTCCCTCGTGGTGGACGACGTGGTGGCAGACGACTACCTCGGCACATCCATCAAGAACTCCGCCGCGAAGAAGTCCGTGCTCTACTTCCTCGGCGAACCGATCGACTCCAGGGCGTACGCCGACGGCATCATCAAGGATATCGACGTGAAGATCGTGCTCGCGAAGGACGGCGACCAGGTGGCCACGTGGACCGGCGCGGTCAGCGGCGATCCCACGAACGCTGGAAACTGGGAGGACCTCGCGGGTGAACCGGTGGTGCCCACCGCCTCGTACACCGTGAAGGTGTCGGGAAACAACGTGAACCTCCAGGCCCCGGCAGGCACAGACGTTGCCTGCAAGGCGTTCGAGATCGGCAACTGCACGCTCACGGCGGACTGCGACTGGCGCGGCCTTTCCCACACGCCTCTGCTCGTTGGCACGGCAAATCTCAACGGACACGTCCTTTCGCTCAACCACCTCGTTGCGAACTCCGGCGCGGCCTTCTCCGGCGGGGAGGGCTCGACGGTGGAGTTCACTCCGCCGAGCGAAGATACGACTTACGCCAAGTTTGGCGAGTCGGCCTTCATCGACAACATTGCAAACCTGACTGCCTTCGGGGACATAAAGTTCCTTCTCTCGAAGGACGGCGCGGGCGGAACGCTCACCGCGACGGAACTTGATCTCGGCAAGATGCACTATGCGGAATTCGTGCAGACAAGCGGCGCGGTGAATCTCGGAAACGTCTGGTGCGTCATCGGAGGAAAAGACAGCGCGGCCGGACATGGCGTCTACCGCATGACAGGCGGAACGCTCACCGCCAGCATCGATTTCACAGTGGGCAGCAGGGGTTTGGGCGAGTTCATCCAGACGGGCGGCGAGGTGACGCTGAACCACTGGCTCAACATCGGCCGCAACGGCGGCACTGGAACGTACTCCATCTCCGGCGGTGCGCTGATCAACACGTTCAACAATCCCGTGTATCTCGGCGCGGAGGGCGGTACCGGCACGATCAACGTGAGTGGAGATGCGTCCGTGAATATCTATCAGCTGTCCTTGGGCGGGTTAAACGAGTCCGGCAACAAGGGCTATGTGAACGTGAGCGAGAACGGATCGTTCGTCACACGCGGCTGGGGCACGCTCGGCCAAAGAAAGAACGGCTACGGCGAGATCAACCAGACAGGCGGAAAGATCGAGATCGGAGCCGAGTTCACTGTGGGCGAGGTCGGCACTGGCGTGTACAACATGGAAGCGGGCGAATTCGTCGCCAAGGGCAATCTTTACATTGGGCGTAGCGCGGCTACGGCCAAGGGCACGTTCACGCAGAATGGCGGCAGCCTGACCGCCCATGACGTGCGCACCGGCGTCGAGGGCGGAAGCACCGGCCTCTATACGCTGAACCGCGGCACCGCCGATACTGTTGGCGGCTGGGCGCGTTTCGGCCAGAATGGCATCGGCAGCGCCGTTCAGAACGGCGGCACGTTCAACGCGAACGACCGCTTCTACGTGGGCGAGACTGCAAACGCCGTCGGAAGCTACACGATCAACGGCGGCACCCTGAACGTCAAGAACGTTTTCGTGATCGGCGGCAACTCCAGCGGTTCGGCTGGCGGCGTGGGCGAGTTCGTGCAGAACGGCGGCACTGTGAATGCCAATCCCACGATCTTCCTCGGCGGCAACAACAATGCGAGCGGCACGGCGACATACGTTCTGAACGACGGCACGCTGAACGCGCCCTCCATCAAAAGGCAGATGACCGGAGCGGCAACCGTCATCCTGAACGGTGGCACGATCAAGCCCACCACCGACGGCAACCTCATCGAGGGAATCAACAATCTGGTGTTTGGAAACTGCGCGACGATCGATACCGTCGGGTGCAGCGTGGCGTTCGTTGACAACACGGTCACGGCGGTTTCCGCTTCCTCCACTCTTGTGAAGGCCGGCGAGGGAACGCTCACGGTCGAGGAGCTCCCGCAGGTCGACAAGGTCAAGGTCGAGAAGGGAACTCTGGCCATCTCCGCCGACAGCAGCGCATACACCCCGGCGAAGCTTGAGCATCGCTGGAGCTTCAGCGATTCGCTTGTGGACTCCGTCACGGGCGACACGGGCGCGGTCAAGATCGGCGACGTCACGTTCGCCACGAGCGGGGATTCCCAGGTGGCGAGGCTCGCCGGCGGCGCAAAGGACACCAGCTACATAGACCTCGGCGCGAACAAGATCGTCTCGAACAACGCGACGCTCGAATTCTGGGTGAGGAACCGCACGCGCAAGGTGTGGACCAAGATGTTCAGCCTCGGCGACAACACCGGCAATGTGCTCGGATTCACCTTCAACCGCGACAACGACGGCGGTTTCTCAGGAACGGACGTGGCGCCTGACGGCGGCATGTACACCGGCACGGGAACGCTTGCGGCCGACACGCCCTACTACATGGCCTTCACCTTCGCCGCCAACGACGACGGCAGCACGACGGTGAGCGGATACTGCTTCGACTTGAACACGAAGAAGATGATGGGCTCCTTCACGCAGACGCTCGCGAACTGGAAGCTTCTGGAGAAGGTGACGCAGACGCACTTCTGGCTCGGACACTCCTTCTGGAACGACTTCGACGCCTATGCCGACTACGACGAAGTGCGCGTGTGGAGCAGTGCGATCTCCGAAAACGCCGTCAAATGCCACGCCGTCGCGGGTCCTGACGTCGTCTTCGAGGGTGGCGTGGTGGATGTCGCTTCCGGCGCCACGCTCGATCTTGGCGGCAAGACGCTCGTGCGGCCCATTCTTACGGGCAACGGCACCATTGCCAATGGCACTATGACGGTCTCTGACAAGATTCTCGTGAATGTCGGCGACTGCATCATGGCGTCTGGAACCGTCAACTTCTCTGCAGACAAGCTTGAGATCGCCGACCCGGACAACCTCAAGAAGTCCTTCACGTTCCTGAAGCCTGATGTTGGCGCGTCGCTCACCGTCGCCGGCAAGCCGGAAGGCGTGAACCTGCCGAAGGGCTGGATTGTCACTGTCTTGGACGATGGCACATGCAAGGTGACCAGGGGTGGAATGACGCTTTTCGTGAGATGAAGAAAGTAGTGCTTTATTTCGCTGTTGCGGCTCTTGCGGCGTGCGCGCTTGGCGCGCATGCCGCGGAGGGGCGCTTCTTCGTGTCGCCTCGCCATTCGCAGGTGAAGATGTCAGGCGAATGGTATCCCGAGCTTCACTGGGGCGCGCGCGGGCCGTTGTGCTACTGGTATTCTGCCGTGAAGGGCGAGACGATCTCGCTTGAGTTCGAGGGAACGTCCGTGGCGCTCGCCGCGCGCATCGGCGCGCGCCTCTCGTGGCGCAACACCACCCACACGAACTCGCTTGCACGCCTTGGAACGTTCGACGTGCGTATCGACGGGAAGTCAATCCACCCGGTGAGCCTTGCCGGGCCGAAAAAGGATGCGCTTTCGCGACCCGAGCACTCCGCATATGCGGAGCTCACCATCGCCACGAGCCTTTCCGATGGGCCGCATGTACTTGAGCTTGTGAACACCGGCGCGAGCGAAGTGGCCGTTGCGGGGTTCGTGCTCGACAGGGCGCAGAAGGGCGCCAAGCCGGACTTCTCGAAGGAGAGCGAACCGCTGGCCGCCGAAACGCGCGGACTGCCCTCCATCCTATTCGTCGAGGGCGCTCCCATCCACACCGTCGCGGGGCCGTGCCTGATGGGCCATGCCGCCTATCCCAACGGCGACAAGTGGGGAACGGCGATCAAGGTGTTCGACCCTTCGCATCCAGAAACGCCGCCGCGCGTTCTCTTCGAGGAGGCAGACTCCGTGATCTTCGACCTCGCGCTCTCGTACGACGCGAAGACCATCTGGTTCTCGATGCGCCGCCACAAGTCGCCGTGCTGGCACATCTACCGCATCAATGCGGACGGCTCTGGTCTCGTGCAGGTGACTGACGGCGCATTTCACGACACATCGCCCGCGCCTCTCCCTGACGGGCGCATCGCCTTCATCTCAACCCGCGAGCCCGGCACGCACCTCGTATGCGCCACAGGACCCTCGAGCCGAGTGCATGTGATGAACGCGGACGGCTCCGGCGTGAAGATGATATCCTCCAACACACTCGCCGACTACTGCCTCTCCGTGCGCAGCGACGGGCGGCTCATGTACACTCGCTGGGAGTATGTGGACTGGAACATCATGTCGCGCCAGTCGCTTTGGACGCAGTATCCCGACGGACGCCACCTTGAGCTCTGCTTCGGCAACCTCCTTGACGATCCGCCTAATCTTCTGCAGGCCAAGGAGGTGCCAGATGCTCCCGAAGAGGTGGTGTGCACGTTCACTCCGCACCACGGCTCGCCGTTCGGGGCGATAGGAGTGGTCTCAACGAAGAACGGTCCGGAAGGGCGCCGCGGCAAAGAGGTGCGCTGGCTCACGCCGGAGTTTCCGTCCGTCATGGACTTCAACCACGTGTGGTCCTACTGCTGGCCGTATCCGCTGGGCAAGGGACGCTACCTCTGCTCCTACGGCGGAGGTGGCCAGCACCGCTACAGGATCTCGCTCATCGACGAGAAGGGCGGCCGCGCGACCGTGTACGACCCGAAAACCACCAGCGCCTACTGCGCAACGCCGCTCGTGCCGCGTTCAGTGCCGAAGACGATCGCCGCCTTCACGCCGGAGAACGTCAAGCGCGTGAAGGTGCCTGCGGCGCCGCCCGCGTTGCCGTCCGCCGAGGAGGTGGAGGTGGGTTACCTGTACGTGACGGACGTGATGCGCGGATATGCGGAGGGATTGCCGCGCGAGGACGTGAAGGCCGTGCGCATCATGGAGCAGCTTCCGAAGACGGTGGAGCTGAGCGGCCTCAGGGCGTACGATCAGAGTCCGCTCATGGGCGTTGGCACCTACTACGCCAAGCGCGTGTGGGGGTATGCGCCCGTGGAGAAGGACGGCAGCGCCTACTTCGAGGTGCCCGCGATGAAGGAGATTTATCTGCAGCTCGTGGACGGCGAGGGGCGCGAGGTGCAGCGCATGACGAGCGCCCTCAACGTGATGCCGGGCGAACGGCGCAGCTGCGTGGGATGCCACGAGGGCCGCATGACGGCAAGCGGCGCGTTCGCGGGCGACGCCTCGCGCCGCGCGCCCACTCCTCTTGCGACTCCCGACGGTCTGCGAGCCGGCGTGATCGACTACATGCGCGACATCCAGCCCGTCTGGAACGCGCACTGCGTCAGATGCCACGGCGGCGCCGATCCTGCGAAGGGACTTTCCCTGGAAGACGGCCGCACGCGTTTCTTCTGCCGCAGCTACGACGGCCTGAACGAACGCGCGAGAAGCGACCGTACAAGCTATCTCTCATACGGCGGCGCGCCGGGAGCTGGCGGAGTAAAGCCGCTCATCCACTCGATACTGCTCAACTACGGCTTTGCGGACGTTCTGCAGCCGCGCCAGACGGGCACCTGCGCTAGCCGTCTGCCGGAATACCTTGAACGGAGCCACTGCGGCTCGGATGTGACGCCCGAGGAGCGCCGGCGCGTCTACGAGTGGATCGACGCGATGGTGCCGTACTACACCACCACCGACTGCGCACATCTGCAGGCGCGCGGCAAGCGCGACCGCTGGGGCATGCCCGACAATGCGGCGATCGCCCCGTGGGCGACGAAGTACGCGGGCGTGTTCGCGCGCTCGTGCGCCTCGTGCCATGGCGGCCTTGCGCCGGACCGCGTAGGGATTGCGGGCGATGCAAGATGGGAGTGGGTTGACCTGACGCGTCCGGAGATGAGTCCTGCCCTTGTGGCGCATCTCCCGAAGGCCGCCGGTGGGCGTGGTCTTCCAGCACGCGGCAAGTTCTCGTTCACGGGCCGCGACGATCCGCTTTGGCGCGAGCTGCTGGCGCTCTTCCGCGAGGGGGCGGCGCACTCCGCGCAGACTCCTGAGCCTGACGAGGCAGGTTTCGTGCCGCGCTCCCGCGGCCGCCTCGAGTACGAAACTCAGCTCAAGAAGGCGCTGAGGCGTTAGACGATCCAGCGCGGAATCGTGCTCGCCCAGGTGAGGCGGACCGCTCTACATGTTCTATGTGGCCAATGACACGTGAATGGATTATTTGAGAATGAATACGCAAAACTCGATGGCAATCGTATCAATATGCGTGGCGATGATGTCGTTCTTGTCGACGTATGCCGCAAATGTCGTGAAGCAGGGGGTGCAGAGCGGCAAGGGCGCGGTGCGGGCGGTAGTGACTGAGGCTGGTGCGGATAAGACGGGGCGTGTTGACTCTACACCCGCAATTCAGAAATGCATCGACCGTGTGTCGGCGGCAGGAGGGGGCACGGTGGTCGTCCCGCCCGGCGAATACCGCATTTCGTTCCTCACGCTGCGTCCGCACGTGCGCCTGGAACTGGCGGGGGGCGTGGAGCGCGCAACGGACGGCTGGACGCCAGAGGTCGCCGCACGCGCGATGGATCCCGCCCGTTCGGCCATCATCCGCTCGGTGCCGGACCGCAGAGGACGATGGTCGATCTTCCTCTACAACCTCGTGCCGCGAACCGATGCGACGAACGGCGTCAGCGACGTTGCGGTGTCGGGCGGCGTGTTCGACTGCCAGGGGCGCTGCGTCGTCGCCGCGTTTGCGTGCGGACGCAACATCCGTTTCGAGAACGCTGTGGTGAAGGACATCCCTAACAACCATGCGCTGCAGATCGACGGGTGCGAAAACGTGGTGGTGACGAATTGTATGTTTGCCGGTTACAGGTTTGGCGGCACGCAGACTTGCCTGACGCGCGAAACGATACAGGTGGAGCAGACGAGTCCCGGGGCGATAGGCAATCCGGAGACTTCGCCCATTTCGTGCGCGAAGGAAATCTCCATCCCGAACCGCAACGTGTCGGTGACCGGCTGCTGGTTTGGTCCGAGCGAGCGGCTGGGCCCGCACCTCATTGCCCTCGGGCACCACGGCCGGGCGCGTTCCTGCAACGGACTTCTGTTCGCGGGGAACGTGGTGGTGAACCCGCTCTACTGCGGTGTGCGCCTCGCGAACGTGTCGAACGCATGCGTGGAGGGAAACACGTTCATTTCCACGAACGCGACGAAGCGCATCGCAGACGATTCGGCGGTGGTGTGCATGTGGGGAGGTGCTACGCTTAAGCCGGGCGAGAAGGGCGTGGTGCTTCGCGGCAACAAGATCGTCCTTTCGGAGAA
>JAEEGF011048725.1_pt1 | contig 15769 bp, 10 predicted proteins | sample 9134171 | NCBI WGS metagenome assembly JAEEGF01 (sample SAMN16246542, study PRJNA631951) | gut metagenome | biome: gut microbiome; feature: rumen; material: AP-attached | host: Bos | place: Iran: Karaj | collected 2018-10
TTTTGCCATGATAGATTTCTCTTATTTGAGGGCAAAGATACAAATAATAATTCATAATTCAGCAGAATACACATAATTTTTATTGTTTACAGTGAAAATTTGATGATTTTATCAAGTATTTGACGTTATCATTGGCACAAACAAGTCATTTTGGCAACGTAATCGCATTCCTCTTCGAGCATAATTTAATTTGCTGGTAATTTGCTGGCAACTTGCTGAAACAATCAAAATGCGGATGTAAATATGCCTAATGTGCTGATAATCAGCGATAATTAAAATCAAGTTTAATTTGCTGGTAATTTGCCAAAGAAAGAGATAATAGAGCTCTTTTACATGTATTCCTGAATAAGAAAGTGCCAATAGTGGCAGATTTTGATAACGAAAGTTAACGAGAGAAGTTTATTCGTTTTTGTCTCTTCAAGCCTCTGTTTCGGTTGATAAATGTTAAAAAGCAGCAATATTATAACTTTTTTTACTCAAAAACCTTTGTAAAATCAGATTTAATTGCTATTTTTGCAGCAATTCTACAAAATCAAGTGCGTAATGGTACTAAAAATCGAATTTGAGAATTTCTTTTCTATTAGAGATAGAATAAGAATCGACTTCAGAGCAGGAAACATCAATACGGCTCTTGCACGGGAGTTAAGTCATAATGTGATGGAGTGGAACGGTGTGCCAGTACTTAAAACCATTGGACTCTTTGGTCCAAACGCTTCTGGCAAATCGAATATTCTGAAAGCCATTACTTTTTGCTGTAGAATGATTTTGGAGTCACACCTCTACAACGAAGGTGCGATATTCAATTTCGAACCTTTCAAATTCGATGGTTGGCACGATAAATCAAGTAAGTTCTTGATTGATTTTGTGTGCAATGACGTGGAATACGAATACGCTTTTGAATTAACTTGTGAACGTATTATCAGCGAAAGTCTATATCATTATCCAGTTGGCAGACGTGCAAAGATCTTTGTTCGTGATGCAGAAGGAAAATACAGCTTTGGTACTGGCGTTATGGCTAAGCCTTCGGATGTGGTTACAAACACCAGTGAGAAGAACCTTTTCCTAAGTCGTGCCAGCTCTATGAACCGTGATATAGCACAAAAGTTATATCGTTATTTCATGAATCAATTCCTGCTGGGGCTTGTGAACGTGAACGATATGATGGTGCTGGATAGTTTCAATGCCTACAAGAAGGTGATACTCAAAGCACTTGAAATATGCGATACAGATATTACTGACATCGAGGCAAGGAAAGAGCAAATGCCGGCTCCTGTAGTTGTTCCTGGACAAACGGAACTATCATACAAGTTGGTGGATGTGCTCCATTTCAAGACGTTCCATCGCAACCAAAAGGACATCATGTTCGACATGGACATGGAAGAATCTAATGGTACAAGAAAATTGTTCCAGATTCTTATACGTCTTTTGGATGTGGTAAAGAATAAGAAGAGCATCATGATGGACGAGTTTGACATGGGATTGCACACTCGTCTAGCTGATTTCATTCTCGACTTGATTCATGCTTCAGAAAGCAGTCAGTTATTGTTCACGTCCCACAACACGAACCTTATTGATGTCAAACGACTGAGACGTGACCAGATTGTTTTTGTCAACAAGTCGGAACAAGGTGCAACAGAGGTGTATTCTTTATACGACTTCAAGGATTTCCGTGAGAATATGGATGCCGAAAAGGGATATATACAAGGACGCTTTGACGCTGTGCCTTATGTTGATTCATCGGTATCAAGTATCAAACAATTATTGGAAGATTGATTATGGCAAGCAAAAGAGAGCCGTCACCATCTTTGCGAATGCGCAAGATCGCCCTTGTTATTTGCGAGGGCGAGACAGAGGTCTGCTATATCAACCTTCTGAAATCGTGGTATAAGTCACCCATCAGAATCATTTCGCACATAGAAGGTACAAAGATCACGCCATCGTTGGTTGAGAAGCGCACAAAGGAACTCAAAATCTCTCAATGGGATAAAGTACACACATTCCTCATGTACGACATGGATGTGCAGGCTATCAATGAGAAACTGCGTAAATGCAAGGCAGAAATGCTACTGAGTAATCCTTGTTTTGAAATATGGTTGCTACTTCATGCCAAAGACCAGAAGGCAGCCATCGAAACGGATGCACTCATCAAAGAGTTGAAGAAAAGCGCTCCTGTGTGGAAGAATTATTCCAAGTCAGCTTTCACTGATACTCAAAAAGCATTTCTGAACAGCAACACAGATGTTGCTGTTACAAGAGCAAAGAAATTGGGTGAATTCCAGAATCCATCAACTGGCATTTATAGATTGATTGAAATGTTGGCAGAGGATATACGTCAATTAGCTAAAGAAAAATAGTATTAGGGGATATCTCCCCAAACAGCTCCGTACTGTCACCTAAAATTAAGTATCAAAAGATGCGTGGAAGTTGGCTTGGAAAGATTACAAAAGACGCAAAAGCAATAATATGAAGAAAATTATAACTTTTATCATACTACTTTGTGTTGTCATTATTGGGTTCGCAATACTCAATAATATTTCCTTCAATGAAGAGATGCAGAGCAAAAAATCTACAGATTTGTCAAAGGATAGTTTATTTCACAGACAGGTAGAAATGCAAGATATGTTGCTAGGAAAGTCTTCAGTATTGGACTCTATGAACTTAGACCACAAATCTAGCAACTCAATTATAAAAGAGGAGATACAAAAAATAAGAGACAATTCGGATGAGATCCTAAAATTTCAGAAGAAGATATATCAAAATAACAAAAAGTAACTATGTTCGATTTTGTAAACTATACATATAGCGGAGTATTATCTATCCTATCTACACTATTTGGTTTGTCTTATCCGTTAGTGATAGGATGCATTGGAAAAATAGAAGATAAGTTTGGTTCCACAAAGCTATCTGAAAGATTTATGGGTGAAACTATATTCATTTGGTTTAAGCGATGTTTAGTGATAAATCTTATTATGGCGGTACTATTCCCTTTCCTTATGGATATGTGTACTCATGCAAGAATTATAATGGGGTTGCAATGCATTGGTGCTATTGTTCTGGTTTCGTGCGCTTTGCTTCTCTTTTCAAAGATTATCACTTACTATAAAATCAATGACTTACAAAAGGAAATAATAGAAGATTACAATAAGGCCGTAGAAAAGAAAGACAAAGCGAAAGAAGCAAAATATTTTACTCAATGGGTTGACCTATTGGGGGAACTAGGGAAATCTCCAGATGATGAAATTGTACAAGATGTATATAGAGAATTACCTAAATATACGGCGCGGGCATACAAAGAAAACAAGGACAACAAGGGTAAATCTTTGGAATTTGACCAATATTATTATGAAGGTGTTTCTCGTATTAATGAATTTCTGAGTAAAGGTGAATCAAAACCAATATCAGTCAACAATGAAAACTCCATTTTGACCTCCCTTATTTTGTTGGATTCTGTAGTATCTGAAACCACCTATATTTATCTATGGAGGAATCTTAGAATACAAATGTTTTATAACAAAGATGAGTGGATTATGGAGTATTGGAAAATGGCATCACAGAAGATAGGTCTTTTTATGAAACCAATACACCAATATATCTATGATGAGGACGGTAAGCCTTATACTCAGGAGCAAATTGAAGAAAATCAGAAACAACGTGAGAAATTCATGGAGTTTCACATCATGTTGTGTTCAATGCTCATCCAAGAGAAGAAATATAGATTGTTGGAACTTATGCTTTCATTTACACAATCAGAACCCCCATCTTATCCTTTAGTGCCTTCAAATTTAAGTGATATAATAGCTGCCTTCAATAGAATAAACCATAATAGTTTTGTTGATCCGTTCTATTATGAATCAAGATACCAAATGCCTAATATGCATGGTATTACAGATGGCAAAATTGTCGGTGCCGCAAATTGCTACCTTGCACTATTGGCTTATCGTATTTATGTTATACGTTGGAACTATGGATATGAGTCTATACTAAATACAGGTGCATTACCAGACACTCTGTCAGAACTCAACACATTGAAGGAAAATTTAGATGTATTCAAACGATGGTTAGAACGGATTAAAGATAATAAAGACTTGCTCAATGTCGTACGTTTTACCTCCTTTGACAAGGAAATCGAAGAAAAAGCATTGATTTATGACAAAGCAAATCTATTGCGACCAGACCAATTGGCTTCTCGTATGCAAAAGGAAATTCTTTCCAAAATGGAACATTTAAGGACAACCCTTCCATTAAGCGAAGAGAAAATCGATTCTGAAGAACATGAGTTAACTGGTAATATTATAAGAGCAATGGCGCCATATGGCGATTTGTTAGGAAGAAGATTCTCGCAGGATAAGTGCTATAACTTGAACTCATCAGTGACAATGCCTTTCCCAAATACTGCATTTTTGAATAATCCAGATGTGGGACATGCTGGTATTGCTGGTTGTATGTCATCCTATATGCTACACAATTTTCAGCATATGTTTGCAAGTTCGTTCTATGCGGAACTTAGTCAAACGGACTATAGCTTGTCATCAGAAGATTTGTTCCAAGCTATTGATAAACTAAATCTCAACGAGCAGCATTATATAATTGCTTTTGGACTTTATTTTGATTACTATATTGGTACAATAAAAGATCTTAAGAAAGGAACGGATCATAAGTATTCGTATAAAGGAATCCAGATTCTTTCATTGGATTGCAGTACAGAATTTTTCTCTCAGATGGTTTATGTAATGAGATTTGAAGACCGCCCTTTCTTGGATTTTTATGAACCAACAGTAGAAGAACAGGAGAAGTTATGTTTGGAGAAGATGAATGATTTATATGGCCTTTGGCTGTCTCTTGAAAAGATATCTGAGCATCCAGAATTACTTGAAGAGCCAATAAAGACTAAGCTTGGCGATAAGGTTAATCAGTATTCTTTGTTTACTGCAATATGGGGGCCAAAGTTATTCTTTAAACCTAATAAATATCCTATAGTCAGCATCAAAATAAAATATCGTTTGACTAATGAAGGAGAATATGACAATGTGGACAAAGTAGCTCCTTTTATTCCCACTGAAGAAGCTGCTGTTAACCAAGAAAATGAGTAGGAAGAGTTATGTGGCATTTCTTTCTCCATTTACCGTTTCATTGCCATTTGAGCATTCTACACCCAACCAAAATCAAGAAAATATGACAGGTTTATGATTTTTTCTGTGTTTTCTTTTGGTTGTTTGGGGAGAAATCTGTACCTTTGCAGTGATTTTGTAACATGTTGATTATCAATGGTTATTTCCGTTTTTGCGACATGTGTGCAACATCCGGTGCTAACGCATTGATAGTCAGTTAAAGTCGTTTTCGAGGAGGTGAAGTAAGCAACATCAAATCTATTAATAAGGAATTCCGCATAAGCATAGCCTATGCGGAATTTTTTTTTATTAGGTTAGCTTTTTATATCTTTGAGGGGTTTTATAAGTAAAAACGTGATGGAACGAGAGGCTGTCAAGAGGCTATTCATGCAGCACTATACCAAGATGCAGAGGGTAGCACGCGCCCTACTGTACGATGAACAGGAGACTGAGGATGTCTGCCAAGATATCTTCGAGAGCCTGCTCCGTGGGGAGGCCGTTCTTGTGCCAGGAACGGAGGAACGCTACTTGATGACGAGCGTTCGAAATCGTTGCCTGAAACGACTCAGACACGAGGCTGTCGTCAGAGATTACGGAAAACATCTGATAGATGAAGGTCAAGAGGCAGAAGACGAGCTGATACAAGACATTGTAGAGTATGTAGTCAGCCATCTCTCGGAGCGCGAGCAGCGCATCTTCCGGCTACGCTTTACGGAAGGCTACAGCTACGAGGAGATTGCTGCGGCAGAAGGTATCAGCAAAGTTGCCGTGTGGAAACATCTCTCGCACATCATCACGGAAGTCAAGAAACACTTTAATCCGAAAAGCTTATGAAACCATCAGACAACAAGCAACTGTTCCTCGACATGCAGGAACACCCCGAAAAATACTCTGACCAGGAGTTGGAGGCCATGATGGACCGTCTGGATTGTGAACCCGATACACAAGCAGCCTGGCAACGATTCCAGGCAAAGTACGGCGTGGAGGGCGAGAGCGGAAAGCCTAGCCAGCAGAGGGCCGGATTCTCGATGCTGCGCAAGATAGCAGCCGCACTATTGTTCGCTTTCACCTGTGGTGTGCTGGGTTACGCCACCTACACGATTATCCGGATTGGGAACAAGCGGACACAGACCAGCATCGTTGCCCCAAAGCAGGAAATTCCGCACGACAAAACCGGAGCCTCCGCGCCCGACAGCCTCTTCCGATTCGCCAACGTACAGTTGGATAGCATCCTCTCCATGGTAGGCCAGCACTATGGCCGCCAAGTCATCTTCCGAGACAACAAAGCACGCATCCTGCGACTGCATACGACATGGAACAGCACTCGTCCGTTGGCTGAATTTGTGGAGATACTAAACGAGTTCGATGTATTCCGTCTAACGGACGAGCGCGACACTCTCTTTGTTGAATTCATTGAGACGGAGGAAGGGAAATGAGACTGCGCATTCTATACATTATTATATATATGCTCTTGAGCCTTTCACTTTCGGCCCAAAAGCTTGAGTTTCACGGCGAGTCGCTGGCTGCCGCCCTTGAGACCTTGCGCGACGTGCAGTCAGGCTACAGCATCAACTTCATTGTCAACGATCTGGAGCAGCTGCCCGTCCATGCACAGCTTCACGGCCTCTCCGTGCCCGATGCCGTCAGGCGCCTGTGCAAGGGACAGCCCGTAAAGCTGAAGATAAAGGGCAAGCAGATCTACGTCACCTATGATGCAAAACACAAAATGCAGACGCTGACTCTGCACGGAAGCGTCCAGGATGCCCGCGCCCACAACGACCTGCTGGGCGCCACCGTGGAACTGCTGGCCGAGGACAGTACAGCCATCGACACGGTGATAGCCACACAGCACTGGGTGGGACACGCAAACGACGGTTCTAAGCATGAGTGGCAAACGCCCGAATTCAACTTCACCGTGCCTGCCGTTCCGGCGCACTACATCTTCCGCGTCAGCCGCGAAAACTACCGCACCACTTGCTACAGCTACACCCTGGACCGCATCGGGCGCAGGGAGCAGCAGCGCGACCTGCCCCCCTTCTACCTGCACGAGGATGGCAAGATGTTGCGAGAAGTGACCGTCACAGCCTCCCGCGTACGCTTCTATTACAAAGGTGACACACTCATCTACAACGCCTCGGACTTGCAGTTGGCCGAGGGTTCCATGCTCGACGGCCTGCTGAAGCAGTTGCCGGGCGTGGAGCTTCATGACGACGGCCGAATCTACCACAACGGCAAATTCGTGGACGACCTGTTGCTGAACGGCAAGGACTTCTTCCGTGGTGACCGCAAACTGATGTTGGAGAACCTACCCGCCTACACGGTGAAGGAGGTCGCTTTCTACGACAAGCAGACGGCCGAGAACGAATGGCTGGGACACATTGACCCCGCCACACAGCGATACGTCATCGACGTCAGGCTGAAGAAGGAGTACATGGTAGGATGGCTGGTGAACGTGGAGGCCGGCACGGGTCTGCGCCAGGACGAGACGCCCTACCTGGGCCGGCTCTTCGTCATGCGCCACAGCGACCACTCGCGCATTGCCGTGGCGGCCAATGCCAACAACCTGGCCGACAATGACATACCCGGCGAGAAGAACCAGTGGAACCGCAACGCGGCAAACGGACTGCACCGGACGGAGATGGCGACAATGGACGCAAACATCGAAAGCCGCAACCATACGTGGGAAATCATGTGGGACGTCAATGCCCGCCACACCACAGACCGGCTGGAGACGCGCACCACCGCACAGACCTTCCTGCCCGCCGGAGACACCTACGAGCACAGCTTCGAACAGGCACGCAACGAGGAATGGAAGATGAAGGTATACGACGGTGCCACCTACAAGGGCGAGCGCCTGATGCTGGCCTTCACCACCGACTTCGACTACCGTCACCTGAAGAACACTTCGGGCAGCACGGCCGGACTGTTCTCCGCCCCCGTTGCCGACGTCAGCCGCCGGCTGCTCGACGACCTCTACTCCGCCACCTCGCCGCGGCCCAGCCTGCGCGACACGCTCATCAACCGCAGCCGACGCGAGAGTCTGGGCACGGGGCACGACCTCGGAGCGAAAATGAATGTATGGGGAACCCTGAAGATGAAGCGCAGCAACGACGTGTTCCGCTTCGGCTTCTACGGCAAGTACGAGGAACGGGAACGCCAGACCTTCTCGCGCCAGGCCGTGAACTATGGCACATCCTCCGCCCCGCCCCTCTTCCGCCACCAATATACCGACTTGCCTCCCGCCCGCAAGATGGAGTTCAATCCCATGGTGGGCTACACCCTTCCCCTCGGAAAGGGATGGCGACAGCTCTTTACCTACTACGATTTCACGCACACCGAACAGCGCGAACACGAGAGCATCTACCGGCTAGACCGACTGAAGGGAGCCGACTCCGCCTTCGCCCGGCCCATCGGCATGCTGCCGAGCGAAAGCGAATACCAGCAAGTGACCGACCGGCAGAACAGCCACCTCAGTCACCACATAGACGACATGCACAACCTTTATGTGAACATAGGCTACGAGTTCGACAAGAAGGACAACGGGCAATGGCTCATCCTGATGAATGCCGACGGCAAACTGACGCAGCAGCACGAGGACTATGAACGAGGCCGCATCGACACGACACTCCGTCGTCTCTCGCCCACCTTCGACCTATACGTCCATCCCTGGTTCAGGAAAGCGGACGGGCGATACTACGGCTTCACCTTAAATATAAGGAACGAAGCGCCCGACCTGCTGAACCAAGCCACCATCACCGATGACACCGACCCCATGAACGTCCGCATCGGCAACCCCGACCTGCACTACGCCCTGCGCACGGACCTGGGCATCGGAGGCACGCTGAACCCGCAGAAGAACCGTTGGAAGAACCACTACGACCTGGACTACGGCTTCACGCACAACGCCATCGGCATGGGGCAGGCCTACGACCGACAGACGGGCATCCGCACCTGGCGCCCCACGAACGTCAACGGCAACTGGGACGCACGGGCCAAGCACACGCTCGGCTACACCTTCGGCGAAGGCAAGAAGCACTCGGCCGACCTGATCACGCAACTGAGCTATAGGAATAGCGTGGACCTGATGGAGGAGACCTCCCAACCCCATTTAGGAGGGGTTCAAACCACTTCGGGAGCGAAGAGCACGGTGCATACGATGACATTCTCGCTGGCACCGAAGGCCAAGTTCACCCTGGGGAAGCATACGCTGAACGTGTCGTCCGACATCGCCTGGGACCGCTATACGGGAGAACGCGAGTCGTTCCAGGACATCTCGGCCTGGATGTACCGCATCGGCGCAGACGCCATCGTGCATCTGCCCTGGCAGTTCGACCTGACCACCGACCTGACGCTCTATGGACGGACGGGCTATGCCGACGCCGCGCTCAATACGGCCGACCTGGTCTGGAACGCCCGGCTGACACGTCCCTTCTTCGGGGGCAAACTGCTGGTGATGCTCGACGGCTTCGACATCCTGGGCCAGCTCTCCAACGTCACCCGCACCGTCAACGCGCAGGGTCGCACGGAGACGTACACCAACGTCCTGCCCCGCTACGGCCTGCTGCACGTCATGTACAGGTTCGACAAGCAGCCCAAGAAGAAAAAGGAACACTCATCATTTAAACCATAAAGCAACATGAAAAGGATTCAGTTACTGACGTTACTCGCAGTCCTCTGCCTGACTGCCTGCACAGAGCCGACGGACAAGATCATCGACCGCCCCGCATTCAAATCGATGACAGGTGCCGACCTCCTGCCCGTGAGAGTAGAGCAGAGCAAGGAGGCAACAGTTGTACACTTCCACATCCGTTGCGCCGACTGGCGAAACTGGAGCATGACCGGCGCACGCCTCGAGGCCGATGGAAAGATATTCGCCTGCCGCCAGGCCCGCATCCTGACCCGCGAGGCAGGAGAGATACTGGCCGACGAAGCCTTCGAGTTCGGCAAGGAGTACGAGAAGGATGCCCGCAAGGACTCCGTCATCCTCACCTTCGACCCGCTGCCCCAAGACGCCAAGACGTTCGACTTTATCGAAGAGAATGCTCAGAGAAGCCCCTGGATCTTCCGCGGCATCCGCCTCGACAACAAGCTCTACCCCGAGCTGCTGCCCGCATACAAGCCACGGAAGGATGACGGAAAGCCCCTGGAGCCCCTGACCCTGAAGTATGGCGAGGCAAACGCCACCTTTACCATGCACGGAGACAGCATCAAGGATTTTGGCTGGGCGGGAGACCCAAGCTGCGACCCCATAACGGGTGACTATCGTGTGAAAAGCACAAAGAGCGACTTTACATGCCAGTATTCGCAACCCGTCTACTCCGCCGTAATGCCCCTCTTCATCGGTCCTAAGATCGACGCGTATGCCTTTGGCGACCAGTACAACATGATTCTGCTCCCGGGCGAGACGCTAACCGTCGATTTCGACCCGGTGGCCTGCCTGGCCTCGGCAATGGACTTTGCAGCTGGCAAACCTGCCCATAACGGCTATCGGCTGGGTGGAACAATTAGCGACCTCAACGAAGTCATGCTGGACTACAGGAGGCACTTCGTCCTTTCCCTGATGCCGGAATTACCAAAATATGACGACGTGAAGGACTTCCCCGAGTGGCGCGAGCGGCTTTGGCAGAACATCGACACCCTGCGCCATGGCGTGATGAAGCGCAAGGACTACACCCGGCGGCAGAAAGACTTCCTCCAGCTGCTGATGGACCGGGCATACATCCGCGCAAACATCCTATGCCTCGGTCTCATCGAGTGGAAGAACAATTATGCCCTTCCCGATAGTGCTTTGGCTCACTTGAGGAATACTTACACGCTGGTTGACCCGCATGCCAAGGACCTGCAGTACTTCCGCGACGGGCGAAGCTACTACTTCCCGCTGAAGGATGAAGTACTACCCTACTTCGAAGCCAACGGCCTGACGGAAAGCGAGCCCTACAAAATGACGAAGGCAATGGCCGAGGCCAAGGAGATTAGCGACGTCATAAAGCAGGGACGCGTGCTGCCAGAAAGCGAGATAGAGAAGGCTCACCCCTACTACCAGCGCGTACTCAGGGAATTCAACGACAGCACCCGTCTGCAACTGGAACGCCTGCAGAGCGGGGCCGAGGAACGAAAGATGCTTACGCCCGACGTGCCTGGCGACCAGCTCCTGCAATACATCGTCAGCGAGCATCCCGGCAAGGTGGTCTTCTTCGACCTCTGGGCTACATGGTGCGGGCCGTGCAAGCGGGGCATCGAGGCCATGGAACCGCTGAAGAAGGAGCTGGAGGGAAAGGACATTGTCTTCGTCTATCTGACCGACGAGTCCAGTTCCATGAAGGACTGGACCGAGAGCGTGCTCAAGATTCCCGGCCTGCACTACCGCATTCCCACCAACAAATGGAAAGAGATTCACATCCCCGGCGGCATCCCGCAATACTATCTCTACGACCGTAAAGGTCTGCGCGTCTGGGAGCAGACAGGCTTCAGCGACGAGGTACTCGAGGACATCAGGAAGCAGATAGATAAGGTACTGGATTAAGTGATGGCAGAGTGATGCTTATTTAGCGGACCTCAACATCAACAATTCATAAACATTCATAAATTCAGGCACAAAGTTACATAATAAGCAACAGAATTAATCGGAAATGATTACTTTTGCAACAATATTAATGGCATAGCAAGACAAATCTTTTATTACCCTCATGAATCAAATAGAGGAAAGACTTTATCAATGGGGCTACATAAAAAACTTGTATAAATGAAAACATTAGGAAACATCATATGGGTCGTATTTGGTGGCCTGCATATTGCTCTAGAGTATTTCATCGCTGGGCTGGTACTGATGATAACCATTATCGGCATACCTTTCGGTTTGCAAAGCTTGAAGTTAGGTATGCTTGCTATCTGGCCATTCGGTACGAAAGTAAAGTGGAGGGAATCGCAGCCGAGTTGTCTGAGCATGTTCATGAATGTGCTGTGGTTCTTCGTAGGGGGCATCTGGATATTTCTTACCCACATGTTTTATGGTATCATCTTTTGCATAACCATCATAGGCATACCATTTGGAAAGATGCATTTCCGACTGGCAAAGTTGGCATTATCGCCATTTGGCATGGAGGTCGTGTAGAAGGTGAAAGAAGATTCCCTTGAGAAAAGTACATAACAAGCAGGAAGAGGAGGGCATTATTCCTCCACTTCCTGCTTGTCTCTCTTATAAAAAGGTTGAAATTATTATTCTGTATCCTTTGCCATTGCTTCAGCAATCTTGGCAGAGATTTCCTCACAAATCTCAGGGTTATCTTTAAGGATGGCCTTACATGCATCACGACCCTGAGCCAATTTGCTTTCTTTATAGCTGAACCATGAACCGCTCTTGGTGATAATGTCGTACTGCACACCCAAATCAACTATCTCACCCACCTTGCTGATTCCCTCGCCAAAGGTAATCTCAAATTCAGCTTTGCGGAAAGGAGGTGCAACTTTATTCTTGACAACCTTTACACGAACTTGGTTACCAACCACCTCCTCGCCATCTTTTATACTGGCGACACGACGGATATCCAGACGAACACTTGCATAGAATTTCAAAGCATTACCACCAGTTGTGGTCTCAGGATTGCCAAACATGACACCAATCTTCTCACGCAACTGATTAATAAAGATACAGGTAGTGTTGGTCTTGCTGATAGTAGCAGTAAGCTTACGAAGAGCCTGGCTCATCAAACGAGCCTGCAACCCTACCTTATTGTCTCCCATATCACCTTCTATCTCTGCCTTTGGAGTTAGGGCTGCCACAGAGTCAACTACAACGATATCGATAGCGGAACTCCGAATCAGCTGATCTGCAATCTCCAAAGCCTGCTCACCATTGTCGGGCTGACTGATCAACAGGTTGTCGACATCCACACCCAATTTCTTGGCATAGAAACGGTCAAACGCATGCTCCGCATCAATGAAGGCTGCAATGCCACCAACCTTCTGAGCCTCAGCAATAGCATGGATGGCCAATGTTGTCTTACCAGAAGACTCAGGACCATAAATCTCGATAATACGTCCACGTGGATAACCTCCTACACCCAATGCATGATTAAGTGAAATGGATCCTGTCGGGATGACATCTACCTGCTCGAAATGCTCGTCACCCAATTTCATGATGGAACCCTTACCAAAGTCCTTCTCTATCTTGCTCATCGCAGATTGCAATGCCTTCAGTTTAGCATCCTTCTCGTCCAAAAGAACTTTTTCAATTTCTTTCTTTGCCATAATTCTGTATTTTGTTTATAAATGTTTTTTTAATGTCTTATAGGGTATTATTATAAATTACACGCTACAGCCTTTCCTGTGTATTGTATTTCCTGCTTTTTGCCATCTGGAGTAATGATAGTAAAACTACGCTTCTCCAGCATACCAGGATAAGTTCCCTTGCGTTCGCCTATGGTCAGCGTATGGGTGCTCTCTTTCCACGTGATGGAGATTGTAGAGTAAACACCTTTCTCGTAGTTGTAATTGTCACCTTCATCTTCATAGAGCGTGAAGGTAGCATCGCCACCTGGATATACGCGCAGTTCAAGATTGTCCCATTGCTTTTCTCCCACATATTGCATAACAGGGCCCAGAGGCAGGATACTTCCTGCACGAATGAACATAGGTACGTAATTCAACTGTGTCTCTAAGGTAATCATCTGTCCACCTGCATAGCGCTTGCCTGTCCAGAAATCATACCAGTTGGCACCCTTCGGCAGATATTTCTGAATGATCTTGGGTTCTGTCCAATCAATGCCTCTCTGATCATCCTGCTGATTTCTCACATCCTTACGGTCCCAGCCTGTCATGGCGTTGGTGCGGATGATTTTCTCCTCTGTATACTGAGGATCAAGAATGGGTGCAGCCAAAATGCTGCGTCCAAACATAAACTCATCTGCCATATCCCATACTCGGCGGTCCTTGGCAAAGTCACTAAACAATGGACGCAGATAACTCTCGTTGTTGCTTGTCACTTGCCATGCTGTACTATATAAATAAGGTAGGAGTTGATAGCGCAGACGTATAGTTTCCTCTATTGCATCATAGACAGGATCACCCTTTTGGCCAAACTGCCAAATTTCACGTGGAGCATCGGCACCATGACTACGGAAGACGGGACAAAAAAGTCCGTACTGCATCCAACGGACATAAAGTTCCTGAAACTGCGGATTATGCGGAGCAGAACCACCACCACGAGTATTGTATGAGCCACAGAAGAAACCGCCTATATCGGTATTGAAATTGGGATTGCCAGTCAAAGAGAAACTCAGGCCGGCGGGAACCTGCTTGCGCAACATTTCCCACGACGAGTTGACATCACCACTCCACATGTTGGAGCCATAATGCTGCTGACCAGCGAAACTGCTTCGCGTCATGATAAACACACGCTTTTCTGGTTGAGAGTCAGCAGTTGAAAGTTGACAATTGCGCTGGGCTTGATAGACGCCACGGACAGTCTCTAAGGGGAAAGCATTGCGAAGAGAGCGCCATGTGCCACCTTCCTGCCCAGCCTTATGGGCATACGTGGCAGGGCTGCCATCGAAACAATCAGGATCCGTAGAATCCATCCACCACGCATCAGTACCATAATCATAGAGCGTCTTGAGGTGTCTCCAATAGATATCGCGTGCCTCAGGAGAGAAAGCATCATAAACCTTCACGCCTGAGGGATAGTCTTTACGTGGAGGCCAAAAAGTAAGTCCGCTCTGAGGCCAAGTCTCGAAATCAAACAGCAGATCCTTTTCCTTCAGCTCACGATAAGCTTTCGTCATTGGACCGAAACTTGCCCAAATTGAAATCATGAAATGAGCCCCCAGCTTGTGAACCTCATCAATCATCTGCCGCCCATTTGCAAAGTCCTCTGAGAGGAAATCCATTGCGTTCCACAAATAATTGGAACCCCAGTACTGCCAATCTTGGATGATGCCATCAAGAGGCACTCCCAACTTGCGGTATTGCTGCACAATACCCAATGTCTCATTGGCTGTCTTATAACGTTCCTTGCTTTGCCAATAGCCATAGGTCCACAAAGGGAACATAGGCACATCACCCGTGAGATAACGCATCTGCCCAATGACGCCATCGGCAGAACCGCCATACATGAAATAGTAGTCGATAGCCTCACCCACCTCGGAAGTCAACGACATACCATTCTCGTCATCATCGAACTGCGTTGGCGAATAGTTGTCCCAATACAGTCCCCATCCTTTTATGCTTTGGATGACATTCTGGAAATCCTCCAGATTGGACTGCTCCATACGCTTGTGTTCGCCACGACGGTTCATCTTACCGTTTTGGATGGTGCCCAATCCATATATGGCTTCGTCCTTGTCAAGCTCGAACATTTGGCGAACGCTTTTCTCAACGCCAGACTCTACAACCCAAGCTTTTTCCTGTAGCAAGACTTTGCCTTTGGCCGACAAAAAAGTCAGACATTTAGAGGCAGGATTCAGTTTTACCGTCAGTTCCCTGCTCTTCCATGTATTGCCATTGTGTGTGGCAGCTCCATCCTGAGGTTTTGCTATCACGACAAGGCTCTTGGGCTGTTTGCCATCTGGAGATTTAATCACATGAACGATGAAAGGCGTGATGAATTCCACCTTGACCTCCTGGGCCATGATGACCATTCCTGTCAGAAGTCCTGACAATAAAAG
>JAEEGF011994723.1_pt1 | contig 15758 bp, 7 predicted proteins | sample 9134171 | NCBI WGS metagenome assembly JAEEGF01 (sample SAMN16246542, study PRJNA631951) | gut metagenome | biome: gut microbiome; feature: rumen; material: AP-attached | host: Bos | place: Iran: Karaj | collected 2018-10
GTAGAGGAGCTTGCAAAGGTTTGTGGTACAACAGCAGTTATCGTATCTGCTCACACATCACTTTGCTGCGATCCTATCATGACATACGGTACAGAAGAGCAGAAGCAGAAGTACCTTGTTCCCCTTGCAAAGGGTGAGAAGCTCGGTGCTTTCGGTCTTACAGAGCCCATGGCTGGTACAGACGCTCAGGGCGTTCAGACAAAGGCTGTTCTTTCAGAGGATGGTAAAGAGTGGATCCTTGATGGTTCCAAGTGCTTCATCACAAACGGTAAGGAAGCTGATGTTTACATCATCTTTGCTTACACAGATGTAGTAGAAGATAAGAAGGGCAGAAAGCAGAAGAAGTTCTCAGCATTCATCGTTGAGAAGGATACACCTGGCTTCACCTTCGGTACAAAGGAAAACAAGATGGGTATCCGTGGATCATCCACATACGAGCTCATTTTCCAGGATTGCCATATTCCTGCAGAGAACCTTCTTGGTGTAAGAGGTAAGGGCTTCGCAATCGCTATGCACACACTTGATGGTGGACGTATCGGTATCGCTGCTCAGGCTCTTGGTATCGCTGAGGGTGCTCTTGATCGTACAGTTGAGTACGTTAAGGAGAGAAAGCAGTTCGGTAGAGCAATCGGTGCTTTCCAGAATACACAGTTCCAGCTTGCTAACATGGCTACACAGTGTGAGGCAGCTAGACTTCTTGTATATCAGGCAGCTGATGCAAAGAAGACTAAGGATTACTACGGAATCGAAGCTGCTAAGGCTAAGCTTTTCGCTGCAGAGGTAGCTATGGATGTAACTACAAAGGCTGTACAGCTTCACGGTGGTTACGGCTACATCAGAGAGTACGAAGTAGAGCGTATGATGCGTGATGCTAAGATCACAGAGATCTACGAGGGTACATCTGAAGTTCAGAGAATGGTTATTTCCGGTGCTTTATTGAAGTAAATCACTTGATGAGGTTTTATCGAATCTAGTGAGTTACTTCGTTCGGTCGAGTGCAAAGCACGAGAGCCGAACTTCCTTGTGAATAATAGAATAAAAAGGAGAATACAAATGAAAGTTGTAGTTTGCATAAAGCAGGTGCCCGATACAAAGGGCGGGGTTAAGTTTAAACCCGATGGAACACTCGACAGAGGAGCAATGCTTGCAATCATGAACCCTGATGACAAGGCAGGTCTTGAGGCAGCTCTTCGTCTTAAAGATGAATACGGCGCAGAAGTTACTGTTGTAACCATGGGTCTTCCCAAGGCTGAGGCAGTTCTTCGTGAGGCTATGGCAATGGGTGCTGACAAGGCAGTTCTTGTTACAGACCGTGTACTTGGTGGTGCTGACACATGGGCAACATCTTCAACAATCGCAGGTGCACTCAGAAACCTTGAGTATGATCTCGTAATCACAGGCCGTCAGGCTATCGATGGTGATACAGCTCAGGTTGGTCCTCAGATCTCTGAGCACCTTGGTCTTCCTGTAATCTCTTACGCTGAAGAGATCAAGGTTGACGAGAAGGCTAAGACTGTTGTTGTTAAGCGTCAGTTCGAGGATCGTTATCACATGGTAGAGGCTAAGATGCCTTGCCTTATCACAGCTCTTGCAGAGCTCGGCGAGCCCAGATACATGACACCCGGCGGAATCTTCGATGCATTCGAGAAGGAAGTAACCGTTTGGGGCAGAGCAGACCTTAAGGATGTTGAGGATTCTAACCTTGGTCTTAAGGGATCACCTACTCAGATCGCTAAGGCTTCTGATAAGGTTAAGAAGGGCGCTGGTGAGAAGATCGTTGCTGATTCAGCTGATGAGGCTGTTGATTATCTGTTCGGCAAGCTCGAAGAGAAGCACGTGATCTAATAAACCTGCGTAAGCAGCAATATAGTATAAAGGAGAACAAAACATGTCTTTAGAAGAATATAAGGGTGTATTTATATTTGCTCAGCAGGTAGACAATGAGCTCTCAGGTATCGCATTGGAGCTTCTGGGCAAAGCAAAAGATCTTGCAAATGATCTTGATGAGAAGAAAGTAACAGCAGTCCTTCTTGGTGACAAGGTAGGCAATCTTGTAGATACTCTTGCAGAGTATGGCGCAGATCGTGTAATCGTTGTTGACGATCCTGAACTTAAGGATTATCGTACAGAGCCTTACACACATGCACTTGCATCTGTTATCGATGAGTTCAAGCCGGAGATCCTTCTTGTTGGTGCTACAGCAATCGGCCGTGACCTTGGTCCTCGCGTATCTTCACGTGTTCACACAGGTCTTACAGCTGACTGTACACAGCTTGATATCGGTGATTTCCCGCTTAACGCAGTTGAGGGTCAGGAGCAGAAGCATAAGCAGCTCCTTATGACACGTCCTGCATTCGGTGGTAACACAATCGCTACTATCGCTTGCCCTGACTTCCGTCCTCAGATGGCAACAGTTCGTCCTGGCGTTATGCAGAAGATCGCTCCTGTAAAGGGCGCTAAGGCTGAGGTTGTTGAGTTCAACCCTGGCTTCAAGGAGAACGCTTGCTATACAAAGATCCTTGAGATCGTTAAGGCAGTTTCAGAGGTTGAGGATATCCAGGAAGCTAAGATCCTTGTATCTGGTGGCCGTGGTGTTGGAAGCCCTGAGAACTTCAAGATCCTTGAGGACCTTGCTAAGGTTCTTCACGGAACAGTATCCTGCTCACGTGCAGTTGTAGATTCAGGCTGGAAGCCGAAGGATCTTCAGGTAGGTCAGACTGGTAAGACAGTTCGTCCTAAGGTTTACTTCGCAATCGGTATCAGCGGAGCTATCCAGCACGTTGCTGGTATGGAAGAGTCAGATCTCATCATCGCTATCAACAAGGATGAGAACGCTCCTATCTTCGACGTAGCTGATTACGGTGTAGTAGGCGACCTTAACAAGATCGTTCCTGCACTTACAAAGAAGCTTGAGGCAGCTCTTGCTGAGAAGTAATTAACTAATATAAATGCTTATAAGGCACAGTTCAGAGATTTTCTTTGGACTGTGTCTTTTTTATTTAAATGTTTATATAATATAGAGTCTTTTAATAATTGATATTCCATATATGTAATAGAATAAATATATGGAGGTAATTCCGCTATGTTAACGAAAGCCTCTGAAGTTAAGAGACGTTATAAGTCGCAGGAAAAACTGCAGGCGAAGGTTAAACGCCTGATGGTCTTGTTTCTTGCGGCTTTTTTTGCGTTAACTGTGCCGTTTTACGCTCTTCATACTAAGGCTGCAATAAAAGATTTAGAGTCTGAATACAGGATATTTGACAGGGCCATAAGAGAGGATATCGAGGCAGGAAGCTATGAAAAGAAAGATGACGAGACAGTAGACTATCTCGCAGAATATGAGGCAGTTCGTTATGATGCCACCGATGGCCTGGTTTCCAATGAAATAAATGACGTAGCCCAGACTCCTGATGGGTATATATGGATAGGAACATATTCCGGACTTTATAGATATAACGGAATCATGTTTGAACCCGGAAATATAGATTCCAGAATTTGTAATGTAATGACACTTTTTGTGGACTCAAAGGGGAGACTCTGGATAGGTACTAACGACACAGGTTTATTCTGCTATGATTCAACAACAAAAGAAGTTAAATATTTTGACTACGAGGCAGAAGTAGGGTCAGGTTCCATAAGGGCAATTGGCGAGGACGAAAAGGGAAATATTTACATTGGAACTGTATCCTATATGACTATCATCTATGAGGATTTTACTACAAAAATACTCGAAGAATACGATAGCGTGGTGTCGGTTATATCGCTTACATGTGTTGGTGGAACTACCATGGCAGGATGTACGAATGGTGGCAGTCTGTTCTTTTTAGAGGATGGTAAGCTGACTCTGGAACAGAAGGATTATGATACAGGAATATATTATACACAGGTGGCTGGCGCCGGCCCGGATACTATAATGGCCGGAACAACAGATAATATACTTGTAAAATGCTTATATAAGGATGGCAGGTTTAAGATACTGCGTAAAGTGGAGACCCCGGGTATTGGTTTTTTCAATAAGCTTATTCAGGAACCTAATGGAAACGGGTGGTTTTTCTGTGCTGAAAATGGGCTTGGATATGTTGATTCAAGGGGTAAATTGACCAAGCTTATGAGAAATGGCTTTGACAGCTCTCTTACCAGCTGCATCATAGATAATCAGGGAAATATCTGGTTTGTATCCAATAATCAGGGAATTATAGAGTTTTCAAAGAATCCCTTCTTAAATGTATTTGTGAAGGCGGGACTTGATAGTGCAGTTGTAAACTGTATTCTTATTGATCACGGGGAAATGTATATAGGAATGGATTCAGGTCTTGCCATTCTTGATGCAAATACCTATGAGCAGCGTAATTATGATTATATCAGGTACTTTGATGGCATAAGAATCAGACATCTGATGATGGATTCCAAAAATAATATATGGCTTTGTACCTATGGCAAGGATGGTCTTTTGAAGGTAGGACCGGATGGACATGCGGCCTCCTTTACTGAGGCTACAGGAGCTCTTGGTGGTAGATTCAGATTTTGCATGGAACTGTCTAATGGTCAGGTTCTTGCCGCAAGTAATAAGGGACTTAATTTTATAGAAGGTGACACAGTAACTGCTACTATCGGTAAAGCAGAGGGACTGAATGCGCCGCAGCTCCTTACAATGGTTGAGGATTCTGATGGTACTGTGCTTGTGGGTTCTGATGGAGACGGAATATATCTTGTTAAAGATGGGAAAATTATAGGACACATAGGTTCTAAAGAGGGGCTTCGCACTCAGGTTATACTCCGCATCGTTCCTTATAAAGATGGCTATATCTATGTGACCAGTAATTCTATGTACTATGACGACAGAAAGACCATAAAACAGCTGGATCGATTCCCGTATACCAATTGCTATGATGTGCATATTACAGATGACAATATTGCATGGATCAGTTCAAGTGCAGGCTTATATCTGGTCAATGCAGATGAGCTGATAGAGAATGAGCAATATAATGTAGCGCTTCTTGATTATTCAAGCGGATTTAATACTTCGCTTACTTCTAATGCATGGAATGCTCTCTACAATGAGGATGAGCTGCTATTGTGCTGTACAGATGGCGTGAGGCAGGTGTCACTAAAAAACTATAATTCTTTTGATGATAAATATTTAATCGACGTAAATGAAATAATGGCTGATGATGCAGCTGTTCCGATAAATGAAAAGGGGGTTTATGAAATTCCTGCCGGCACAATGCGTGTGCAGATCAGAATTTCGATATTGAATTATTGTTTAAGTAATCCTCTTATAAAGTACTACCTGGAAGGTGCAAATGATGATGGTATGACAGTGGAGCAGGAGGGAGTTACGCCACTGAACTACACGAACCTGCGCTACGGTGATTACACACTTCATATTCAGGTTTTGGATAAGAACACCCATGCTGTTCTGCGGGATCAGCAATATCGTATATATAAAAATCCCCGTTTCTTCGAGCGCAATTTGGTGAGGATGGGACTATCTATTATTGTTGCACTGCTGGTGGCTCAGTTTGTATGGTGGGTTTTGAGGTCCACAGTTATCAGTAAACAGTATGAGCTTATCAGGGAAGCCAAAGAGGAGGCAGATAGGGCTAACAGTGCCAAGTCAAGATTTGTTGCCAACATGTCACACGAGATCAGAACGCCTATAAATACCATCATAGGTATGGGTGAGATGATCCTGAGAGAGGACAGATCCCTTCCTATCCGCGAATATTCCAAGGCTGTAGTTGGATATACAACTACCATAAAAAGAGCCTCCGAGACACTTCTTGCCATTGTAAATGACATTCTTGATATGTCAAAGATTGAATCCGGAAAGATGAATCTTGTGGAGAGAGATTATGATCTGGATGACCTGTTAAAAACCATAGTAGCAATGATCAGGGTAAGAAGTAACGAAAAGGATCTTCTTTTTGAGACGTCGATAGATCCTGAGCTCCCGCGTTATCTATATGGTGATGACGGAAAGATAAAACAGGTACTTATGAACCTTCTTACTAACGCTGTAAAGTACACCCAGGAAGGCTCATTCAAGCTGATAATGAAGCTTGTTAAAAAGGATAACGATACCTGCGTCATAGACTACAGCGTAATTGATACCGGTATGGGAATAAAGCCTGAGGATATGGAGAAGCTGTTTGCGCCGTTTGAACGTCTTGATGAGAAGAAAAACAGCGGAATTCAGGGAACCGGACTTGGACTTAATATTTCAAGACAGTTTGTAGAGCTTATGGGAAATGAGCTTAAGTGCGAAAGTACCTATGGAGAAGGCTCTGAGTTCTATTTCTCACTGGTGCAGAAGATCAGTAAGGATGAACCCATAGGAGTATTTACGGAAGCAGAAACGGGAGATAGTGACAGTGCAGTTTATCTGCCGGCATTTGTAGCTCCTGAGGCGAAGATACTTGTGGTCGATGATAATGAGATGAACCTGCAGGTTCTTAAGGGACTTCTTAAGCCCACAAAGCTATGTATCGATACTGCGACCAGCGGAAAAGAGTGTCTTAAGAGGCTTGCAGAAGAGCAATATGAGCTGGTGCTTTTGGATCACATGATGCCCGAGATGGACGGCTTGGAAACCTTTAAGAAGATCAGGAAAGAGGGATATGAGCTTCCTGTATTTGCGCTGACTGCGAATGCTGCTCACAACGGAGAAACATTTTATACAGATTTAGGCTTTAACGGATATCTGGAAAAGCCGGTGAATATGAAGGCTCTTGAGGATACGCTCAAGAATAATATTTCTTCGGAGCTGTTAAAGGCTCCTGATCCAAATGATTACGTTCCGGAAGAGGCTTCGGATGATGGTAATGGTGCAGAAGAGATGGAATGGCTTTTCTCCGTGGACGATCTGGATGTGCGAACAGGACTTCAGAACTGTGGTGGCAAGAAGGAATTCATGGATGCACTAAATACCTTCTATTTCACAATAGATACAAAGGCAGAGGAGATTGAGAAGGCATTTAATGAGGGTGATTATGAGCTTTATACGATAAAGGTTCATGCCCTAAAAAGCTCTGCAAGAGTAATCGGAGCATCGAGATTATCTGATATTTCTGCTAAAATGGAAGAAGCAGGAAAGAGCGGAAATCTTGATGAAATCAAAAATGATACGCCAACACTTTTAACTCTTTACAGAGGATTTTCGGAAAAGCTTTCACAACTATCAGCTAAGGCTGAAACAGACGACAGACCGTCCTGTGATGAGGATACCATCAGGGAAGCCTACGATGCTCTAAAGGAATTTGCGGCCATGATGGATTATGATTCTTTTGAGATGGTTTTGAATGATATGTCGGCCTATAACTGCGGTAAGGAGCAAAATGAAAAATTCGAAATGCTGCAGAGAATGCTGAAGGAACTTAATTGGGATGGTATAAAGGAACAACTGTCAACATAAATTTCTTATGAGAATATGGGGAATGAAAAATGGCTTTTTTTGATGACGAATTGATGCTTATTGGGATGAAGGAAACCTTTGTTATCCGTGCGCTCGAAAAGAAGCTGGAGGAAGCAAGGATTGGATATTTCTTTGTGCATCCGGATATTGATGAGGTCAATAGGGAGCTGGACAGGGCTTCTATCATGGTCTACTACCTTGATCAGTCCGAGCGCCTGGAGAGTGCATTTTTGCATTATCTGAATGAACATCTTACGGAGCATGACCGTTACATTATCCTGATCGGTGAAAAGAACGATACCGATGTGGCCAGAAATCAGCTGCCCTTTGGCAGGATTCTAGATGTCTTTGAAAGACCTCTTGATGTAGAGAAATTCATAGGAACGGTTAAGGAGCAGATGATAAATCTCCAGGATCCGCCTAAAATGAGCGTGCTTGTGGTTGATGATGATGCGACCTATGTGGGTCTTGTCAGGGACTGGCTTAAGGAAAAGTACAAGGTTTCCATTGCCATATCAGGACTTCAGGCCATAAGCCTTCTTGCGACCACCCATGTGGACCTCATACTTCTTGACTATGAAATGCCCATTACAAGTGGACCGCAGGTTCTTGAGATGCTTAGAGCTGATCCTACAACGAAGCATATTCCGGTCATTTTCCTTACAGGAAAAAGTGATAAGGAAAGCGTAATGAAGGTCGTAAGCTTGAAACCTGAGGGGTATCTGTTAAAATCAATAAGTCGCGAAAAACTTATAGCAGATATCCAGAAATTTTTCGCAGAAAGAAAAAATGTTTAGGAGGAGCTTTTAGTTAATGAAAAGCATATTGGATTACGAGACCGTCGCACTTATTGACGACGATGATGCGATGGAGATTATAGATCAGACGAAGCTGCCGGGGACAACCGAGATGATAAGGCTTCGTACGGGGGAGGAGATATGGAATGCGATTTACCTTCTGCAGGTTCGCGGAGCACCGGCTATTGGCGTGGCAGCAGGCTTTGGACTTTACATACTGATGAAGCATTCACAGGCTCCTACCTATGATGAGTTCATGAAGGAGCTTAAGGAAAAGAGCGATTATCTCAATTCCTCTAGACCCACAGCGGTCAATCTGTCATGGGCATTAAAGCGCATGGAAGCACACGTTGTAAAGGTTGCAGAGGAGCTGGGAGATTATGACCGCGATGCTCTTATTACAGCAATGCGCGAGGAATCAGAGCGTATAAAGGCAGAGGATATCGATGTCTGCAGAAGAATTGGTGAAAACGGACTTACTCTTATAAAGGACGGCTACGGACTTTTGACACACTGCAATGCCGGACAGCTTGCGACCTGCAAGTACGGAACAGCGACAGCCCCCATGTATCTTGCTCATGAAAAGGGCTACAAGATAAAGGTGTTCTGCGATGAGACAAGACCGCTCCTTCAGGGTGCAAGACTTACTGCATACGAGCTTCATTCAGCCGGAATTGATACTACAGTCCTGTGTGATAATATGTCCGCTTCTCTTATGAAAAGCGGCGCTATAGACGCAATCTTTGTGGGCTGTGACAGAGTTGCTGCTAACGGAGATGCTGCCAATAAGATCGGAACCAGCGTTGTGGCTACTGTTGCCAAGCGCTACAACATTCCTTTTTATGTATGTGCACCGACTTCCACTATAGATATCAACACCAAGACCGGAGACGATATTAAGATCGAGCAGAGAAAGCCCGAGGAGGTTACCGAGATGTGGTATAAGGAGCGAATGGCTCCTGAGGGAGTGAAGGTTTATAATCCTGCCTTTGATGTGACGGATAACGAACTTATCACCGGAATCGTAACAGAATATGGTGTGCTCAGAGCTCCATACGATGTTAGCATCGGTAAGCTTTTTGATACAATGTAATCACGCTTAAACAAAACGGAAAATTAGTATAAAATCTTCATAAATTCGTTCAATTTCAATTGAGGGTTATTTTTTCAGATGTTAGAATAAATTTGAGATACAATTTTTTCTATGAGGGATGCTGGGGATGGCTGTTATCGCGAACGATGAGGATAAAAGTTTATATCAGCCGGATTTAATTGCAAACGAGCTTCTGTTGATTAGAAAGCAGGGCGGAGATGCTGATAAGTACAAGGAGCAGCATTTCAACATCTATCAGCTTGCGGAAATCAGAAAGGGGCTCTCCACTGGCGTGTCCGTGGATTTGTATGCAAAACCCGATGTCCCCTGGAATGAGATGGAAGAAATCAGGCTTGAGCTCCAGAGCGGAATAGATATGTCCGCTTATCGCGAAGCCGGTTTCGATATAATGCAGCTGGCAGAGATAAGAGAAGGGCTCGCTGAGAATCTTGATGTATCTGAGTATGCGAGACCTGAATACTTTTCAGATCAGATGAGGCAGATCAGGCTGGGGCTAAAATCCGGAGTGCCGGTTATTTTCTACCAGGATCCTAAATACAACTGGCTGCAGATGCAGGAGATCAGGATCGGTCTGGAGCACGGAACAGATATCTCACAGTATGCCAGCGTAGATATGCCCTACATGAAGATGAGAGTTGTCAGGGAAAGTCTTGAGGATGGGCTGGAACTTGACGATAAGCTTATTAGAAGAAAAGATGCGTCTACCCTTGAACAGATTCATATAGCCTTCAAGGAAAAGATAGACATAAAGGAATACATAGATAAAAACTTTGATGCTGAACAGCTCGAGCAGATTCGAATAGCAAAGCAGGCGGGAATAGAGGATATAAACCGTTATTTCCTTTTTGGCATGCGTGGAGAATGCATGAACGAGGTGCGAAAGGGCTTGGAGCAGAACCTGGATGTCTCGGTTTATGCAGATGAGGCTTACAGCTGGAAGCAGATGCGTGAGCTGAGGCTCGGTCTTGAGCATCAGATAGATGTTACGCCCTATGCCAAGCCGCTTTACCGCGCGGATCAGATGCGCGAGATCAGAAAAGGCATCGAGAATAACGTCGATATAAACCTATATAAAAGTATGGTGCATCCGGCTCAGGAGATGCGCATAATGCGTAAATGGCTTGAGGATGGAAAAACTCTTCCCAGTAACCTCAGTAAGCTGTTTTCAGGACAGCTGGAGGAAGAGCTCCAGAAGCCTGCCGATGAAGAAGTTAAGGCGCTTCAGTTCCTGCAGACGGAAGAGGGACGACTTATAGATATCACTGAAGATCGTATGCAGTGCTATTTCACGCTTCCTCTTGGAGTCAAGGGCACGACCTATACACTTGAAAAGGTCATAAAGCTTTTATATAACGCGAGAGTAAGAAGAGGCGTCAGCAGAAAAGCCATCGAGGAGATGATAGAGAGTAAGAAGTACGGCAAGAAAATCCTCGTGGCGCAGGGTAAGCTCCCTGTTAACGGAGAAGATGCTTATTACGAATTTTTAATAAAACTAAGTGAAGAGATCCTTCCGGATATGGGAAGCGGTGAAAGTGCCGATTTTTCAAAGGTTAAGGTGTTCGATGAGGTTAAGCTCGGTGATAAGCTGGCTGTTTATCATCCCGCTACGGCCGGAGAGGATGGATTCGATGTTACCGGTAAGCTCCTTAAGGCAAAGGCCGGTAAGGGAAAGCCGATTCTGAAGGGACAGGGCTTCATGCTTCTTAGCGATAAGAAGACCTATGTGTCCTCGCTGGCAGGTGTGGGGCGCATCCAGAAGGGTGAGATCAGGATCGACAAGGCAAAGATATATGATTCTCTTATAAACGTTAAGGAAAAGATCGTCTGTGATGGAACCATCTGGGTCAAGGGCGATGTTGACAATGTTTATATAGAAGCAAAGGGCGATGTTGTTGTAGATGGCAGCGTATCCTGTGCGGATATTCACGCAGGCGGCCGGGTGGTTGTCAGAAAGAGCGTCGTCGGTAACGTAAACGACAGATCCTCAATTTCAGCCGGTGGTCTGGTGGCAGCAGCGCACCTTGATACCACCAATGTGAAATGTAAGGGCGACCTTATTTCAAACGATTGCATGAACTGCAATGTTTCGGCTGATGGAAAGGTTCTGATGCTGGGCGAAAAGGGACTGATAAGCGGAGGAGTTGTTACTTCACTTCGCGGCGTGGAGACAGCTGTTCTTGGAAGTAAGAGTGTAAAGGATACCGTTGTAAGAACCGGTATCACCGAGGAGCTTGACTACGAGTACCAGAGTCTTCTTCGTAACGTCAGCAGAATATATCAGGAATTAAAGGTATACGAGCAGCAACGCGGAAAACTGGCCCAGTTTAACGATAATACCAATAAGCAGGCGCTTCAGTTAAAGATTAAAGTCAATGCAGAGTCAGCTATAAAAGAAGCAGAGCTCGAAAAACTGAACATCAGGAAAAAGACCATTGAGGCCGAGATGGAATCGGTTAAGGATGCCAAGGTAATTGTTTCAAGGCTGGTGTTCATAGGAACGAGCGTAAAGATCGGAAACAGGATGCTAAGAGTTCATGAGACTCTGGAGAGTCCAAGAGGAATCACTTTTGCAACAAAAGGCATTGAATTGGCAATGTTTGATGGCGAGAAAATAGTCGCAAGGAGTTAAAGGTGGCTGACAAGAGTATTCTAATAGTAGATGATACCGAAATAAATAGAGGCATTCTAAGCGAGATTTTCAAGACTGACTATGCCATTCTGGAAGCTGAGAACGGACGCAAGGCTCTGGCGCTAATTGCCCAGAAAAAGGATGAGATTGCGGCCATTCTCCTTGATATTGTTATGCCTGAAATGGACGGTTTCAGACTCCTTGAAGAGCTTTTCAAGCACAGGATCCCGGACAAGATTCCGATACTTATGATAACAGCAGACAGCTCAGCCGAGACAGAGAGAAAGTGTTATGAAAACGGCGCAAGTGATGTAATTCACAAGCCATTTGATTCAGTTATAGTAAAGCATCGTGTAAAGAGAGCCATCGAGCTCAATATGAGCAGACAGGATCTCGAGCAGAAGGTAAGTGATCAGACCAAGGTCCTTAAAAAGCAGTTCCTGGTTCTTAAGAAGCAGGAAGAGCGCTTAAGAGAGATGAACAGCAGAATCATAGATACCATCTGCACGATTGTCGAGTTCCGTAATCTTGAATCAGGCTATCATCTGAAGAGGATCAAGGGCTTTGTTCAGATTCTTGCCAATGTAGCCATGAGAAACTACCCGGAATTCGGGCTCACACCTCACAAGATTGAGGTAATCACCAATGCCAGCGCAATGCATGATATCGGGAAAATTACTGTACCTGACGCTATCCTGTTAAAGCCGGGACGTCTTACACCCGATGAATTCGACATTATGAAATCCCACACCACAAGAGGATGTGAGATCGTTAAGATGCTTGCAGACCTTCAGGATAAGGAATATCTGGAAGTCAGCTACGACATTTGCAGACATCATCATGAAAAGTACGATGGCAAAGGCTATCCTGACGGCCTTAAGGGAGAGGAGATATCAATAGCAGCACAGCTTACCTCCCTTGCAGACGTATACGATGCCCTTGTCAGCGACCGTGTATATAAATCGGCATTTGCACCCAGCAAGGCCTACGAAATGATCAAAAACGGTGAAAGTGGAATCTTCTCAACAAAGATGCTGGCTTGCTTCGATATCGCAAGACCTGAGATGGAAGCCATGGTAGCAAGAACCAAGGCAGAAGAGGAAGCCACCGAGAGTAACGGCGGTGCCGGCCAGTTGAGCCAGTGACGTTAGTTTGTCGTTGTCATTTAATATTGTAAGGGATAAGGTGGGATGACCTTATCCCATTTTTTCTAAAATGTTTTGATAATACCGGATCAGATAATAGTACGACATTGGCAATAAGAAAACGGGTGCTCATATGAAGCAAAAAAACGTGATCATAAGGAATATTGATGAACTTAGAGGTCAGCTTCCCGCTTTGGAAGAGGAGTTTTCTTCATGTGACTATGTAAGCGGATTGATCGAGATATATGTAGGAAACATACCTAAGGATGAACTTTCTGAGATACTGGGACTCCTTAAGAAATCATTCCCCAAACTGGAAATAGTGGGAATGGCATCAATAGTATCTCTTCTTGCTTTGTATAATGCTCCCAAGGGAGCTGTGATTTCCTTCACACTTATGCAGCATGGTGGAGTGAAGGTTTTCAGCAGGTTTTTCGAATCTTCTAAAAGTGATTTTGAACTTTTGAATGAAGCCATCGATTATGCACGTTACATAAGAGAAGAAATACGAACTATAGATAATGCAAAAGGAATCGAGATGTTTGTAGCAGGACGCAGTGCGCCCTCTTCGGCATTTTTGAAGGAGTTCTCGATCGGATTAGAGGATATACCTATTTATGGCGCTGCCGCTAGTTCAAACATGCTTGATATGCGTAATGTTGAAAAGGATTTTCTATCCAAGCACGATACCTTTGCGATTGCAGGGGAAAGCTTTGGGAGAGGCCTGGCTTTTGCTGTATTTTGCGGCAAGGATCTGCATGTATACGTTGAATATCTGCTTGGATGGGAACCTGTCGGACGCTATATGGATATAACGACTGAAAATGAAACCGTTAACGGATCCGTATGTGTGACATCCCTTGATGGTGATAGCCCTGTGCATATCTATGAAAAATATCTGGGCGTTAAGCATGATAGAGCATTTATTGCAAATATAGGTGAATTCCCGCTGATAATAGAAAGAGACGGACTTCTGATAGGACGTACGCCTTCTTCCTGTAATAAAAAAGGAGAGGTCTATATCGAAGGGGATATTCTTGAAGGAGAAAAGGTAAGATTTTCCTTTGGAGACGCAAAAGAGATATTGGCTAAAACAAAGAATGCGGCTGCAAGAATGAAAACCTTTGGAGCACAGTATATAAATCTGATTATCTGTGGCAACCGTCTTAATTTCCTCAAGGATGATTATCATTTTGAAGTCGATTGTTACACTGATGCGCTAAATGCTACACCTATGTACTGCCTTGGACTCGGAGAGATCTACAGATATGGAGGAAGAGGCGGTCTGCTTAACAGTGCGCTTATTGCGGTCGGAATGAGAGAGGGAATAAGCATTGAAAGGTCATATTCCGTGGGAATTAAGAAACTGGAGCCTAAGTATAAGTATGACATTATTCCGCTGGCCAGCAGACTTTCCCATTTTTTGCGGGCACTTACTGATGAACTGAATGAAACAGTAAAAAAAGCTGAATCTGCCAATGATGCAAAGTCAGCGTTTTTATCCAATATGTCCCATGAGATCAGGACTCCTATAAATGCGGTTTTGGGCATGGATGAAATGATACTGAGAGAGTGTGAAGACCCGCGGATTTTAGAGTATGCGCAGAATATTAAGTCAGCAGGGAGCACGCTCCTTGGACTGATAAACGATATCCTGGATTTTTCCAAGATAGAATCGGGGAAAATGGATATTATTTCAGTGGATTATGATTTTTCATCACTGATAAATGATCTGGTTCATATGGTAAAACCCAAGGCGCAGGAAAAAGGACTGGATCTTATTGTGGATGTGGATAATCAGATTCCAAGTGTTCTCTACGGTGATGAGATCAGAATAAAGCAGGTTGCTACGAATCTTTTGTCAAATGCAGTTAAATACACGAAGAATGGTTACGTCGATCTGAATATTAAGCATGAAATGATAGGTGATGGCAAGGCGGTTCTTACTTTTACCATAAAGGATAGTGGGATTGGAATAAAGGAGGAAGATCTTGGCAATCTGACTGAAGCTTTTCGCAGAGTTGATGAAGAGAGAAACAGGACAATAGAAGGAACAGGACTGGGGCTGAATATTACGAAAAAGCTTCTTGAGCTTATGGGAAGTGAGCTCAAGGTGAAAAGCGAATACGGAATGGGCTCTGAATTTTCATTTGATATCGTTCAGGGAGTGAAAAAAAGCGAACCTATCGGTGATTACATGGAGACCTACAAAAAGGCTCTGATAGAGCAGAAAAAATATCATGAGAGATTTGTAGCTCCTGATGCGAGAGTTTTGGTAGTTGACGATACGCCGATAAATCTCGATGTGTTTGAAGGACTTCTTAAAACAACAAAGGTCATGATTGACCGCGCAGAGAGTGGATTCGAGTGCCTTGAACTGACCAGAGAAAACAGGTATGACATAATCTTCCTTGATCATAGAATGCCGGATATGGACGGTGTAGAGACGCTGCAGAGGCTAAAGGCTGATGAGGATAATAAGAACAGAGAGGTTCCTGTAATCTGCCTTACTGCAAATGCAGTTTCCGGAGCAAGGGAGACTTACATTCAGATCGGCTTTGATGAGTACCTTACAAAGCCTATAATGGCGGAAAAGCTTGAGAGCATGATGACTAAGTTCCTGCCATCTGAAAAGGTGAAGATAGAGCGCACGGAAGTA
>JAEEGF010816259.1_pt1 | contig 15757 bp, 17 predicted proteins | sample 9134171 | NCBI WGS metagenome assembly JAEEGF01 (sample SAMN16246542, study PRJNA631951) | gut metagenome | biome: gut microbiome; feature: rumen; material: AP-attached | host: Bos | place: Iran: Karaj | collected 2018-10
TCAAGGCTTGGGTAAAATGGAAAAATGGTTCTACGGTATTTCAAGATTGCCTAAGGTTTGACATATAACAATTAGTTTGGTAATGCCTGTCACTACTCTTGTAGATATTTAGTATGTTTGTGGGGGATTTTCTCCAATTCATGCTATTATGGCAAAGGCAAACTAAAAGATTAAAAGATTATGCAATTTAATATAAAACATATTGAGCGTGTCGCAAAATGGGGATTCGCTTCTCTTTTCTCTATAGTGGGAATATTATTCTTACTCTTTCTATCTTCAGAGTGGTTGTGTCCAGAATTCTGGGGAAGTCATAACGTTGGTAAGAACTTATACCTTTTACATTGGGAACGCGATACATATCAGTTTGTCTATAGCACAGATGTTCATGGCAGAACATGATATCATGGCGCACCAATTATTCCTTCATACAAAAATGATGAATATGCCAATACTTTTGTAAAAAAGTGGGGCTATACGGATAAATGGATCGCACTAATAGCATATAATTTTGCCAGTAGCCGTAACGAGTATTTTATTGTTGAGAAGAATTATGATACTGATGCGAAAGACACATTGGCAGCCAATAAAATAAGGGATGAGCACATAACACAAATTACTGATAGTGCGCAATTTATAAAAGAGTGTAAACTTCACGGCATCAATATTGTATGTGAATAACCATAAATGCAGAACAGAACAGAAAGAAAAGTTTATGAAACACAAAATTATTTTTACAGCATGTATTACCGTAATAGTTTTTGTCTTGATTTTTGGCATAGGGATTACGACTGCTCTAAATGACGAACCAACATCAGAAACAATATGTGATTTGAAAATTCACAACAAAAATGTTAAGATTACAGTTGTTACTCCCCAATTGATGATGAATGACGTTGTGACGAAGGTTGAAATCAATCAGGAACAATCTTACACATTCATTGGGTATGATTCCATTGAATCTATAGACGTTAATGCAGACAGTCTGCGTTTAGTTCTTTCCAGTTCGTTACACAATACAAAAGTTGACACCTTAGTTGTTTCATTGAATAACAACAAACATACCTCAGACGCAACAGCGCAGTAAGGCAAGCATCGGAACTCCCTAAAGGACATTCATCTATGGCATATCCGTACGCCCAAACCCGAAGGCATCCCGAACGAATCCCGAAGCCCTCCCAACGTTTTGCCGAATTTACGCCCTCGAACTCTTTTCGCATACTATCTAAGAGAGTTCGAGGGGCTAATAGTGACATTACATCGCGTTTCCCATTTTAATCCAGAAAAGGTGTTGTTTTCTCAGAATTTATTTGTAAATTTGTAATTAGGATTTTTGGTTCCTAATTTTTCCATTCCTCAATTTTTTAAAGACTATGGCAAAGACGATGCTGCGACTACCAATAGGCATACAAGACTTTGAGAGCCTCCGTATAGATGGCTATACATACATTGACAAGACGGAATATGTATATCGACTTGTCAACGAAGGACGCTATTACTTTCTTTCGCGCCCACGACGCTTCGGCAAGTCATTGCTGCTGTCTACCATCAAGGCGCTGTTTCAGGGCAAGCGCGACCTGTTCAAAGGCTTGGCTATCGACCAGAAAGAGGACATAGACTGGGCAGAATACCCTATATTGCATCTTGACTTGAATACCGAGAAGTATGATGCGAAAGAGAAGTTGGAGAATGTTCTCAATGACTTTTTAACTAAAGCAGAGAACAGCTATGGGAAAATGGAATCGGAAACAAGTCCAGGTCTTCGTTTTCAAGGTGTAATAAAGCGTGCCTACGAAAAGACTGGTCGGCGTGTAGTCATACTCGTAGATGAGTATGACAAACCTATGCTGCAAGCCATAGGCAACAAAGAACTGCAAGACGAATACCGCGCAACACTCAAAGGCTTCTATGGAGCGTTGAAGTCGATGGACGGCTGCATCAAGTTCGCCATGCTAACGGGAGTTACTAAGTTTGGAAAAGTCAGCGTATTCAGCGACCTTAACAACCTAATGGATATCTCTATGCTGAGGAAATACCACAACATCTGCGGTATTACAGAAGAGGAACTGCTTGCAACTTTTGACAAAAAGATAGACGAACTGGCAGCGGACAACAATATAACTCGCGATGAGTGCATAGCCAAGCTAAAGAATATGTATGACGGCTATCACTTTAACGAATATGCCAAGGAAGGAATATACAATCCGTTCAGCGTGCTCAACACATTAAACAACGGAGATTTCCGCAGCTACTGGTTCGAGACTGGCACACCGTCGTACCTCGTAGAACTGCTGCGCCGACATCACTACAATCTGGAGCAGATGTCAAAGGCTGAGGTAACAAGCGACGTGCTTAACTGCATCGACGCAGAGTCTAACGACCCAATACCCGTAATATACCAGAGCGGCTACCTCACCATCAAGGATTACGACCCTGAATACGAAATATATACGCTTGGATTCCCCAACGAAGAAGTGGAGAAGGGATTCATCAGGTTTCTGATGCCTTACTATCTCAATAGCGAGAATACAAGAGAACCATTTGACGTGCGCAAGTTCCGTGCCGATGCAGAACAGGGCAATGCGGAACAGTTCGTTATCAGACTGAAATCACTCTTTGCCAGCGCACCTTACGACAGCACAACGGGCGACAGGGAAAACCACTTTCAAAACATGATGTGGGTGGTCTTCAAGATGCTCGGCTTCTACACGCAAAGCGAATACAAGACCTCAGACGGGCGCATAGACCTCATGATAGAAACACCAGACTACCGCTATATCATGGAATTCAAACTCGACGGCACGGCAGAAGAGGCCTTGCAGCAGATAAAGGACAAAAACTACCTGCTGCCTTTCACGTTAGACAACAAGAAAAACTACATGATTGGCATCAACTTCTCTAATGCCACCCGTACAATAGAAAAATACGTCATCGAAGAGGCTTGACACAAAGAAGCCGATATTCATCAAGGAACAGGGCAACCACTCCGTACCTGCCGAATGGGCGCAGAATGTAAAGGAAGATGAAAAGTACCGAATTGAATAAGATTATGAGAAAACTCTCCTTCCCGTCTTATACAAAGAAGGGAAGAAAACTCCCATTGTCGCAAAGAGGCAAAAACAATACAACACATAGGCACAATGAAATATTTGTATATTGTTATAATCGCATTAGTGTTAGGATGTTCTTCTAAACAAAGAAGTTGTACTATTCCTTATGCCGATAATCAATGGCAACGTATTGACACTACATACTATCTTAAAAACGGATATCTGCTACATGAATTTACATCGGATGATTCTCTCTTGATATTTAGTTTGGAGAAAAATGATTTTCAAAAGACAATAGTTGAACAAGGGAGATTTATGGATGATTCGGTATTTGACGTCAGATATGATGATAACTATACAGAATTGGATTTCGAGAAATACTTTGTGATAAGTCATAAACTGGCTTTAACAGAGGTGTCTTATTATATCTTCGAAAAGAGTACGGGCAAAAACGTCTTCGACGGATACGATTGTTTTATCTCAAACATAGATGAGTTAACCGAAAATAACGACAGCCTGCTGTTGTGTGTATGTCGTCCAGAGAAAGATTATTTTGATTATAAACTGTTTCTTTGCGATTTGTCGAAAGATATATTTCAAGAGCTTAACATAGATGATTTTTTCTCAGAAACAAGCGATATGCCGCCATTTATTGCAGATTGTTTCAGACTACAAAAAACAGACAACGATTCTGTAACCATAACATATAATAATGATAACCAATGTGTTAAACAGAAAATTGCGTTAAAATATACCAGATAATGAATTTGTTATGATGAAATGCAATATTAAAAAAACAACGCACATTGTTGCATTTGCAACACTAATAGGCATGCTCTTGGGTTGCTCTCACAAAAAAGTGGAAATAGGAGAAGTATATTCAGATGTTGACCTAATAAATGAGTTTGGCAATCCTACAACTGTCGACACAATCGTTCTAAAGAAAGGAGTTTCGCTATACGAATTCCAAGGAGGATTAGATAAGTATATCCCACAAAAAGATAGTCTGTGCATTATTCAATATATATTTAATAGCGGAACAACTACAACCGCCATCTGGGCAATTGGAACCGAAAAAAACAAAAGAATTATAGACTTCTTAAAATGGGATAAGAAGGAAAGAAATTACTAATCATTTGCAAAACATTTCCGACGAGGGCAAATAAAATTCATGATGAAACACTTTATTATATTTTTCACACTTTGCATCATTACGAGACATACCGTTCTTGCACAAAAAGATGCAACAACGAATTCAATTAACGGACATGAGTTTGTTGATTTGAATCTGCCGAGCGGCAATCTGTGGGCAACAACGAATATTGGAGCACGTTCAGAATTCGAGCCGGGCAACCTGTTTGCTTGGGGCGAAACTTGTCCTAAGTCTGCATATAGTTGGAACAATTACAAATATGCAAAAGGGAATTCAAGCAAGTTAACAAAGTATTGCTACGATAGCGCAAGATTTGGAAACAACGGATATGCCGACACACTAAACATTTTAGAGCCGAAAGACGATGCAGCAACGGCAAACTGGGGATTTCCTTGGCACATGCCTACGCAAGAAGATTTTCGGGAATTGGCAGAATGTTGTAATTGGACATGGACAAACAGCTATAAGAACTCAGGCACAGAAGGCTTCATCGTTTCATCTACCAACGGTAACGCCATATTCCTACCTTCAGCCTGCAAATATAATCCCGATGACCCTTCTTCGGGCAAATATGGCGGATATTGGTCTTGTGTGCTTAGCCAAGAAAAATACCCGAGCCATGCATACGAACTGAACTTCGAAGAATGTCCCGATGTTGATGCACGTATAGACAGATGCTGCGGAAACAGCATCCGTGCCGTTTTCTCTCCAAACAACTCAGCCCCAAGATTCAAGAAAAAGACAAAAAAGGAATTGACTGACAAACAGATTGCCGAGATAAACAAATCTGACAAATCCACCCCCATTGAAATATTGGGCTTGAAGCCGAAACTGTGGGGAAACATCGACGGATTTTGCCATAAAATGACCGAGCAAGGATTTGTCCGCGACATCTACATGGAAGAATCAGACAATCGAAGATTCTTTTACGGAACTTACTTTGGCGATTCTTGTCACATCGTTGTCGAGTACGACATAAACACAACCTTTGTTTTCTGTGTAGAAATCAGCCTCAAGATCAAAGGAAAAGAAGAAGGTCTCAGAGTTCTCGAAAAATTACGCAGAATCATGGAGAAAAAGTATGGAGTGTTTGAGAGCGAGGATATTTCCCTTGCCAGAAGACATATTGAAGGTGGGCTTATTGTATCAAAATATGAATACAATCACTACGATAAACAGTCCATTATTGAGCTATCATTTATCAACAAAAACAATATTCCAACCGAAGATTTAGAGCTATTCGAAAAAGTTTACGGACTATAGGCTTTGCCGAGCGCGAAAATTCGGAGAAACAAAAAAGGCTTAGAATTTAAAACGCTATAATTATGAAGAATCTTATAATACAATTCGTCTTACTGCTGACATTTTTATGCTGTAAAACAACCCAAATGGATGCTTGCGAGATAAAAGAAGACAACATCTCTGGAGCAAACATCAGAATAGATACTCAAAGACTTCTGTCCAAAGAATTTGAGATTCACATACCTGCGCCCTTCCGTGTTCAGAAGGATGCTGATGAAGAAGGCATTGCCTATTATTACAGTTTTGTTGATGGTGCAATTATAATTGTCTTTCAAGGAGCGATGACAGAGTTTGCAATGGACAGGTATGTGCCTCAGGAAACAACAGAAACGGGCAATAGAAAAACGTCAGTTGGAATAAAAGACAATAAATATTGGCGCAAGGACGTTTTTTCAAACATAAGGGTATACTACTCTGATGTGCCGCACGAGCATAAGGATACTTATGACAGAGTATTGAACGAGATGAAGGTCAGACCAATCCCAACCATCGGGAATACAGAGCAAAAGCCTGCTAATGGCTTTGGCACTACCAATTAGCAATTTACAGATAATCAGAATATTGCATAACATAAAAATAAACTTAGAAGGAAACATCATGCTACATAACAAAAAGCACACACTTCTTGGAAGTCGCAAAATTATTGTGTCATTACTGATAATTATTTCATTATCATCATGTGTAAATAAGGCTAAGGAGAACCTATCTCACTTTACCTGTACCTTGTCATCTGACAATAATCCAAGGAGATACATACAGATAAGTTTCAAAGACTCGTTCATGTATATGTACTCTCACGATTATAAGATGGTGAGCGGACGCGTAAATCCATCAACGGGACTTGTGGACTTTGTTGTAGAACCAGATTTCCAAATGGATAGCGTTAAACTGACCGCTTTAGAGATGGACAGTCTTAACGAGTATCTGAAGGTAATTGAGAAAATAGATACTACTGAATTTATTCGCTATTCAACGAGTTACAGAAATATGGAATTCAAATATAAAGACAAGGTAATAATGACAAAAAGCAGTTATTATTGTAAAGATAAAAGATTCGATAATATTTATACGTTCTTTATTAAAAGATATCCACATGATATAATGTTCGAGTAATTAAGCCTTTTGTTTTGCCGAGTCTTCCGCCCGAACCACGTTCGAGCACGGAAATCAAAGAAACAAATCAAAAAAGGGAGTTTGCAACTATCTAACGTAAACAAGAAAAAAGATGAAACAGCCATATCGCCTCATCTGTCTTCTCTTGTGCTGGAGCGTGAACCTTCTGGCACAGGCACAAGGCAAAGACATCTCAGGAGAATACATTCACAAAAAATACGGGACTAAAATTGAAATTAACGGTCATAATTTCAGACTAATAGAACCGCACGTTTATCCAGCTGTCTGGCATAACGACACATTGGCAATATGCACATTTAAGTGGGCTGACAAACACTTTATCAAGATTAACTCAAAATCGCCAGTCACAACAGCCCTTTCTGAAATGAGCATCACAGAATCGGCAGACAGCAGTCTGAACGACAGTATCACAATTAAGTTCAACATTCCACACCAAGGGATGCTTCTGATTGATGTGAGCGACAATAATTTCAAGAATCACAGATTTAAATATTCGCTCAATAAACAGACCGCCATCAAACTGCCAAAAGGGATTAAAAAGTTTGGCTTCTCTGTCAGACCAGAAGAGATACAACCACATTCCCCCGATGGCAGCTTTTGGGGTGTAACATGTTTTTGCCCCATCCTCGATTTTGACATCGAAAAGGGCACGAATCTCATAGAGATAAATCTTCCAACCATTAAAGATTCTTTTTTCGAGCAATACTATGTCGTCGACGAATACGTGAGAGTTGAAAACAATAAGTTATATTGGAAGGGAGAAGTTTACATAAAACGATAGCAGCTATCTCCCAGGTATATAAATCCCGTTTTTCAAAATCGCCAAATTCTTGCGTCCCTTCGGCAACAAGCGAACGGAAATAGCGTGCGAATCAACGGTTTTTGTAAAAAAAACATAAGACAATGAATAAATATGAACAAATAAGAAAGCTCCTGTATAAATTTGAGAAATACGGAGTTGAAGTAACAGAAAATGGCACAATTCTTATCGGACATCCCGATTATCTGCCAGAACATTGGAGGTTAGTTATGATATTTCCAAAGTTAGAGACTGAGGAGATTGATATATTGGAAAACGAATGTGGAACATCAATCCCCCATAGTTACAAGAACTTCTTGACGAATTTCTCTAACGGACTTGATTTTATTAACGACACACTCTCACTCTATGGTTTGAGAAAGATTGCTGGCAGAACATTAGAGTCTGCACGTCAGCCTTACGCTCTTAAAACTCCAAACAAAGACGAACGCTGGTGTATGGAGAACGTAAAAGATTCATATTTCTTTATAGGAAGCTACAAATGGGACGGCTCCCATATTTATATTGATAAGGAAACTGAAAAAGTCCACTTCTGCGCTCCAGATGATGCAACACCGTTATTCTCTTGGAACTCATTAGAAGACATGTTGATTTCAGAACTCACAAGACTATACAGTCTGTTTACAGAAGATGGTCATCGTATTAACAAAGCAAAATCAACCTTGCCAATCTAAAAGGAACAATCCTTGTACCCATGCTCATGCCGAGATTCCAAATTCGGCAAAACGAAAAAATGACCTTCATAGATTTACAATATGCTACAAAATAAAAACATAGCAGTTTTAATAACTTTACTTCTGTCTGCATCACTCAGCTCAAAGGCAAACTCTATGCCTTTACTGAGTGCGGACAGCACATCTACAATTCCATCTAAAGAAGAAATGTCGAACGCTACTAAGGTTTACGATTTAAATGGCTATGACATCTTGTATAGTAGCGATGGCAAGAAACTTCTAAAGGCTCAGGTTAACGACTGGGATTTTAGCATAAAGAATGGAACAGAAACCATTTGCGACGGAGCTATTAAACTAATGGCAAGCGAATATTTAGGCTTATTTTCGCTAAATCTGCGAATTCCAGCAAGCGTTAAGAAGATTGGCAAGGGAGCTCTAACGCAAAAGACTATACTGAACAATATTGAAGTAGACCCGAACAACAATTATTTTTGTTCAATTGACGGCAATCTGTATTCGAAAGACAAGAAAACGCTTTTCTGTTATTCAGACGGAAAGCTGAATTCAGAATTTACCTTGCCGGCGAGTGTAGAAAAAATAAAAGACGATGCATTCCGGGGAGCATACGACCTTAACGTCTGTTTAGACCGTAATGCGCATTTGTCAACAATATATGTAGCTTCAGGAAACAAGCATTTCAAAAGCATTGATGGCGTACTGTTCTCAAAAGATGGAAAAACTCTAATCCGATACCCAGAAGGCAAAAGAGACCTTGAAACATATACAATTCCAGTTGGCGTGACAGAAATTGCAGCCCATGCCTTTGACGGTTGCCATAGTCTGCGCAATATTATTATGCCTCAAAGCATCAATTATATTGGCGATTATGCCTTCAGAAATTGTCGGAAAGTAAGCAATATAGAAATTCCATCGAATGTCGGATTCATAGGGAAAGATGCTTTCGGCAATTGCAATTCACTTTGCAGCATAGAGGTTGCCTCCGGCAACATAAATTATTACAGCATAGACGGAGTATTGTTTTCACGTCAAAATACTCTGCTTCTCTACCCTATCGAAAAGAATCTTACAGAATACACCATACCATCGGGAACGACCACTATTGGCAAAAGCGCTTTTCGCAATGCCAGAAAACTAAGGCAAGTGAACATACCAGAAAGCGTGACAACAATAGAATCGGAAGCTTTTTGCGACTGCTGGTCTGTCGTAGAACTCGTTATTCCACATAGCGTAACAGACATCGGCAAAGGAGCTTTTCGCGGATGCACAAGTCTGGAAACAGTTGTCCTGCCCAAATACATCAACAAGATTGAGGACTATATGTTTTTGGATTGTTACGAACTTGTAAATTACGAAATTCCGCCGAGGGTAACACAAATCGGAGAAAGTGCGTTTATCGTTCCTTGGAAAAACATAAAGCTGCCAGATTCATTGGTATATATCGGCAAAGAAGCCTTTAGAGGCACATATACACAAAACTTGGATATTCCATCGAAAGTAAAAGTAATAGACGATGGCGCATTCTACGGCAGCAATCGCCTAAAAAGCGTAAGAATACCTGCAAGTGTCGAATTTATTGGAAAAGAGGCTTTTGCCTGCTGCGACAGTCTTGAATACTTCGAGGTCGATTCTTTGAATATGAACTTTTGCAGCATCGATGGTGTTTTATACTCAAAAGACAAGAAAAGCCTCATCTGCTATCCCGCAGGGAAAAATGAGAAATACGGTGAGGCACAATCTGCAAGCGGTACTTCTGGCAATAAAATTGATGGTATAAGCCCTAAAATTAAAAACAGGGAAAAATACAAAAAAGAATTAAAAAACTGATGAAAAGACAAAAAGAGACAGTAGGATCTATATTAGAGATTAATATAGAAAATAAGTATTTCACTTATGCACAAATACTTAATGGAGTATGTGTTTTCTTTGATTATCGCAGTGGAGAGCATCTAAAGGACTTCACTATTTTAGAGAATGCACCTATACTATTTTTCTTATGTGTATATAAACAAGTAATTACACAGGGAGACTGGTTAAAAGTTGGCAAGATGCCTATACGTGAAGATTGCAAGGTTATACCTAATCAATTCATTCAAGACCATTTTAATCCTGATAATATTGAAATGTATATCACCGAAACAGGGGAAATAGTTCCTTCTACAAGAGAAGAATGCATGGGATTAGAACGTTGTGCCGTGTGGGACTCAAATCACGTAGAAGACAGAATACGTGACCATTACTTGGGCGTTCCATGTATCTGGGTAGAACCGATGAAGTGATAGTACATAATGAATGGCATCAGCCTTACCGAATTCCTACGTCCCTTCGGAAACAAGCGAACGGAAATAGAGTGCGGGAATTCAGCGAAACAAAAGAATATTAAGCCCATGCATTTTATAACAATGAACAAATATATTTACGCAATTCTCGTCTTATTGTGTTTTGGATGCCAACATCCAGAAAAACAACGAGTTGACAACAATATGCCTTTGACAACAAAAAATAACAAACGATCCTTCAAAGACTTCTTAATAAAATTCAGTTCCGATTCTGCCTATCAAATAAATCATGTTTCTTTTCCAATAGAATTACGATGCAACGGATATGATTTTGAAGGAGAAGATACAACCTATATCATAGGCATTAAAGATTGGAATCATACCAATCTGTTTGATACTATAATAGACGGACAAAAGGTATCTACTATTATTGACGAGATCAAGAATATGGCTACCATGAGAGGAGAAGAGTGTGGAATCTTAGTACACTATATGTTCAAGAAAAGCAACGGCACTTGGATTCTGCATAAAATAATAGATTCTACAAATTAGAAAGCTTGTGTAGATTTGCAATCCCCACACATTCACGCAACTAAACAGGACAAGGGGTTGCCCCCCAGTTCTTCAACGTTGCACAAAACATTCAAGGTTCTACAAAACTACATTAACCAATACAAAACTACTATGCATGGAAAAAGAAATCAAAGCAAGCCTTGTAAAGAATAACTTAGATTTTACAAGTCATGCGTTACAGTTGTTACAGTTACAGTTCGTTTTTTGAGGTACTGTTATGTTTCTTTCAAAGTACCCTTATATACTATAATATAACTAATTAATAATAATATTATAACATCACTACTGTCCGGAATATTTATGCAATTATGCAAAACTATCAAAAAGCGACAACTGGCGCATGTCTTCGTCTACCGTATCGGTCATGTCGATTTTGCTGAACAGTTCCGTCAATGGTATCTGCTCTAAAAGTACAAGACCTATGGCTTGGGAGAAGATGTAAAGTTCCTGCTCAATATTATAGACCTTGCGGGCAATAAGCAAAAGCAGATAGTCGCATACGGCAATCCAAATTTGTGTGAATACTGCATTCTGGCTGGTTCCGAAGAACGATTTTATGCGCAGATGCTGCTTTATCCACTTGAAGAACAACTCTACCTGCCAGCGTTCACGGTACAGCTCTGCAATCGTAATTGCCTCATGAAGAAAATCGTTCGTCAGAAAGCGGTAGACATTGCCAGTGGAGAAGTCCTCGTAAACGACAAGCCTCATTAGGTCCGGATAGTCGTCTTTCGCGTTTTGGCCCGTAAGACGAATGTATTCGTCGCTGACAACGCCCGTATTCTTATCCACATCGCAGCTTTTGCATACCTGATATTTCATATTGTCTTTTGCCCTTGTCACAAAGAAAGCCCCCTGTCTGTCTATACGGTTGAATAATCGCCAGAAATCAACATACCCCTTGTCAATCAAATATATAGCGCCAGACTCTACGGGCATTATATCCATGGCATTGATGTCGCTGACGGCAGCTTCTGAAAGCCAGATGAAAGTAGGAATCGAACCGCGCAGGTCAAGCATCGTGTGCATTTTTATTCCGCCATTGCCGTCCTTGTATTTTGCCCATGGACAGAGTTGCAGGCAGAGGATTATGGTGCTTCTGTCGAATGCATATACCATTTCTTCGATATCAAGCCTGAACTTGTCGGTCTTGTATAGCCTTTGTGCCTTGGATACAAGAACCATGGCGTAGTCGCGGTAGATCTGCCATGCCTTCTTCTCATTCATTTCTGAAATAGTGGATTTTCCCATCTGCTTCATTCCTGAATGATAGAGTTTTGGTCCAAAGACCTTCAGTGTGGCTTCTATGATGCGAAGGCTGGTCCTGCCTGTAAGTTGGGCAAAGCTCATTACCTTGAACTGATCACGACACGTATACTTCTTGGCTCCCTTGTCTCCATTGTATCTGTCAATGCATTTGTTTAGTTCATAGTCTGGTACAACCTCCATGATTTGGGCGAATACAGTCTTTCCTTTGGGCATACTCAGTTTTATTAAGATAAAAACTGTTCCAAAGGTAAGTTTTTCTATCAGAAAAACTTATATACAATATAAATGTTTGAAATTCACTTAATTATAAGCGTGTTGTATAATTATTCCGGACAGTAGTGATTCCTTGCAGAAAATGTCAACCACAAAGAAATAATCCATATTTTTGTATCTGATAATCTTCTACAAGCATCAACACGGTAAATGAACTTTTATAACAACAAATCACATTTTAACGTTTGCTTAAAAGCATTTGAGCGAAACGGACTTTCCTCTGACGACCGCTCGCCTATGAGTGCCGGTGCTCAGATTTGGGAAGTAGACCAAAACGGCAACGAAACGCTTGTGGCGGTATTAAGTAAAGATGGAATATTTAAGAAAGTTGTTAAATAATATGGAAATAAGAAAAAACAATTGGTATAAGTTTGCCACATTTAATGGCATATTATTAGAAGTACAAGAATATTCAGGATTGGGCTGGTGCTACAGAACAAAAGATTGTTCATATGCAGAGTCAAATGGATTCTTTACAATAGAGGATTCTGATTATTATCTTCTGCCAATAAAAGACATCGCCCATACAAGAGGCTTTTATTCGTATGTTGGCTGTAAGTATAAAGGCTATAAGTGTTTTGTGCACTCATACGGCAAGAATGAAAAAAAGTTTTGTGTTGCCATTCCCGAAGATTTGGCTTTGACAATGGGCATTGATGGTTACCGATGGGGACATGAAACTCCGAGCATGGATGTCCCTCTTTCCGACCTTGACGAAATCTTTCGCAGTCGAAAAAAACTCGGCGATTTCATCTTCGATGTAGACCCAATAAAGCCGATATATAAAGACGGCAAGTGGCTAATAGAGCCAGATGAAAACGGCGTGTACGTTATCTAACAATCTCAAGGGAATATAACGACTAAAAGAAAATAAAATATATGAACACTAATTTATATCGACAAGCCATAGCCAGAGGTGAAACAGAAGCGTTTTACTTTGGAGTGGGCGTATATCGAAATGAGGCGTATTTGGGCTATCATAACCTTATCGTAAATTACGAATGTGTATTTGAATACGGAAGAGAAGAAGGCTACGATGTAATGTTTCAGCAAGTGACTAATGACTTTATAAGAATATTGGACACACAGAGTGTTGATTGCTATAATTATTTTCTGCTGATAGATTTGTTATATTCTTATCAACGTCGCATAAATAGTTTTTGCTGTGCCCCACGCAATGAAATGCCAAAATGGAATTTTGACAACAGACTAATCAGCCTGTTTCTGTCCAATTACAATCGGTTGAAACAAACTGATGACATGTCTTATTTAATAGTTGAAAATGACAGAATAAAAAGCACACGAGGAATTGAAGTTCTCCCTATTGGATATAAGGATTTACTGTCCTCTGAAATCATGGTTGCTAAATTCAAAAGCGCAATTTGTGCAAACGATGGTGAGGCTTTATTATTAGCTATTGAAGATTTTGCCTCAATGAAATCTGAAGATTATTCTGATAATCCCTTAAAAGAACATGAATATCCAAGTTGGAAGACGATATTAGTGTATTTTATTTACGAAATGGTTGTTGAAGGATTAGTGTGTAACGATGACATAAACGCGACATTTTCAAATATGAAGTTTAATGACAACAATGTTTTGTATTTTCTTGATTTTCTGATAGATTATGTTGATTTTTATGAAATGTCTGAAGAACACCAGACCTTAAAGATAAAAATATCTCCAATGAAAAATAAAATTAGTGATATGATTACATCTAAATACTTTTCGAATTCTGCCGATGTATGGCAAAGAGTTTGTTGTTTACCGTCTTAATTCTGTTGTATTAGCTATTCGTTTTTCGAACAATAACAAAATGTTACACAAACAGAGCAGACACTCTCTCGCAAAAAACATTTTTTCAGCGGTAGTAGTTTCAGAGTCACAACACTTATTACTTGTATATTACAGACGCTGAAAGCGTCTCCGCTTAGTAACAGTAGGTCGGCACGACCTGCGGAAAAAACGCCATCAACAGCAAGCACTCTGAAGGAGTGCCCCAACTATCGCAATGGGCGACCGCTTTCTGCGTCATTCCGAATAGTCATTTCGTAACATACGTAAAATGGAGTTTCCTATCACAAACTCACATATAAAAAAAGTCGCAGCATCAAAAAAAACTGCGCCTTCCACCAATCAGAAAGCGCAGTTTCTGCCAACCACACATACCGTTTTAAATATGAAAACGGACGTATGTTCTGTCGTCAAAACTATTGTTGCCCTCAACCATAGCCTTTGTAGCCATGTTTTTGTCGTAGCACAGGGGGTCTTCCTTCAGAATGGCAGCAAGGTGTGCCTCGGTATCGTAGAGCGTAGGGCACAATACCGGATAACCGTCTGATGCCAGAATAACATCGCCGCTATAATCGGCAAGCGAAATAGTCTTTATGTGTTCGCCAACGATTTTAAAACCGTCAACCACCCCATAGGCAAACTCGCCGGCATCCGGGTTGTTCTGGCATACACATTGCTGTTTAAGCAGCGGCATTATAGCCTTGCGCCCCGTATCGTCGGCAAGCAACTGGCCAACCGTCTTTCCGCCAAGCATCTCGAGCCTTAGCATCGTGCTTCGCATCTTGGCAAGAGCAGCCTCGAGCGGCTTGCTGTTCTCGTAGAGCGTGCCGCCAACCTTTGCCAAGCAGTCGCCTATCTGCCAAATCTCGCGGCGATAGTCCGAATAGATAACCACGCTACACGTCGGTCTGTCGGCAGGATTTTCTTTCATCCTATCCATCAATCCGTTAGTATTATAAAAGTCGGCAATTGTGTTAGTCATAAGTCTTGCAGCCTGCCCCACGGTACTACGGCGCGACATCTCGGCTATGCAATCGCCCACAATTTTGGCTGCAACAAATCCCGAACGCATCCCGCCGAATGAAAAGTTACCCTTGCTGGTAGAGCCATCGATAACCGCCACATAGTCGTCGGTAATTACAAGTCTGTCTTCGCAAGGCTGCGTATCGTTTTTTCCTTTTGAAAACTGTTCAATTATATCCATACTACGCTTTATGTCAGTATATTTGAATGATTTTTTGTAGTTTCGCGCCACAAATTTAATATTTTTTTTCTTTATGACATTATTTTTATTTATCTTTGCACCCCGAAATAGAACTGAAAAAGTAATAAATTTTAAACTAAATAAGAAAAAATGATCGTAGTTCCAGTAAAAGAGGGCGATAGCATCGAAAAGGCTCTTAAGAAGTTCAAAAGAAAGT
>JAEEGF010807848.1_pt1 | contig 15755 bp, 8 predicted proteins | sample 9134171 | NCBI WGS metagenome assembly JAEEGF01 (sample SAMN16246542, study PRJNA631951) | gut metagenome | biome: gut microbiome; feature: rumen; material: AP-attached | host: Bos | place: Iran: Karaj | collected 2018-10
AGGTCCTGCTGAAGAACAAGTAAGCAGAGCAAACCGGACGGTTTCAAAGAACCAAGCAAAAAGGGCTGTAAAAAAAGTCCCATAACGAAAAGTGAGAAGTCGCGAAAAACGGCTTCTCATTTTTCGTTATGAAAAGAGATGTCTGCCCCCTATCGGAAGCAGCCAAATGGCGGTATCATGTAACTGCTATGAAACTTCATATCACCGGTGTTCATTATACACCAATCCAGTTGTGCGTAAACGATCCATAAGCCTTCCGTATTTGAGTCATTCCAGCGCATCTCTGAGCTGCATATGAAAAGATAGAACAAGATCTCGCCACTCTGACGAGACCTTGTTCTTCTTTAAGGCTGCTTTTTTACAGCCCATTTTCGCTTGGGATCCTTTATTCGTTTCCGATCTCCTCGGTGCGGTAGATGAAGCGCACTGCGCCGCTCATGCCGTCTGCCAGACCGGAGTAGGAGGCGTAGGCTTTCGCGGCCCCGACAATCGCGCGGGCACGGGCCAGCAGGCCGTTCAGATCGCCGTCCAGCGCCTCTGCGAGCTGCTCCACGGCATCCTCGTCAAACTGGTGCAGGCCCTCGGACAGAGCCTTCGCACCGTCGCGGAGCTGCTCCACGCCTTCCGTCAGCGCGGGGATCGCGTCGCGCAGGATCTTCGCGCCGCTGTAGAGCTCCTTCGACCCGTCTTTGAGCTGAGACGCTCCGCCGGAGAGAGTCGCTGCCCCGGCCTTGAGCGTTGCGGCCCCGGCGGCAGCCCGGTCTACGCCGGCGGTGTAGCTGTTCAGCCCCAGATAGAAGGCGTTGTAGCTGTCCAGAGAGGACTTGAGGGAGATGAGCTGCTTCGCGCCGTCGCTGGCAGCGGCGAGCTTTGCCTGCACCTCGTCGGAGGCCATATGCTCGGCAATGAGCTTCTGAACCTGCTCCTCGGTGTTTTGGTCAATGATCGCCTGAACGGTCGGCTCCGCCATCTGGGCCTCCAGCGCAGCTGCAAGCTTGGACTGAACGGCCTCGGACTGCATTTGCGCCTCGACTGCGGCGGCGAGCTGTGCCTGAACGGCGTCCGTCGCCATCTGCGCGTCAATGGCGGCCTCAATGGCCTTCTGCGTCGCCTCGTCGATCAGACCGGCAGCAAGGGCCTGATCGTATTGCTCCTTCGTCATCTGGCCGTTGGTCGCAGCGGGGATGACCTGCGCCGCCACCTGGTCGCGCACGGCGGCCTCGACCTGGGCCAGAACCTCGGCGCGCACGGCGGCCTCCACCTGGGGAAGGACCTCGGCGCGGACGGCCTCGGTCACGGCCTGGCGGACGGCTCCGCGCTGGGCCTCAACGGCGTCAGTGACCGTTTTCAGCGCCTGTGCATAGACCGCGTTCTTGTCCAGAGAGGCGATCAGCTTGTTCAGCACGCTTGCGTAGTTGGAGACGGTCAGCGTCGGCACGGACAGGCCGGAGGCCTTGATCTGCTCCGCCGCCGTGGAGAGCAGGGTGTCAAAGACCTGCTTTGCGCCGCCGCGAAGCTGGCTACTGTTGGCGGAGAGGGTATTCAGCCCGGCGGACAGGGTCGAAGCGCCGCCCGAGACCTGCTTTGCGCCGTCGGCAAGATCGCCAGCCCCGCTCTTCAGCGACTTCGCGCCGTCTGCCAGCTCCTTGACCCCGTCCTGAAGCTCGCCGGACTTCTCCAGCAGGGTCTCCAGACCGTCCAGAAGCTGATCGGAGCCGTCGCAGAGCGCTGTCATGGCCTCCTGCATCCGGCCCAGGGCGTCGCTGAGGCCGTCAAGGTCGGTCAGCTTGTCGGCGTCCAGATTCGTGAAGGGCTCGTTCGTCGCCACGGTCAGCGTCATGCCGAGGGCAAAGTCGGTCACGTCGGCTGTGATCTCCACGAAATCGGGCAGGGTGAGGTCGGATTCCGGCAGAGCCAGATCCTCCGCCAGACCGGGCAGGACCAGACCGACGACGGCGGTCCGGGTCCCGTCGTTGATCAGCTTGCCGTTTGTGACGGCAACGTTCGTGAAGCGATCCGTGTCGAGCAGAAGGCCGGTCACAACGGCAAAGGGAACGTGAACCTTGGTCTGCTTCCCGTCAACCTCGGCGGGAACGGTCAGGTCGTTGTAATAGGTATAGCGCAGGCTCACGCGGCCGGACTTGCCGGCGAGGTCCTCCGGTGCGATCGGCGCGCCGTCAAGGGTGCAGGTCAGCTCCATGCGGATGGGCAGAGCCTTGTCCGCAGTGCCACGGTAGTAGATATCGCTGCCGTTCGCCTGCCAGACGGTATCCGCGCCGGTCTGGGTGAAGGTCTCGTCGCCCTTCACGTTCTCGATGTCCGTCAGCTCGGAGCGGTCGTTCAGCACGGCGGCGCCGGAGGTGTTTTTCAGCCAGTCGCTGACGATCACGCGGCTGACCGTGCCGTCCGCAGCGGTCAGCACGTAGACGGTTTCATCCTTGCAGGCAGACCCGTTCCCGGTCTCGGCCTCGTCCGCTGCGGCAGTCTCCGGGGCGGACGCGGCGGGGGTCGTCTCGCTGCGCGCGGCGGTTCCCGCTGCAAAGGCGTTCACGCCGACGGCGGTCAGCAGAGCGCAGACGAGCAAAAGGGCGAGCAGCTTTCGATTCAGGTTAAGCATGGTTCAAAGCCTCCGTTTCAGCAGAATGTTTTTCAACGCGCGTCATGCCCAGGGTCGTCTTGCAGATGACCCGATCAAAGAGCAGGAGCATGGCGGGCAGGATCAGAATGACCAGCAGCATGGAGATCACGGCCCCGCGTGCCATCAGCATACACATGGAGCTGATGATCTCAACGTCCGAGTAGAGGGCGACGCCGAAGGTGGCGGCAAACAGCCCCGTGCCCGAAACCAGAATGGACGGGATGGACGTGGCAAGCGCCGTGGTGACGGCGGCCTTCCTGTCCTTGCCGCCGACGCGCTCTGCCTTGTAGCGGGTCGTCATCAAGATCGCGTAGTCCACGGTCGCGCCGAGCTGGATCGTACTGATGCAGATCGGGGTGATGAAGGACATCGAGCTGCCCAGATAGTGCGGCAGACCCAGGTTGATGAAGATGCCCACCTCGATCACGGCGATCAGGATCAGCGGCAGGGTCAGGCTCTTTTCCACAAAGAGAATAATCAGGAAGATCGCCGCCACAGAAACCGCCGTGACGACCTGGAAATCGTGGCCCGAGATGGAGATCATATCCTTCATGCAGGGGGCCTCGCCGATCAGCTTGCCGCTGGGGTCGTACCGCTTCAGAATCGCGTTCAGCTCGTCGATCTGGGCGTTCACGGCGTCGCTGGCGGGCAGATACCGGCTGTTGATGAGCAAAAGCTCCAGATTCTCGCTGCGCAGGGCGCCGGTCAGCCGCTCCGGAATGAACTCCGCGGGAATGCGGTCTCCGATCAGGGATTCCAGACCGACGGCATATTTCACGCCGTCCACCCGCTCCATCTCGTCGAGCATGGCGCGGACCTGCTTGGCGGGCAGGTCGGCGTCCACCAGGACCATGTGGGTCGAGGCAACGTCAAATTCCTCGCTGAGCTTGCTGCGGGAGACCGCGTAGTTGATGTCCTCCGGCAGGCATCTGCCCAGGTCGTAGTAGACCTCGTCGTTCGCCTTGACGTAACCGTAGAAGGCCGGGACGACGATCAGCGCAAAGAGGATCAGAAAAACCGGGAAGATCCGGACGAGCCGCGCGGCCAGCTTCCCCGTCCGGAGGATCAGCGGTCTGTGGCTGAGCTTCTGCAGGGGCCGATCCAGAACCAGGATCAGCGCGGGCAGCACGGTCACGCAGCCGATCACGCCCAGCAGAACGCCTTTCGCCATCACAAGGCCCAGGTCGCGGCCCAGGGTAAAGGACATAAAGCAGAGCGCGATGAAGCCCGCGATCGTGGTCACGGAGCTGCCGACCACGCTGGTCAGCGTGCTGTGGATGGCCTGGGCCATCGCCTCCAGCCGGTCGCTGCAGCGGCTGCGCTGCTCCTGATAGCCGTGCCAGAGGAAGATGGAATAGTCCATCGTGACGGCGAGCTGGAGCACAGCGGAGAGGGCCTTCGTGATGTAGGAGATCTCGCCCAGGAAGTAGTTGGTGCCCAGGTTCATCAGGATCATCGCACCGATGGAGGCCAGGAAGACGAAGGGGATCAGATAGTTGTCCAGCAGAAGGAGCATGGCGATCAGGGCCATCAAAACAGCCAGACCGACGTAGATCGGCTCCTCCCGTTCGCAGAGGTTCCGCAGATCCACGACCAGGGCCGTCATGCCGGAGACGAAGCACTGCTTCCCGCAGACGGCGCGGATCTGCTCAACGGCCTCCATCGTCTCGTCGGCGGAGGTGGAGCTGTCAAAGAAGACGGCCATCATCGTCGAATGCTCGGTGTTGAAGGTCCGGTACAGGTCCTTCGGCAGCAGCTCCATCGGGATGGAGAGGTCCGCCAGCGAGTCGTACCAGAGAACGGTGTCCACGTGGTCGATCCGTTCCACCTGCTGCTTGAGCGCGGCAACCTGCTTTTCGGGCATATCCTCAAAGATCAGGAAGGAGAAGGCTCCCTTGTGGAACTCCTCCATGAGCTGATCCTGACCGACCACGGTGTCGATCTCTCCGGGCAGGTAGGTCAGCATGTCGTAATTGACGCGGGTCGAGACCATACCCAGAACGGCGGGGATCAGCAGGATCACGGTCAGGACCAGAATCGGAACGCGCAGGCGAACGACGCCTCTTGCAAATTTCATGTGCGTTCAAATCTCCTTTCCCTCCGCTCCTCGGGGTCGAGGAGCTGGTTTTTCACGATTTTTACCATCGTCAGCGCCACGCAGAGGTTCAGCGCGGCGTCTGCGATCAGGGCGGCGCCCATCAGAAGCACCAGCGCCCGGGCCGCATCGCCGGAGCGGACGATCAGCAGCACGCCCGCTGCCACGGACAGAACGGAGAGCGCGGCGGTCATCCACCAGGTCTCCAGTCCGAAGGCGCGGGCCTCGACGGCGGTCCGCCATTTGAACAGGGCCGCCAGGATCAGGCAGATCCCGGAGGCGATGCAGAACAGATTCATCGTCAGCCGGGGCTGGAACAGGATCACGATTCCGAGGATCACCAGCAGCAGGCCGAACTCCAGGTCGTACTGGAAGGCCAGACGGTAGAGATCCCTTGAAAAATAGCCGATCAGCTTGACTGCGCCGAAGACGGTCAGGGCGACGCCGAAGAAGGTATCCAGCGCCTCCAAGGCGGCGTCCGGGCGGCAGAGCATCCAGATCCCCGCCAGCAGGAAGCAGACGGATACGACGATATAACCGATCTTCGCCGTGCGCATCGGCACAATGGAACGCAGCTTCATACGAACACCTCCTTGCGTTTCTGTCCGTATTCTACGCCGGCGGCGGGGAAAATGAAATGGATAAAAAGATCACGGTGTCCGAAATTCAGACACCGTGATCAGATTTGACCGGAATTCAGACATCCGGGGCGATTTGTCTATCCGGCGGAAGCGCCGCGCCGATCAGACGGGCGAGCTCGGCGGCGTTTTTCTCCTCCAGCTCGAAGATACGGCGGATGGAGGCCGCCTTGTCCTCCGGCATCCCATCGCTGAGCCAGCGGAGAACCAGACCGAAGCAGAGACAACTGTAATAGTTCGTCAGGAGCTCGCGGCTTTCCGGGGGGATCTCCGCCTCGTCCGGCAGAGAGCTGAGATACTGCCGAATGAAATACTCGCTGACGTTCATCAGATAGCGCTCAAAGACGTCGCGGCTGACCGAGCGGTAGATGTGCATGATCGCGCGCCTGCGGTGGGAGGCAAAGTCGATCACCGCGTCGTAGCACTCCGTGACCGAGGTCACGGCCCCGCCGCGTCCGATGATGCGCTCGGCTTCCTGACGCAGGATCTCCTCCACCAGATCGGGCAGATCCCGGTAGTGGTAGTAGAAGGAGTTGCGGTTGATCCCGCAGGCCTCCACGATATCCTTGACCGTGATGCTGCTCAGGGGCCGCTCGTCGAGCAGGGAAAGGAAGGTCTCCTGAATGGCCTTGCGTGTGAAGTTGGGCATGGTTCCTCCTCCTTCGGGAATTTGCGGAAAACGGTGCAGCCCGGAGACTGCACCGTTTTGCTTGCTTACATGGCCTCGTGGTCGATCATATCGTCGGTGACGCGGGATTCGGGGCACTCGGTCAGATTGTAGTCGCGGTAGACCTGCAGACCGGAGCCGGCGGGGATCAGCTTGCCGATGATGACGTTCTCCTTCAGACCGACCAGGCGGTCCACCTTGCCCTTGATGGCGGCCTCGGTCAGGACCTTGGTGGTCTCCTGGAAGGAGGCGGCGGACAGGAAGGACTCCGTGGCCAGAGACGCCTTCGTGATGCCCATGAGCATCAGGGTCGCGGTAGCGGGCTTCTTGAGCTCCAACTCGGTCTCGCCGGCGTCGATCCGGGCCTGAATGGCGCGGTTCTCGGCCTCGATGCGGTCGTTCTCGGACTCGAACTCGGTCACGTCCACCGTGGTCTCGGAGAGGAGGTTGGTGTCGCCGGGGTCGTTGACCTTGACCTTGCGCATCATCTGGCGGATGATGACCTCAATGTGCTTTTCGTTGATATCGACGCCCTGCTGACGGTAGACGGCCAGAACCTCCTGGGTCAGGTAGTCCTGGACCTTCTCCTCGCCGCGGATGCGGAGCACGTCGTGCGGGGAGAGCGGACCGTCGGTGATGCGGTCGCCCTTCTGGACGACGTCGCCGGTCTTGACGCGCGGGGAGACGGAGTAGGGGATCTGATACTCCTTGACCTCGCCGTCCTCGGCGGTGACGGTGATGGAGCGGAGGGCGGTGCGGTGGCTGTCGTCCACGTTGACGGTGCCGGTGATCTCGGAGATCGTGGCCATCTTCTTGGGCTTGCGCGCCTCAAAGAGCTCCTCGACTCTGGGAAGACCCTGGGTGATGTCGTCGCCCGCGACGCCGCCGGTGTGGAAGGTACGCATGGTAAGCTGGGTGCCGGGCTCGCCGATGGACTGGGCCGCGATGATGCCGACGGCCTCGCCGGGATCGACCAGCTTGGAGGTCGCCAGGTTCATGCCGTAGCAGCGGGCGCAGACGCCGCTGCGGGCGCGGCAGCCCAGGACGGAGCGGACGTAGACCTTATCCACGCCGTGCGCCAGGAACTTCTTGGCGTCGGTGTCGTGGAGCATGACGTCCTTGGAGTGCAGGACTTCGCCGGTGACGGGATCCAGCACGTCGTGGACCGGGAAGCGGCCGTGGATCCGCTCGCCGAAGGTGGCGATGGTCTGGCCCTTCTCCACGATCTCGGACTTCCAGGAGCCCTTCGTGGTGCCGCAGTCGTCCTCGCGGATGATGACCTCCTGGGAGACGTCAACCAGACGGCGGGTCAGATAACCGGAGTCGGCGGTACGCAGAGCGGTATCGGTCAGGCCCTTGCGCGCGCCTCTGGAGGAGATGAAGTATTCCAGAACGCTCAGACCTTCACGGAAGTTGGCCTTGATCGGGATTTCGATCGTGCGGCCGGAGGTATCGGCCATCAGACCGCGCATACCGGCAAGCTGACGGATCTGGTTCATGGAGCCGCGGGCGCCGGAGTCGGCCATCATGAAGATGGGGTTGAAGGTGTCGAGGTTCGACTGCAGGGCGTCGGTGACCAGCTTGATGGTGTTCTCCCACTCCTTGACGGTCAGACGGTAGCGCTCGTCGTTCGTGATGAAGCCGCGCTTATACTGGCGGTCGATCTTGACGACCTCGCGCTCCGCCTCGTGGATCAGCTCGTATTTCCGCTCGGGGATCGCCATATCGGCAATGGAGACCGTAATGGAGCCCTTGGTGGAGTACTTGTAGCCCAGAGCCTTGACCTTGTCGAGCATTTCGGTGGCGATGGTGAAGCCGTGGACGCGGATGCAGCGGTCGATGATCTTGCCGAGCATCTTCTTGCCGACCTTCTCCTGGATCTCCAGAGCCAGCAGATCGCCGTCGGACCGGTCGCGGAAGCCGAGATCCTGGGGCAGGGGGTCGTTGAAGATCAGGCGGCCGACCGTCGCGTCGATCATGCCGCGGTGCATGACGCCGTCGATCTCGCGCTCCAGATAGACGCGGATGGGCTCGTGCATATCCACGGCGTGCTCGTCATAGGCCACCATGGCCTCGTTGACGCCGGTGAAGCTGTGGAGGATCTCACGCGGGCGGGTCCCCTGATCCAGGGCGTCCTTCGCCAGCGCGGCGTTGGTCTTGATGAAGTAGTGATCCTCTTCCTTGATATCCTTCTCCGAATCCCACGCATTGTAGACGTAGACGGTATCGGTGGGGCTGAGCTTGCCGGCTTCCAGAGCGGCGGCGCACTCGGCCAGGGTCTCAAAGGCGTCGCCGGCCTCGTCGGGGCGGTCGTCGTCGTTGTGGATGCCGTTGCCGGTGGTCTTGATGAAGTGGTGGAAGCCCTCTGCTTCCGGATCGTCCCAGCTGTTGCGGACGAAGACGGGAGCGTCCATCGTCAGCTTGCCGCTGGAGATATACTGCATCGCGGCGTGGTTGGAGGGATAGTGGTTGATCGGGTAGCGCTTGTAGGTCAGGTAGTAGGTGCCGAGGATCATATCCTGCGTGGGCACGGTGACGGGCTTGCCGTCCTGCGGGCGGAGCAGGTTGTTGGCGGAGAGCATCAGCATTCTGGCCTCGGCCTGGGCCTCGGCGGACAGGGGAACGTGAACGGCCATCTGGTCGCCGTCAAAGTCGGCGTTGAAGGCGGTGCAGCAAAGGGGATGCAGCTTGATCGCGCGGCCCTCGACCAGGACCGGCTCAAAGGCCTGGATGCCCAGACGGTGCAGGGTCGGAGCGCGGTTCAGCATGACCGGACGGTCCTTGATGATGACGTCCAGCGCGTCCCAGACCTCGGTGACGCCCTTGTCGATCATCTTCTTGGCGGACTTGATGTTGTTGGCGAGCTTATCCTCGACCAGCTTCTTCATGACGAAGGGGCGGAAGAGCTCGATCGCCATCTCCTTGGGCAGGCCGCACTGATAGAGCTTCAGCTCCGGGCCGACCACGATAACGGAACGGCCGGAATAGTCCACGCGCTTGCCGAGCAGGTTCTGACGGAAACGGCCCTGCTTGCCCTTGAGCATATCGGACAGGGACTTGAGCGCACGGTTGTTCGCGCCGGTGACCGCGCGGCCGCGGCGGCCGTTGTCGATCAGGGCGTCCACAGCCTCCTGGAGCATCCGCTTTTCGTTGCGGATGATGATGTCGGGCGCATCCATCGACATCAGCTTCTTCAGGCGGTTGTTGCGGTTGATGACGCGGCGGTAGAGATCGTTGAGATCGGAGGTGGCGAAGCGGCCGCCGTCGAGCTGGACCATCGGGCGCAGCTCGGGCGGGATGACGGGCAGAACGCTCATGACCATCCATTCGGGCTTGTTGCCGGAAAGACGGAAGGCGTCCACGACCTCGAGCCGCTTGATGATGCGCAGCTTCTTCTGGCCGTTGGCGTTCTTGAGCTCGTCGCGGAGCTGGGTGGAGAGGGTCTCCAGATCGACCTTTGCGAGCAGAGCCTGAACGGCCTCGGCGCCCATGCGGGCGTCAAAATCGTCCTCGTACTTTTCGCGCAGATCGCGGTATTCCTTCTCGCTGAGGACCTGGTTCTGGGTCAGGGGAGCGTCGCCGGGATCGACTACGATGTAGTTGGCAAAGTAGATGACCTTTTCCAGCAGGCGGGGGCTGATGTCCAGCAGCAGACCCATGCGGGAGGGGATGCCCTTGAAGTACCAGATGTGAGAGCAGGGCGCGGCCAGCTCGATGTGGCCCATGCGCTCGCGGCGGACCTTGGCCTTGGTGACCTCAACGCCGCAGCGGTCGCAGATCTTGCCCTTGTAGCGGATCTTCTTATATTTTCCGCAGTGGCACTCCCAGTCCTTCGTCGGCCCGAAGATCTTTTCGCAGAACAGACCGTCGCGCTCAGGCTTGAGGGTGCGGTAGTTGATGGTCTCGGGCTTGAGGACCTCGCCGTAGGACCATTCGCGGATCATTTCAGGGGAGGCAATACCGATTTTAATTGCGTCAAAGGTTGCATTAGCCATTGTATCTCTCCTCCTTATTCTTCTTCATCCCGGGAAGCCTGCGCCTCGGACTCGGCGACGACCTCCTGCAGGAACGTGGAGAAGGTATCCTCATCCTGCTCCTCGTCGTAGTTGTAGCCGGATTCGAGCACCTCGTCGGGATTGGTGACGAACTCTTCCTCGTGGACGTAGTCGGGATCGTCGGCGGTGTAGACGACTTCATCCTCGTCCTCGTCACGCAGCTCGATCTCGTCGCCGTTCTCGTCCAGGACCTTGATGTCCAGGCAGAGGGACTGCAGCTCCTTGACCAGAACCTTGAAGGATTCGGGCACGCCGGGCTTGGGCACGTTGTGGCCCTTCACGATGGCCTCGTAGGTCTTGACGCGGCCCGTCACGTCGTCGGACTTGACGGTCAGGATCTCCTGCAGGGTGTAAGCCGCGCCGTAGGCCTCCAGGGCCCAGACTTCCATTTCGCCGAAGCGCTGGCCGCCGAACTGGGCCTTGCCGCCCAGAGGCTGCTGGGTGACCAGGGAGTAGGGGCCGGTGGAGCGGGCGTGGATCTTGTCGTCGACCAGATGGTGCAGCTTGAGGAAGTAGACCCAGCCGACGGTAACGATGTTGTCAAACTGTTCGCCGGTGCGGCCGTCGTAGAGGATGGACTTGCCGTCCTCGCGCAGACCGGCGAGCTTGAGCGTCTCGCGGATGTCCTTCTCGTTGGCGCCGTCGAAGATCGGGGTGGAGACCTTCCAGCCCAGGGTCTTTGCGGCGTAGCCGAGGTGGACGTCCAGGACCTGACCGATGTTCATACGGGAGGGGACGCCCAGGGGGTTCAGAACGATGTCAAGCGGCGTGCCGTCGGGCAGGAAGGGCATATCCTCCTCGGGCAGGACGCGGGAAACGACGCCCTTGTTGCCGTGGCGGCCGGCCATCTTGTCGCCGACGGAGATCTTGCGCTTCTGCGCAATGTAGACGCGGACGACCTTGTTGACGCCGGGGCTCATCTCGTCGCCGTTGGCGCGGGTGAACTTCTTGACGTCCACGATGATGCCGCTCTCGCCGTGCGGGACCTTCAGGGAGGAGTCGCGGACCTCGCGGGCCTTTTCACCGAAGATGGCCCGGAGCAGACGCTCCTCGGCGGTCAGCTCGGTCTCGCCCTTCGGGGTGACCTTGCCCACCAGATAGTCGCCGGAGACGACCTCCGCGCCGATGCGGATAATGCCGTCCTCATCGAGGTCCTTCAGGGTGTCCTCGCCGACGTTGGGGATGTCGCGGGTGATCTCCTCGGCGCCGAGCTTGGTGTCGCGGGCCTCGGTCTCGTACTCCTCGATGTGGATGGAGGTGAAGACGTCCTCGCGGACCAGACGCTCGTTGAGCAGGATGGCGTCCTCGTAGTTGTAGCCTTCCCAGGTCATGAAGCCGATCAGGACGTTCTTGCCCAGGGAGATCTCGCCCTGGGAGCAGGCGGGACCGTCGGCAATGATCTGGCCGTCGCTCACCTGCTCGCCCACCTCGACGATGGGCCGCTGGTTGATGCAGGTGCCCTGGTTGGAGCGGGCAAACTTGGTCAGCTTATAGTCGCGAACCTCGCCGGTCTCATAGCGGATCGTGATCCAGTCGGCGGAGACGCGGGTCACAACGCCCGTTCCCTCGGCCTTCAGGCAGACCTCGGAGTCCACGGCGCACTTGTGCTCCACGCCGGTGGCGACGATGGGAGCCTCAGTGACCATCAGCGGGACCGCCTGGCGCTGCATGTTCGCGCCCATCAGGGCACGGTTGGCGTCGTCGTTCTGCAGGAAGGGGATGAAGGCGGTGGCCACGGAGACCATCATCTTCGGGGAGACGTCCATGAAGTCGATCTGCTCGCGGTCCACGGCGATGATCTCGTTGCGGTGGCGGCAGGTGACGCGGGCGTTGACCAGGAAGCCGTTTTCATCCACGGGCTCGTTGGCCTGGGCGACGCGGAAGTCGTCCTCCACGTCGGCGGTCATGTACTGGACCTCGTCGGTCAGACGGGAGCCGACGTATTTGCCGTTTTCGTCATAGACCTTTTCCAGCTTGCGGAAGGGGGCCTCGACGAAGCCGTACTCGTTGATCTTGGCAAAGCAGGCCAGGTAGTTGATCAGGCCGATGTTCGGACCTTCGGGGGTCTCGATCGGGCACATACGGCCGTAGTGGGAATAGTGAACGTCGCGGACGTCGAAGGACGCGCGCTCGCGGGACAGACCGCCGGGGCCGAGCGCGGAGAGACGGCGCTTGTGGGTCAGCTCGGCCAGGGGGTTGTTCTGGTCCATGAACTGCGACAGGGGAGAGGAGCCGAAGAACTCCTTGATGACCGCAGTCACGGGGCGAATGTTGATCAGGCTCTGCGGGGTGACGGTCTCCAGATCCTGGACGGTCATGCGCTCGCGGATGACGCGCTCCAGACGGGTAAAGCCCACGCGGAACTGATTCTGCAGCAGCTCGCCCACGCAGCGCAGACGGCGGTTGCCCAGATGGTCGATGTCGTCGGTGGTGCCGACGCCGTTGGAGACGCAGATCAGATAGTTGATGGAGGCAAGGATGTCGTTCGGCGTGATGTGCTTGGGCAGCAGGTCGGCGGCGTAATCCTCCACCGCGAACTTCCATTCCTCCTCGTCCCAGTTCTCCTCGGCGGCCTTGTCGAGCATGGTGCGGAGGGTGGCGAAATCCACCTTCTCCTTGATGCCGATGGTCTTGGGATCGAAGGAGACGAAGCGGGACATATCGGCCATGCCGTTGGAGAAGACCTTGAGCTCCTTGCCGTTGGCCAGCTTCAGGACGGCCTCGTTGACGCCGTGGGCGGAGACCTCGTGGGCCTCGGCGCGGGTCAGGACGCGGCCGGCATCGAAGAGGATCTCGCCGGTCATGGGATCGGCGATCGGGGCGGCCAGCTCGTTGCCGGCCAGACGGGACCAGAGGTCCATCTTCTTGTTGAACTTGTAACGGCCGACCTTGGAGACGTCGTAGCGGCGGTCGTCAAAGAGCAGGGCGTCCAGATAGGATCTGGCGTTGTCCACCGTGGGGGGCTCGCCGGGACGCAGCTTGCGGTAGATCTCCAGCAGGCTGTCCTCGGGGGTGTGGCAGGTGTCCTTTTCCAGGGTGGCGGTGATCAGCGGGTCCTCGCCGAACATGTCGAGGATCTTCTGATCGGTGTCCACGCCCAGGGCGCGGATCAGGCAGGTGATGGGCAGCTTGCGGTTCTTGTCGATGCGGACGCTGAACACGTTCGAGGGGTCCGCCTCGTATTCCAGCCATGCGCCGCGATAGGGGATCACGGTGGCGGTGTAGGTGTGCTGGTCGGCCTTGTCCACCTCGTCGCCGTAGTACATACCGGGGGAGCGGACGATCTGGGAGACGATGACGCGCTCCGCGCCGTTGATGACGAAGGTGCCGCCGTTGGTCATCATGGGGAAGTCGCCCATGAAGATCTCCTGCTCCTTGATCTCGCCGGTCTCCTTGTTGCGCAGCCGGACGCGGACCTTGATGGGCCGGGCGTAGGTGGCGTCGCGCTCCTTGCATTCCTCCACGGTGTACTTGGGCTTGTCGTTCATGGTGTAATCCAGGAAGGAAAGCTCCAGATTGCCGGTGTAGTCGGTGATGGCGTCCGTGTCGCGGAAGACCTCGTGCAGTCCTTCCTCCAGGAACCAGTTGTAGGAATCCTTCTGGATCTTGAGCAGGTTGGGCATTTCGAGAATTTCCTGGTACTTGGCAAAGCTCTTTCGGAGGGTCTTGCCGAAATACTCGTCCTTAACCAATGCCATGGTGGTAACATCACTGCCTTTCTGAATGGTATGGTGGGATTGAATAATGATACGCCCGGCGCAGTTGATATTTTTGTGAAAAAATCACTTGCAATCGCGGCCGGGCTGTGCTATACTGTGTACGGTAAGGGTGAAGTCTGCGGAATCTGCGATTACGCAGACCGGAGCGCTATTATATCATGTGCAAACCGTAAAGTCAATGGGCTTTGCGGATTTTTTTGCGCGATTTTCGCCCGATCGCAACCGTTCCGCGCAGGGGCGCTGCGTCGGGCGGCTCGACCTTCTTTTCCCATTTTCGCGCCCGGCGCATAGAATGGAGGGCACGGGGAAAGCCCGTGCGAAAAGGAGGTATTTCAATGGCGAGCTTCACCAATCAGGCGCACCTGTCCTACAACGGACGGTCCGTGGCCTCCAACGTGGTCACGGGGCAGATGCTCTCTCCGCTGACGCTGACCAAAACCGCCGTCGTGGACACCTACGCGCCGACCGACACCGTGACCTACGTGATCACGATCGTGAACTCCGGCGCGACGGCCTATACGGACCTGACCCTGACCGACGACCTCGGCTCCTACGCCGCGGGCGGGCAGACGGTCTATCCGCTCAGCTACACCCCGGATTCCGCCGCCTGGTTCATCAACGGGACCCGGCAGGCCGACCCGACCGCGTCGGGCGCGCCGCTGGTCATCTCCGGTCTGAGCGTTCCGGCGGGCGGCAATGCGGTCATCCTCTACGAGGCCGCGACGACTGACGCTGCCCCGCTTGCGGAGGGCAGCGAGATCACCAACACCGTCACCCTGACCGGCGACGGCATCGGCACGCCTCTGACGGCCCAGGCGACGGTCACGGTCGAGGCGCAGGCCAACCTGCGCATCACCAAGAGCCTGTCACCCGCGACCGTGGCGGAGAACGGCGTCCTGACCTACACCTTCCTGATCCAGAACGACGGCAACCTGCCCGCCGGGCCCGATGCGGCTGTGGTCGTGACCGACACCTTCGATCCGATTCTCCACGATCTGACCGTCACCCTCAACGGCGAGCCCCTGGCGGTGACGACGGGCTACACCTATGACCAGACCACCGGCGTCTTCGCCACGGTCGCCGGGCAGATTACGGTCCCCGCAGCGACCTTCTCCCAGAGCACGGAAACCGGCGACTGGGAGACCGTCCCCGGCGAGGCGGTTCTGACCGTGACGGGCACGGTGGGCTGAGCCCCGAAGGGGAGACCCGCCCGAACACCAAAGAAGAAAGCTCCGGCGGCAGCCGGAGCTTTACTTATGGTATCTGGTTCCCGCCAGGATGTTTTCCGCGCGGTAGAGCTGCTCCAGCAGCATCACGCGGGCCAGATGGTGGGGGAAGGTCATGTCGGAGAAGGAGAGGCGGAGATCCGCCCTGGCCTTGACGGTTGGGTCGATCCCGAACGACGAGCCGAGCAGGAAGCAGAGCTGGGAGGTCTTGCGCAGGCTGACGGCGTCGATCGTCCTTGCCAGCGCCTCGGAGGAGAGCTTTTCCCCCTCCGGGGTCAGGACGCAGAACCAGGCTCCCTTCGGGATGCGGGCGAGGATCAGCTCCGCCTCCCGGCGAAGCCCCTCTTCGATCTGAGCCTGCGACGGGTTTTCGGGCAGACGGTGCTCCGGCAGCTCGGTCAGGCTGAAGCGGCAATAGCCGGACAGGCGCTTTTCATACTCCCGCACGGCTTCGAGGTAGAATTTTTCCTTGAGCTTGCCCATGGCAAGCACGCTCACGCTTCGCATCAGACGTAAGCGGCCTCGCGCTCGGCTTCTCCCGCCGGCGTTTTGGCCAGCAGACGGGCGGCCAGGCGCTCATACCGCCGGAGCAGGTAGAGCCGGAGCGGCTCCAGGACCAGAAGGCAGAAGGCGAAGACGATGGGCTCGACGCGCAGCAGCAGGCAGATGAACAGCACGATGGTCCGCAGATTGAAGGTCATCAGATTGGTTGCCATC
>JAEEGF010500129.1_pt1 | contig 15753 bp, 13 predicted proteins | sample 9134171 | NCBI WGS metagenome assembly JAEEGF01 (sample SAMN16246542, study PRJNA631951) | gut metagenome | biome: gut microbiome; feature: rumen; material: AP-attached | host: Bos | place: Iran: Karaj | collected 2018-10
ATGCAGGTGCAGCGGTTGGAACATCCATCACATATATGGAAAACATTCCCACTGTAAGCTCATCTACATATATAGAGACCTAAAACCATCATAAAACTAAATAAATCAAGGCTGGTCAAAATTGATATGTACCCAGAATCCTGGACACATATTATGAGCTAGGCTGAACACATGGATGCTATCCTGTATTGTACAGGTGGCATCCATTTTGTTTTTGCCTGAATTCTTTTGTTATTATAATAATCTATATATTCTTCTACTGAAGTAGCAAACTCTTCAAAGGATTTAAATTCTTTTTCATATCCATAATACATTTCATTTTTCATTCTTCCAAAGAAGGTTTCCATTATGCAGTTATCATAGCAATTTCCTTTTCTTGACATTGACTGAATGATTCCATGTTCAGATAATCTATTTCGATAGTAAGCATGCTGATACTGCCAACCTTGGTCTGAATGAAAAATTAGGCCTTTTAAATTTGGAAACTTTTGAAATGCGCTATCTAGCATTCGTTTTATCTGCTCCATGTTTGGACTTAAAGCAAGATCATAAGAAATAATCTCATTGGAAGCCATATCCAAAATCGGAGATAAATAACACTTCCCCCACGAAAAGTTGAACTGAGATACATCTGTTGTCCATTTCTGTAAAGGCGCAGTTGTACCGAAGTTTCTATCGATTACGTTATCAGCAATCTTTCCAACTTCACCTTTATAGGAATGGTACTTTTCTTTTGGGCGTTTCCCCACTAATCCTGCTTCGTGCATAAGACGTTGAACACGCTTATGATTTACTTGGTATCCTCGATTTCGCAGCTCTTGATAGACTCGTCGGACACCATACCTGCGCTTGTTTGATTCAAAAATACTTTGTATTTCTTTTAGTATTTCTTGATTACGTTCGGCAACAACATCTTTCTTACTAATCTCAAAATAGTAAGTTGATTTAGCCATATGCATAGCTTTAAGAAGATGCTTTAATTGGAATCCATTTTCTCTGAGTTCTTTGATGATCGCTGCTTTTTCGCCTTGAGTCGCGCAGCTTCCTTTTGTTCTCTCAAGGCGATCTCTTTTTTTATCACTTCAATTTCGGCTTTCATGTATTCATTTTCAGCTCGTAGTCGAATTAACTCCTCGTACTCAGATTCATCAGGCTTTGGTGGTTTTCTAGTTCCAACTTTCTTGATTTTGGGATTCATGGGCTTGGGACCTTTCTTTTGATTGATAAGTCCATTGTAACCATAAATCTTGTATTTGCGAACCCATTGATATAACTGACCTTCGTTAATCCCGGATGAAAGGGCGACAGTTTTGTTAGATTCACCTGCTAAAACACGTGCAACTAAAGCATATCGTTCCTCTGGCGTCCATTTTTTGTTCTGATTTTTGTGTCTTAAAGCATCCGGTCCACACGATTCTTCAATCCTTACCCATTTGCGGACTTGAATATGAAATCTTTTCTCACTGATTCCATCTGGAGTTTCTGGATACTCACCACTATGGTACAATTCCACACATTTTCTTTTGAATTCATAACTGTAGCGCATAAAAATAACCCTCCTTACTGAACTTTTCATTGTCCAGTAAAGAGGGTACATATCAGACCTGCAATAGCCTTTTTCTTATTTTACACTTCTTTTTATAGCTTCACACATTACGTGGTTTGCAAGGGTCCCTACAACATCAAGTGAAGCTTCTACATTTCCTAAAGACATGGCGTAGATGCTGTCGCCGTCCATTGATGTGTGGATAGGGCGGATGCAGCGAGCGTAGCCGTCGTGGGTCATGCCGGCTACTTTGCAGAGCTGTGTTTTGTTGAGTTTTGCATTCGTAAATACTATACCGATAGTAGTGTTAGTTGGTGCGCCGGCAGGGGCTTTATCGGCAGAATCAGAAGGCTTTCCGGCCATAGTCATGGCGTACATTAATTCTTCGCAGGAAACATCATTAAGCGATTTACCGTCTTCAGCTAAAACTCCGGCAATTCTTTTTCCATCAACATAATCATATACATCTCCAACAGCGTTAGTGCAGACGATTGCTCCAACTTTTAATTCGCCAAGTTCAACAGCGTAGCTGCCAATGCCTGACTTTGTGCATCTGTCAGGGCCAAGCATTTTTCCGACAGTTGCGCCACATCCTGCACCATGACAACCATTTTCAAAGTTTCCATGTTCTCCTTCAAAAGCATTAGTGCAAGCTATGTATCCCATTTCTTTATCCGGATATACGTTAGAAGCTTTGTAGCCTAAATCAAATATATCTGACTGGCAAACAAGTGGTACAACAACATCCCCCACAGGGAAGCCAATTCCTTTTTCAGCTAAACATTTCATAACGCCACCGGCTGCGTCCAAACCGAAGGCTGAGCCCCCGCCTAAAACAACAGAGTGAATAACCTCTGCGGCAGCGAGTGGATCCATCAATCCTGATTCGCGGCTGGCTGGGCCGCCGCCTCTTATGTCGAGACCGCATGGTGCTCCCTCTGGGGCAACGATAACAGTGACACCAGTTCCAGCGTCCTGATTCTCAGCCTGTCCTATCTTAAAATTCCCAATCTGGAAAATATCGATTTCTTTCATAAAAACCTCCTAAAAAATAATTAAGTAGGGGCAGTAAACAAAGCCCTAGAAAACATTTTACAACAAAAAATAAAAATGTGTAAAAAAACTATTGACAGCACTAATAACCTAGTGTACTATTCAGATAGTACAGTGGTACATGACACAGGAGGAGTGTGAATATGCAGTTTGATTCAAAGACACCCATTTACTTACAAGTAATTAACTCAATCAAAATGGATATCGTTAACGAACGTATTAAATGCGGAGAAAAGCTTCCATCAAGCCGAGAGCTGGCTGTTAAATATACAATCAATCCAAACACGGCCGCTAGGGTTTACCAGGAGCTGGAAAGGGAGGGTGTATGTTACACCAAAAGAGGCATGGGCACGTTTGTGACAGATGATGTAAATATCATCAAAGCATGCCGACAGGAAATGGCGCAGGATGCTTTAAATCTATTTTTGAAAAGCATCATGGAGCTTGGAATTACTAATGAAGAAGCAATAGAAATGATTAGAAGTAGAAAGGACGAAATGTGATGTTAAAAAGTGTTGATGTTACTAAAAAATTTGTTGGCAAAACCGCGGTTGATGGCATAACAATGAGCCTCGAACCAGGACACATTTATGCAATGCTTGGTCCTAATGGAAGCGGTAAGACTACTTGGATGAAAATGGCAGCAGGACTTATAAAGCCTACATCTGGCGAGGTGCTTTACAAAGACTCTCCAATCGGTATTGAAAGCCGTAAGGAAATCGCCTATATGTCTACTGAGCCATATTTCTATGATTGGATGACTGTAGGGGATGTAGGAAAGTATTATAAGGATTTCTTTGCAGATTTCTCTATGGATAACTACACAGATATGGTTATTAGCATGGATTTGGATATGAAGCAAAAGGTGAAGTCACTTTCATCAGGTATGATGGCTAAGCTTAAGGTTGCAGTTACAATGGCTAGAGATGCAAAAGTCTACATGCTAGATGAGCCATTAAACGGAATTGATTTGCTTGCAAGAGATGAGGTTATGAACATGATTCTTGATGCAGCATCAGAGGATAAGATTCTTCTCATTTCAAGTCACCTGGTAGAAGAGCTTGAGTCGGTTGTTGATAAAGCTATTTTCATTAAGCAGGCACAGCTTGTAGGTGTATTTGATGTAGAAGGTTTACGTATGACAGAAGGTGTATCTTTGGCTGATAAATATCGCCAGGTATTTTCAAATATTACATGTATGGAGGGGATTGCATAATGGGAAACTTAATTAAATACGAATTCAGAAAATCATGGTCAATGAAGGGAATAATCCTTGTTATAACAGCTATATTTGAGGTGTTGTTTTTAATTGGTGTTTTCATGCAGAAGGAAACCTTTTTAGCAATAGGTGTAACCCTTCTTTCTATGATAGCTGTGTGTTCAGTGTTTATTATTGGTATATTTGGTATTTACACACTTAGTCGTGATTTGAATACAAAGCGAAGCTACATGCTTTTTATGACTCCAAATAATAGCTTCAAGATTTTAGGCGCAAAGCTTATTGAAAATGCAAGCTCAATCATAGTAGTAAGCGTATGTTTTGTAGCACTTGCAATTGCTGATGTTTCTATTTTGGCTGCTTCTTACGGTGAGTTTAAAGCGTTATTTGAGTTTATAAATGAGCTTTTAGGCGAAAGTTATTATGTTGATTCATACAGATTTGCAATGATTAGTGCAGCATCTGTTGTAAATTGGATTTCCACAGTATGCTTAGGTTTCTTTGCCGTAATCATCTGCGCGACATTATTAAACGGCAAGAAATACAATGGATTCCTCAGTTTCTGCATATTCATCGCAATCTCAATCTGCCTTAGCAAGTTACTTGGCGTGTTTATCGACGATGGATTGGATTTTAATACAACACGTGTAATCATCCAGATTGTTTATTATGCAGTTGTTTCAGTAATTCTTTATGTTGCATCAGCATGGTTAATGGACAATAAGCTTTCAGTGTAAATCTAAAAAGATTCTTAAATAAAAATTAAAAGTATTTACATTACAGTGGATTATATTACACTAAACAAGATATGAAAAAGTTATACGAACATACCTTACCCAGGATATGTTCAAAAGGAGGATGAAATTGGGCGTTATAAAGAAAATAGGTGGCTTCTGTAAAAAGCATTTGAAGCTAATCATTGTTCTGGTTATCATTGTGGGCGTTGTATTGTTTATAAGACATAAAGCACAGGTTGCGGCTCAGGCTATGATTGATGCACAGAACGAGCCAGTCACATCTACTGTGGAAAAGATGGATTTGAAAAAGTCAGTTGGTGTTACTGGAACACTTACAGCAAATGAGACACTTACTGTTACATCAACACTTGGTGGCACAGGGGTTACAGGCGTAAAGGTTTCTACTGTAAATTATGAGGTAGGAGATTACGTCGAAAAGGGCCAGACAGTAGTTGAGTTTGATGGCGATGATTATGAGCGTAAGCTTACAGAACTCAATCTTCAGAACGATATTACAAACACTGAAGCTAGCATGAGCATCGAGGATATGCAAAAATCCATCGAAGACACTCAGAAGAAGATTGACGAGAAGCAGAAGTGGCTTGATGATAACAAGGCAATCTATGAAAATCTTAAGGATGCCTTTGATCAGTACGAGAAATATAAGGATTCTGACCCATCTGTAGTAGAGCGTTGGAACAGAGAATCAGCAGCTGCAGCAGGCCGAAGCGAGCCAGTTACTGTTTCAGGATACGAAGCTGTAGAGGATGAGGTTGATGCTCTTAAGGAGCAAATCCGCACAACTCAGAACAAAATTGAGCTTGCACAGATGCAGCAGAACTATGCTCAGAATTACACACAGGTAGATGCTAAAAATGATCTTTATGAGAGCATGGATAAGACAAAGGTAGAGGCACCTATTTCAGGATATATCCTAACAATGAACGTTGAAGAGGGTAACAACTATACACAGGGCAATACCGTATTTACGATAGCTGATACAAGCGGTTTTATTGTAGAGGCAACTGTTAATGAATACGATGTAGCAAACATCCAGAAGGATTTGCCAGCTACAGTTAAGTTTGAAGCTACAGGTGACGAGGAATTCACAGGTACAGTTTCATTCGTATCAATTGCATCTGAATCTACTACATCTGCAGCAACAGCTTCAGCTAACTACGGCGCAGCAGCAGGTACATCAACTGGAAGCGCTGCATCATACAAATTAAAGATTAAGATGGATGGAACAGACGATAGATTCCGTGTTGGTATGACAGCAAAGGCAAGCATCGTTCTTGATTCTGTTTCAGATGTACTTGCAGTACCTTATGATTGCGTTCAGCAGAAGGATGACGGAAGCTTCTTTGTAACATCTATCGCTGATGATGGATCAAAGAAGGATATCCCAGTTAACAAGGGACTTGAAAGTGATTATTATGTAGAGATTTCTGGTGACGGAATCAAAGAAGGCATGACTGTAGAGGCAATCGTTAGCGATGCACCTAGTACAGATATTATGGACTATATGACTATTGAATAGGAGGTCGTTATGGCAGCAGGAGATTTAATGCTAGACCTTCGTGATATTCATAAGAGCTTTTTCATTGGCACACCAAACGAATTTGAGGTCCTTCATGGAATCAATCTTACTGTTAATCAGGGAGAGTTTGTTTCCATTGTAGGACAGTCAGGTTCTGGTAAATCCACGCTGATGAACATCATCGGTGCCTTAGATAGACCAACGCTTGGCGAGTACACTCTTGATGGAGTAGATATTGAAAAAGCAAAAGATCATGAATTGTCTGCGCTTAGAAATAAAAAGATAGGTTTCGTATTTCAGACCTACAATCTTATTGCGAGAACCAACGCACTTAAAAACGTTGAGCTCCCTATGATGTACGCAGGAATGGGACGTGGTGAGCGTACAGACAGAGCAAAGATGCTACTTGAAGAAGTTGGCATGACAGATAGAATGCACCACAACCCAGATGAGCTTTCCGGTGGTCAGAAGCAGCGTGTAGCCATTGCACGAGCTATGGCCAACGACCCAGCCATCATTCTTGCAGATGAGCCTACTGGTGCGCTGGATTCAGCTACTGGACGAATGATAATGGATATATTCCACAAGCTCCATGAGGAGCAGGGGAAGACAATTCTTCTCATTACCCACTCACCTGAGCTTTCTCAGGAGACAGACAGAATCATCACTATAAAGGATGGTACAATCATTGGCGAGTCAAAGGGCAATTGGAAGGGACTTTCTTCTGATGAACGCGCTGGCGTAAAGAAGGAGGTGGAGTAATGTTATTTACAGAAAACATACTGGTTGCCTTAGCTGGACTTAAGGCCAACATAATGCGCTCCCTTCTGACTATGCTTGGTATCATCATTGGTATTGCATCCGTTATTGCAATTATGACAGTTGGTAATTCCATCACATTGATTGTAAACAGCACTATGCAGGACCTTGGCGCAAACAACCTTGAAATGGGTGTTATGCAAAAATCCACAGACCAAACTAATGAAGATGGAACAAGTTACGGTGATGGCTATGTCAGAGAAATGACTGACAGCGATATGATTACCGACGATATGATTCAGGCATATAAGGATGAATTCCCTGATGACGTTCAATATATCCTTAAAATGGAAAATGTTGGTGATAAGGGTAAGGTTGTTGATGGCAATAAAAATGCCAATGTTCAAATTGTTGGATATAACAAAGATACTTTCGAATTTAAGGATTATAAAATGGTTGCAGGTCGCCAGTTCCTTAACCAGGACTTTGCAAACGCCAAGAAGGTTTGCATGGTAACAGATAAGTTTGTTGAGCGAATGTATGATGGCGATAGCGAAGCAGCTCTTGGCCAGGAGGTTGAGGTTAACGTTTCGGGGACATATTACAACTATTATATAGTTGGTGTTTACGAATATGTTGAGGATAAATTCTCATTTGGCGTATCAGATAACCCAACAACAGAGCTTGTAATTCCTTATGAGACAGCTAGAACAGCTAATCACAATCAAAATAAAGGCGATTACTACTTCACAATCGTTACATCAGTAAATACAAACAACGATGATTTTGCAATCAAGACACGTGATTTCTTTAATATAAATTACTATTCAAGAAATGACACTTATGAGGTAATGGTTGTAAGTATGACATCTATGATGGATTCAATGAATTCCATGATAGGTATGATTCAGCTGGCACTTTCAGTAATTGCCGGTATATCACTTGTAGTTGGTGGTATCGGTGTTATGAATATCATGCTGGTATCAATCACCGAGCGAACCAAGGAAATCGGTACACGAAAAGCCCTTGGTGCTACAAACAGTTCTATCCGAATGCAGTTTATAACTGAGTCAGTTGTTATCTGCGTAATCGGTGGAATCATCGGAATTGTAATTGGTGTAGTTCTTGGTACAGTAGCTGTTAAGCTGATGGGATATGAAGCTGCAGTTTCTGTACAAAGCATTATAATTGCCGTAGCCTTCTCAATGGCTATCGGTATCTTCTTTGGATACTATCCAGCCAACAAGGCGGCCAAGCTAAATCCAATCGATGCTTTGCGATACGAATAGCATGCTTGTTTCTAACGAAGTGCAGAAACAAGTATGCCACGACGCACACCACTTTGCCGCAGGCAATCATAATGTGTGCGTCTATCCTTAGCTTGTTGTCTACTAGCTCACGTAAAGCCGACAGGTATTATGCCTGTTGGCTTTTTTTGTACGTTCTGAGAACCCCATGTGACAAGCATCTGAATTATTCTGAAAGGTATGTGGAATCCGTTTACTTGGGGGGAAAATCTTAGTAAAGTGTGTGAAGTTAATCAAAAAAACATATTTTACCAGGAGGGACAAAATGCCGAAGGATTCTCAAAAGTTTTCTATCCTTTCTAAATTGGGTAGTTTTGTAAAGCGCTTTGGCCGCTTTATCAAAAAACATTTATTACTATTTATCATAATTATCATTTTAATCGTAGTTGGAATTATATTTGGAAGAAAATATCTGTTAAAGACAAACTCACATGAAGTTGAGGAAACACAGACACTCACAACTTCTGTAGAGGTAATGGATTTGCAGTCTTCCATTAGTGTAACTGGTACACTTGCAGCAGGACAGACACAGTCTGTAACATCAACAGTTGCAACAGGTACTGAGGTTGCAGCAGTTTACTATGAAGTAGGCGACTATGTTGAGGCAGGAACGGTTATCGTAGAGTTTGATGCAGATGACTACGCCACAAAGCTTGCTGAGTTAAATGCAAAATACAACATCTCTGATATCGAGGATGCTCATACTCTTCAGGATTATTTAGATCAGATTGAAGATAAGCAGGAAGAGATGGCTGAGATTCAGGAATACTTAGATGAGTGGGCTGATGTTTATAACAACCTTGTGGATGCCTACAATGATTATCTTGAGTATGGAGATTCAGATTCATCAGTAGCTAGTCGTTGGACAACAGAGTCAAACGCAGCTAAGACTCTTGATGATGGAAATGGTGTAACTATTTCAGGATATGAGTCAAAGCAGGAAGAACTTGAAACACTTCAGGATGAAATCGAAGAGCTTCAGTACAAGTATGAGCTCGAGCAATTAAATCAGGAATACGACAATACATACACAAAGACAGAAGAGTATGAGTCAGTAACAGAAAGCCAGTCAGGCACACAGGTTGTTGCTCCATTTTCTGGATATATTACATCTATCGATGTAGAAGAGGGAAATAACTATACACAGGGTAATACCGTATTTACGATATCTAATACAGATTCATTTGTAGTAGAAGCAACAGTTGATGAGTACGATATTGCATCACTTAGCGAAGGCCTTTCAGCAGTAGTTAAATTTGATGCAACAGATGATGAGGAGTTCACAGGTACAGTTTCATATGTTGCGGTAACATCTGATTCAACAACATCTAGCTCATCAAGCTCAGGCAGCACATCTGCTAGCTATGAAGTGAAGATTACACTTGATGACACAGATGACAGACTACGTGTTGGTATGACAGCGAAGGCCTCAGTTATCCTTGAATCAGTAACAGATGCATACGCAGTAGCATATGATTGCGTTGAAACAGATGCAGATGGAAATAGCTATGTAACAGCTGTTGATGATGAAGGAAATGAGACAAAGATTGAGGTAACACTTGGTCTTGAAAGTGATTATTATGTTCAGATTATCAGTGATGAATTGTCAGAAGGACTTCAGGTAAAGGCAACAGCATCAAGCACATCTTCTAATTCATCTGATGAGTCAAAGGATGAAAACAATTCACTACTTAACATGGGCGGCGGCCAAGGTGGCGGCAACATGGGAGGTGGTGCTCCAAGTGGTGGCGGCCAGGGTGGCGGCCCAGGCGGAATGTAGGAGGTGAATTATGGCAGCAGGAGATATCATGTTAGATCTTCGTGACATCCATAAGAGCTTCTTCATCGGCACACCAAACGAATTTGAAGTACTTCACGGCGTTAATTTTAGCGTCCGTGAAGGCGAATTCGTATCAATAGTTGGACAGTCTGGTTCAGGAAAGTCTACACTTATGAATATAATTGGTGCCTTGGATAGACCAACAAGTGGTGAATATACACTTGATGGTGTAGATATTGAAAAAGCAAAGGACCACGAATTATCTATTTTAAGAAACAAGAAAATTGGATTTGTATTTCAGACATACAATCTGATAGCTAGAACAAATGCTATCAAAAATGTGGAGCTTCCAATGATGTACGCTGGCATTGGAAGAGCAGAGAGAAATGAAAGAGCAAAAATGCTTTTGGAGCAGGTGGGCATGACAAACAGAATGATGCACAATCCTGACGAGCTCTCTGGTGGACAGAAACAGCGTGTAGCCATTGCAAGAGCTATGGCAAATGACCCGGCAATCATTCTTGCAGATGAGCCTACAGGTGCCCTTGATTCTGCCACAGGCCGTTTGATTATGGATATATTCCATAAGCTTCACGAGGAGCAGGGCAAGACAATCGTCTTGATTACTCACTCAAATGAGCTTTCTTTAGAGACAGAGCGTATCATCACCCTTCGAGATGGTGATATAAGAGGCGAGTCTAAAGGTCAGTGGGAAACAATAAAGGAGGATTTAGCATGCTAATTATGGAAAACGTCCTCCTGGCACTGGCAGGACTTAAGTCCAATATAATGCGTTCCCTGCTTACAATGCTTGGTATCATCATCGGTATTGCATCCGTTATTGCAATCATGACGGTTGGTAATTCTATCACTGTTATGGTTAACACACAGATGCAGGAGATGGGAGCAAATAACTTAACAGTTGGTGTATCGGCAAAGAGTACTTCGGAAGAGACTACTTCTTCGGGACTTCACTTCGGCGCCGGAAATCGCAGATCTATGGACACGGAGGATTATATTACCGATGATATGATTGATTCGTTCCTTGAGGAATACAGCGATAACATCAAATATACACTCCTTTCATCAACTGTAGGTTCAGGAACAGCCATTGATGGTGATTTGTACGCCTATGTAAATGTTGTAGGTTATAACGAGGATTATATGGAATATAACGACCCAGAGATACTTGCTGGTCGTACATTCATAGAAAAGGATTATGAAAATGCTCAGAAGGTTTGTATTGTTTCAGACTACTTTGTTAATAACATGTTTGATGGGGATACTTCCGCTGCTTTGGGTTCTGCTGTAGAAATCAGTATAAATGGAAAGTATTACACGTACTATATCGTAGGTGTTTACGAATACGATGATAGTACTTGGTCTAGCGATTCTACTGAGGACACAACAACAGATTTATATATCCCTTACGATACTGCTAGAACACAGCTTCATACAATTAATGATGGATATGAAAGCTTTACACTTGTAACTACAATTGATACAGATTCAGAGGAGTTTGCAGATACTGTTGAGACATATTTCAACACTATGTATTACTCAAACAATGATGATTATGAGGTTTCAGTTACAAGCATGGCCAGCATGATTGAATCAATGACCACAATGATTGGAACAATTGAGCTTGCCCTTGCGATTATCGCAGGTATATCTCTTGTTGTTGGTGGTATTGGTGTTATGAATATCATGCTTGTATCAATCACAGAGCGTACTAAAGAAATTGGTACTAGAAAAGCTTTAGGAGCAACAAATGGCTCCATCAGACTTCAGTTCATTACAGAATCAGTTGTTATCTGTATAATGGGTGGACTTATCGGAATTATACTTGGTGTTGTTCTTGGATCCGTAGCTGCTACATACATGGGCTACTCAGCATCCGTATCAATCAGCGCCATCATAATTGCCGTAGCCTTCTCAATGGCCATCGGAATCTTCTTCGGATACTATCCAGCTAACAAAGCTGCGAAACTTAATCCGATTGAAGCTCTTAGATACGAATAGCATGCCGGACATCTTGTTACGCCTACAAGCCTACTGATTTCTCCGCTCGACAACACGTCTCGCTTGAGAAATAGTAGAGCTTGCTGTCTACAAGATGTCCTGGTTTTCAGGATTCCTTAAGAGCTTCATATATTAAAATAGCCAGCCTGTTAAGGCTGGCTATTACGATTTAATTAATCATCAAGTTCATCAGAAGATAACTCAAGTACTGTACGCTTACGAGCCATTTCGTCTGACTCAAGGTATTCATCGTATGTAGTCATCTTGTCAATCATGCTTCCGTTAGGAAGGATTTCGATGATACGGTTTGCTGTTGTCTGTACGATTTCGTGGTCACGAGAAGAGAAGAGGATTACTCCTGAGAACTTCTGGAGACCAGTGTTAAGTGCAGTGATTGATTCCATATCAAGGTGGTCAGTAGGCTCATCGAGCATGAGTACGTTTGAGTTTTCAATCATCATACGAGAAAGAAGTACACGTACCTTTTCACCACCAGATAATACCTTCATTTTCTTAGCTCCGTCGTCGCCTGCGAAAAGCATACGGCCAAGGAATCCACGAACATAAGTAGCATCCTTGATTTCAGAGAACTGTGTAAGCCAATCTACAATGAGAAGGTCTGTGTTGAAAATCTCTGTGTTGTCCTTAGGGAAGTATGACTGAGATGTTGTAACACCCCACTTGTAGCTTCCTTCGTCTGGCTCCATCTCACCAGCAAGAATCTGGAAGAGAACTGTCTTAGCCTTTTCGTTTGAACCAACAAGAGCAATTTTGTCCTCACGACCAACGTTGAATGTAAGATGGTCAAGGATAAGCTCGCCATCGATTGTCTTTGTAAGGTTTTCTACTGAAAGAACCTCGTTTCCGATTTCACGAGCTGGTCTGAAATCGATATATGGATACTTACGGCTAGATGGACGGATGTCATCAAGCTGAATCTTCTCTAATGCACGCTTACGTGATGTAGCCTGCTTAGACTTAGAAGCGTTAGCAGAGAATCTCTGGATGAATTCCTGTAATTCTTTAATCTGCTCTTCCTTTTTCTTGTTAGCTTCCTTACGCTGCTGAATGATAAGCTGTGAAGACTGATACCAGAAATCATAGTTACCAGCGTAAAGCTGAATCTTGCCGTAGTCGATATCTGCAGTATGTGTACATACCTTATTTAAGAAGTAACGGTCATGGGATACAACGATGACTGTGTTCTCGAAGTTGATAAGGAACTCCTCAAGCCATGCGATAGCATCCAAATCAAGGTGGTTAGTAGGCTCATCGAGAAGAAGTACATCAGGTGAACCGAAAAGTGCTCTTGCAAGAAGAATCTTGACCTTTAATGCACCTGGAAGCTCTGACATCTGTGTGTAGTGGAACTCTGTGTCAACACCAAGGCCGTTAAGAAGAGTAGCAGCATCTGCTTCTGCATTCCAACCATCCATCTCAGCAAACTCAGACTCAAGCTCAGCTGCGCGGATACCGTCCTCATCAGAAAAGTCTTCCTTCATATAGATAGCGTCCTTTTCTTTCATAATGTCGTAAAGACGCTGATTACCCATAATTACTGTATCAAGAGCTGTGAACTCATCGTACTTGAAGTGATCCTGTTCTAAGAATGAAAGTCTGTTACCAGGGCTCATTGTGATTTCGCCGCTAGTAGGCTCTAACTGACCAGATAAAATTCTAAGGAAAGTAGACTTACCAGCACCGTTAGCACCGATGATACCGTAGCAGTTACCCTCTGTAAATTTGATATTAACCTCTTCGAAAAGGGCTTTCTTGCCGAAACGAAGAGTAACGTTATTAGCTTGTATCATATAATAAATCCTTTCATAAACTAAACTATGTCAAACCTGACCTATGATAACAAAAATTTTTAAAATTGTCTAGAAAATTGCCTATTTTTAGCCCCCTTATTATTGCTTTTTACACGGTTAAATTATATAATATTTAATAATTTTTTCATGGAAGGTGGTGATATCATGGCAGTTCAAAACAGGGACGAATTAGAAAAGCTAGAAAATAAGATTGCCTTTGAAAGCCAGGGTGTCATCGCTACTACGGACTTTGTTGATCCGGACGAGCTCTATAAGGAACTCATTGATAGAGTGCGCAAATATCATCCTAATACAGACATTTCTATGATTGAAAAGGGCTACAACCTTGCGCATAAGGCCCATGAGGGACAGGTGCGTAAATCTGGTGAGCCATATATCATTCATCCACTTTGCGTTGCAATTATCCTTGCTGATTTGGAACTTGATAAAGAAACTATCGTGGCTGGCCTTCTTCACGACGTGGTTGAGGATACCATCTACACAAAGGAAGAGATAGCAGCAGAGTTCTCTGACGAAGTTGCAGAGCTTGTGGATGGTGTCACAAAGTTAGGACAGTTAAATTACGATGCGGATAAGGTGGAAATCCAGGCAGAAAACCTTCGTAAGATGTTTCTTGCTATGGCAAAGGATATCCGTGTCATCCTTATCAAGCTTGCAGATAGACTTCACAACATGCGTACTTTAAAGTACATGCGTCCTGAGAAGCAAAAGGAAAAAGCTCGCGAGACAATGGAAATCTACGCTCCACTTGCTCAGCGTCTTGGTATCAGCAAGGTTAAAATCGAGCTTGATGACCTTTCACTTAAGTATCTGGAGCCAGATGCTTACTATGACTTAGTTGAAAAAATCGCACTCAGAAAGAGTCAGCGTACAGAATACATCAATTCTCTTGTAGAGGATGTTTCAAAGCACATAAAGGATGCAGAAATCGATGCAGAGGTTTATGGTCGTGCAAAGCATTTCTTTAGCATCTACAAAAAGATGGTTAATCAGCACAAGACCATCGACCAAATATACGATTTATTTGCAGTTCGAATCATTGTAGATTCTATCAAGGACTGTTATGCGGCACTTGGTGTTATCCACGAAATGTACACTCCAATTCCAGGACGTTTCAAAGACTACATCGCCATGCCAAAGCCAAACATGTATCAGTCTTTGCATACTACAGTCATCGGACCTAATGGTGCGCCTTTTGAAATCCAGATTCGTACATACGAAATGCATCGTACTAGCGAATATGGTATCGCTGCACACTGGAAATACAAGGAGAGCGGTGAAGGCTCCACTGTTATGGGCGAGGAAGAAAAGCTTTCATGGCTTCGTGAAATCCTTGAGTGGCAGCAGGAAATCTCTGATAACAAAGAGTTTTCTTCCTTATTAAAATCAGATCTTAATCTGTTTTCTGACACAGTATTTTGTTTCACTCCATCAGGTGATGTTAAGAACTTGCCAAACGGTTCAACACCTATCGATTTTGCCTATGCTATTCACTCAGCAGTAGGTAACAAGATGATTGGGGCCAAAGTAAATGGCAAGCTTGTTCCAATCGACTACATCATCCAAAACGGAGATCGTATTGAGATTGTTACATCTCAGAATACAAACGGCCCAAGCCGTGACTGGCTGAGCATTGTCAAAAGCTCTCAGGCCAAAAATAAAATCAATCAGTGGTTCCGCAGTCAGTCAAAGGACGAAAATATCGCCAAAGGTAAGGAACTTCTTATTGGTTCGGCAAAGCAAAAGGGTGTTGATTTAGGTGATGTCAACAAGCCTAAATATCAGGAAATCATTATTAACAAATATGGATTCCACAGCTGGGAGGATTGCCTTGCAGCAGTAGGTCAGGGTGCCATAAAAGAAGGTGCTGTCATCAACAGAATGTTCTCGGCATGGCAGAAAGACCACCCAGTTAAGGTTACTGACGAAGAAATATTGGCTGAGCATTCTGGCTCAGG
>JAEEGF010912560.1_pt1 | contig 15753 bp, 9 predicted proteins | sample 9134171 | NCBI WGS metagenome assembly JAEEGF01 (sample SAMN16246542, study PRJNA631951) | gut metagenome | biome: gut microbiome; feature: rumen; material: AP-attached | host: Bos | place: Iran: Karaj | collected 2018-10
GTATTGCCACCTGTTGTAAGTGAAACTACATATCTTCCTGTTACATGCTCAGAAACAGTCCAGGAATGACCTTCCATGTATGTCCATGAGTATCTCCAGTTATTAGCTGCACTAAGTGTTACTGTCTTGTACTCTGCTCCATCACAATACAATGTAACGCTGACTGATGATGGTCTGTTTGATTCATATCCCGCATCATCCCAAACCTTGAGAACTTCATAGGATGCATTCTTGGGAAGCATTGTAATCTTACACTTAACCCTAGCTACAACTGCATCTACAGGGTTAACCCACTCATCATTCTCATCAAGTCCCGGAACCGAGATCATAAATGGATCAAAAGAGTAAAGACAGTCATTAGCTTCCTTGGTAACTGGTCCAACATAGTAAAGTCCCAGATCAATTCCTGTAAAATGAGCACTTCCTTCATCGTCAGTAGTAAGTGTAGCTGAAGGCCAGACATTATTCTGGTAGATAAATCCGCCTATTACAGAAGCTACCTGCTTCCAGGTCTGCTGATCATTGATCCTGTTGATATCCTTAACTGGAAAATTACTAATATTTGAATAGGTATTAAAAAGCGTAAACTCTCCAGTTGAACTGATATCTGCCACCTTGTAGATCTTAATCTGAACACCTGTGATAGGAATAATATTATCCAGGTTCTCAGCCTCGTTAGACCGAAATATAAGTGTCAGATCACCAGCCTGATTAACATCTATCAGTCCCCTTGCACTTACTCTTACTGGCAAGCACAGGGTAATAACCATGACCATTATCAAAAGAGCTGCAATATTCAATTTTCGCCACGAAAATCTTTTATTCATTAAGCGATTCCTCATTTATGCGGCTTATTATCAGCTTTCTTTCTATTACGAAACCACTTGGATGTACATACCAAGTATACAATAAATGCTATTAAAAGTACCGGTGCTCCGATAAATGGCGCTACTACCATGTTTCCATATCTTGTGGCATCCGCCGGAACAATAATCTTTGTTTCTTCGCTATAATCAACACGCCTTGCTCTTACAAGGAGCCTGTGAGTATTGACACCATAAGGTGTACAAGTCACCAGCGTGACATATTCTTCGTCATTTACAATTGCCAGACCCTGAACCTCTTCAGGCAACACAATTGATATCTGATCAATCTGATAAGCAAATGTCTGATCCATAATATGTAAAAGAAATGTATCTCCCACTATCATCTGGTCCAGATCAGAAAAAAGCTTGGAGGATGGAAGTCCTCTGTGTCCTGAAAGCACTGCATGAGTGCTCTTTGTTCCTGTAGGGAAGGATGTTCCTTCCAAATGTCCAATTCCCACCTGAAGAACAGACTCTTCTGTTCCGTGGTATATAGGCAGATTAACACCTATATTTTCGATTTCTATATATCCTATGATTCCTGTTCCTGTAGGATCAAGAATACTGTTGTACTCTGCAAGTTCCTCATCATCCAGAGTAAAATGCATTGGCTTCTCGGCAAGCTCTTCATTATATTTTCGAGCCTCCTGCCAGAATCTGGAATAATCTTCCTCTGATATCGCTTCCAAAGCATCCTGATAACTGGTAATAGCTCTACTCTGGTGCTTGGAATTAATATAATTGCTGACTGACGGATAAAGAAAAATTGCGAGCCCTACCAAAAAGATGATTCCGAATATTATGTTTGGTATTTGTTTCTTAAACTTCTTATTCATCCTACTTCCATCAGTTTTAGAACATATCTTGAATCAAATCTGCATTTCCCAAAAGAGCCCATTTAGCTCTTTTGGAAAACACAGTAAACAAGATTCAAATTTACTACAAAATATTATATAAACAAAACTTTTTCAATCCCCGGGTCAATCACTCTGCCTGAGCTTTTCTGCGAAGCATGAAGTATGCAACGCCAGCTACGATAAGCATTCCACCAACGATGTAGAAGATTGTTGTACCAACACCACCTGTTGAAGGAAGAAGTGCACCAGTCTTATTCTCTACTTCGAACTCGTCTGGAGTAACATTTCCATTAAATACTGTAGCTCCTTTACGTGCCTCAAGTCTGTTGTAACCAGCAGGAGCCTGCGTCTCTTCGAAGTAGTAGCTACCATTCTTAAGACCCTTTACATAGATGATACCAGTCTTACCTGTTACCATCTCTACACCTTCTTCATCGCCTATTGCAAGACGGTATACGTTATCTACTTCAGAATCAGCCTTACCTGTTCCAGAAACAAGAACTACAGGAATCTCCTTGCCGCCTTCTTCATTTGTGTAAAGTCTGAAGTGAGCGTCTGCAAGAGCCTTCTTGTCATCGCCAACCTTCTCATACTTCTTAAGTCCGATGCTGTAATATGTAACCTTTGTGTTATCTTTTCCAAGCTCCTTACCATTCTGGTCCTTAAGAACTACCTTGTTGTTCTGAACCTCATCAAGAGCTGAAGCGTTGATTGTAGCCGTATATGTGATCTCGTATGGTGCATTTGAAGGATACTTAAACTCATCACCATTTACTGTAGGAACAACAATTGTTGTTGTATTTGTCTGAGCGTCAGTAGTTACTGTATAATCTGTTCCCTTTGTAAGAACAGTATTGTTAACCTTAACAGCAACAGAATCACTATTAAATGTAAGACCTGTTGACATTGTATCTGTGAATGTAAGTGAAGTTACTCTGTCAACACCATTGTACTGAGTTACAGTACCTGTAATCTTGTAGTTAACAACCTGACCAATAGCCTGTGTTGGGATAATAGGCTGAGCTGTCTCGCCTTCGCCCTCATAGTACCACTGAATCTTACCAGCAGCATCCTCAACACCTTCCATCTTGTCGATTGTAATCTCCTGGTTCTTATCGATTACTTTCTGCTCAGGAACAGCACTTGTAATAGTAACCGCTGTACCAAGAGATGAAGTAATGTAGTAATAACCATAAGGAATATTGGCAAAAGTAAGTGCTCCGCCATTACCCGTCTGAGTAGCTACTGAAACATATTTGTCAGCATTAGCTTCAATAAATTTAATAACATCTTCATCTTTTACGTCTTTTTTAACTACGTTATAGCCACCGTTGTAAGCAGTAACTGTAAATGGGCTTGAATCAGCATCAAGTGCTGCAAGGAAAGCTGCATTAGATCCATCATAGCTATAAGCTACCTTGTTATCTGCATCAGCTACATAAGTTGCATCAAACACCTTGTAAAGAGTGTACTCCTTGCCCTGTGTTGTGTTGCTGATAGTAATTTTTCCGCTGTTTTCTGCTGCCTTAGCAGTTACGTTGCCTGCTCCAAAAGCCATTGTAAGAGCAAGCGCACCGGTGATGATTCCGGCTAAAACTTTTTTAAGTCCTCTCATTTTTCCTCTCCTTTGAATCTTGTGTTTTTCTTTTTTATATCTGGTGCATATGCGCACCTGTTAAAAATCTTGCGATTTTATAACCTTTTTTCCAGGCTCTTTCTCTTTTTACCATGAATCAATGCTCCAATAACCGGTATGATCATGAGCCCTACACCAGCAGCCGTAATTGGCGCTGTTCCGCTTCCACCTGTTGATGGAAGAGCATTGTCAAATGTTGTCTTGTTAGTGATAGTCACTATACCAAAGTCAACTCCACCCTGCTGATGGGTCATAGCATAGCCTGTATCTCTAACATCTTTATTATTTACCTTGATCATGCCCTGGGCATTTCCATCAATAGCATTCATGCCCCTTGTGCTCTGACCGTAGGAATAGGTAACTTGATGAGTATATAAGTATTCATCTGGCTCTTTTACACAGTACTCATAATCGTAACCGTGCTCATCCTGAAGTGGAATGTCATCTACTGTTTCCTGCCATCCATTCTGATTAGACAGCTGGATCGATCTGCCCTCGTAGATTCTCCATTCTGACCTTATGCCAGCCTTATCTACTATTCTCTGCCATATCTGAAGAGTAAGTGATGTGTGATCATCAGCATCAGGCTGTCCATCCGCATCAAGCCAAACCTTTCTGACACTAAGCTTACCAACCATTGAGTTGTAGAAGCCTACGTCTGCTATAGAACCCTTGTTGAAGTTTATGTGGAACTCAAGCTCCTCAGGCTTGGATGTATCAGGATTCTCCTTGATGTAAAGCTCACATTCACATACTGCATTCTGATATTCAGGATCTGTTGCATAAGTAATGTTAGCTCCCAGATAGAAGAAATCATCTGTTACTACTGTCTGGCCACCAACATCATACTTGCCACCATAGTTATGTTCTGCAACCGGATGTGTCAAAGCCCTGATGTTATGTCTTGCAGTGAAGGTAGTATGCTTCTTGGAAACAACTGCCTTTACATAATAGGTTCTGGTATCATATCTGACGCCTTCCACCTCTGAGTTCTTCTCAGTAATGGTGTAGTAATATGTGCCTTCATACCTGAATGGTATTGAGCCAAAGTCTACTGTTGCAGTGTATGCTCCGGTATTGCTGTCGAAAGTTGCATTTGCTCCGGTAACTACTACTGTATTTCCATTTACAGGTAATGGAATCTTATCCTGTGCCAGTGTAATTTCACGACCTTCTGAATCATGAACCTGACAATTCTCAGCAGCTATTGTAAATTCAAAAGCCATGTCATTTGTCCAGGTTCCGCCAGTAAAGTACTTGGTCACCTGAATTGGTCCTACAGGGCTGCTGTAATAGTTACATACCTGAACTGTCTGAACTGCGCCTCCAACCTTAACGTTTGTAGGAGGATCATCTCTTTTACTGATAAAGTCACTTGAGAATACTTTTCTGTAGTTCTCACCACCTGCACCGTATTTGGTCAGGCCAGCTTCTTCATCATCAATCGTCACATCATATTTAGTAACTCGGCAGATTGCCTCACCATCCTTGACTGAGCTGGTGTTAGTAGCGTAGTCGTAAGTGAAGGTCTTGCCATCTGCTACTTCTTCTACAGTGTAGAGACCTGAAGGAAGTCCTTCTATTGTCCACTGAGCACTCTGGTTGTAAGTAGCTGTATACTGTTTGCCAGTTCTCTGATGAGTCTTGGCATCATACTCATAAATAGTGTTGGTCTTGACCTCATTCTTCTCTCTTACAAAGCCCTCAAGGATAATGTAATTACCTGTAGAGTTATTAGTAATACGGAATATAACCGTTCTGAGAAGGGCTGTTCCATCAGCTGCATCTCTTACAGCCTTGGAGCCAAGATCGTTAACAACCATCTTGTGGATTCGCAACATAGTTGCCTTGGCGTTTGTATTAAAGAAAGCAACCTTTCCATAGAGCTTACCTTTGGATTTCTCATAATCAGCCTTAATTCTGTAGTTATCTGAATTATAAGTTCCATCCAGTGTTCCAGAAGCTATCATGCTGGCAACACCCTCAGCCGGAACTCTGTAATAGTTTATTTCTTCTATTGTCTTAGTTACATTGCCAAGCAGGTCTCTCTTGGGGTAATACTTAACCTTAACGAGAATTCCTGTCTCATCCTTTGTATAGTAGCCTGTCGTGTTATTCTCTGTAAGGAGGAAGTAATAACTATTACCCTTGTCATAACGCATTCCAAGCTCTTCAAGAGGATTGGTCACATCATATTTGATACTGTCGCCATCGTTGTGAAGCTGGTCTGTTATAACCTTCCACTTGTTGCTGTCTGGCTCAAGGAACCTTAAAGTGAAATCAAATACCTCGTTGCCATCAGGTTCAACGTCGTTCACATACTTGTAAGCTTTGATATCAAAAGGAACAATTTCTTCACAGCCTGTGTTAGTTACTGTGATGCTTGCAGATGAATCGAGGTAACGTCTCATATCCATCTTGTGGATCTCACAGCTCTTGATAACCTTGTCAGCTACGATTGTTCCGCTGTAGGAACCTGTTGTAGTTACAGTTGCGTAAGGAGCTATGAGTGTACCTGACATGATATTGGCCTGTACAGAGCCTGTATATGGAACGTAATCTCCATTTGAATTCTTCTGTACCAGGTTGATAACAATGTGGTTAGCAGCATCACTCCAGTCACCTGTTCCCTGACCATTGTAGGTAAACTTCTGAAGGTTATAATTCTTGGTTCCTGTCATATCTACGTTTATGACAAGAAGCTTATCATCACTTAACTTAAAGCCTGTATTAACCGCGTAGTTGTTAGGATCCTTACTGTTCTTAAAGTACTTGGTACTAAGATCTGTCTGAAGATCGCCATTTTTCTTGGTAGCAACTATATTTACAACTTCTACATTGCCACTTGATGTTGCATAAGCAAGCTTCTGAGATGCTACATCAGCCTGGCTTCGCATTGCATCAATGTCTATAGGCAACCTCTGATTGTAATCAGTACGAACGTAGTTAGTCCAACCCATTGAGCCATCCGGCTTACGGCCATATACCTGATTCTGGTAATAAGTAATGCCTATGTAGGAAGTCCATCCTGTTACGTAGTAGATAGTCGCTCCATCTACCTTCTCAAGAACATTGACAGGATCATATCCGTTCATGTTGATAACATAGTTATCACTGAAGAATCCGACCGCATCAGCTGGAGCCTCTATGGAATCTCCACCGTAATTAACTGTGTAAGCTCCAACAACTCCGCCGTCCATGACTGCGTTGCCTTCATCATCCAGCTCGTATACATATACACGTGGATAGGTAGTTCCATTAGCCTTCTGAAGGTCAGACAGGTCAAATACTGCCGATCCTTTACCGTTTCCATTAGTAGTGATTGAGAACTCGCCACCTCTGATCTTGTTCTTACCCTTTACATCAGAGAAAAGAGCGAATTTAAAGGTTCCAACCTTAGGTGATCCCTCTACTACCTTCTCAACAGTAATCTTAAAATCATCGATTGTAGTCAACACCTTGGTTGAGATACCAATCGTATAGTTCTGAACATTTGTAATATTTTCTACAGCAATGTTAGCTTCACTGTGGTTGTTACCACCGTCGTAGGTCTTAGCCACAACACCAAAGAAGGTTGAATCACCAAGCCAGCTGATTATTTCCTTGGCTGTGTACTTCTGATTGCCAGCCCATGTCTCTGAATTGCTGTACTTGATAGCACCGTACATTGAGAATGAACCAGTTTCAAAAGAAACAACGTCCTTATTCTCTCCAAGCTCTACGCTGCTATCGGCGAGCACTTCTACAGAAATATCTGAAGCAGAAATCTCTGTTGCCTCACTTGTTGCATCTATTTCCTTCATGACTTCCTCAGAAACAGGAAGGTGAACAAGTGCAACCTCTTCTGAATCTGTTGTTCCAAGTCCATCAGAAATCTGATTGTTATTAAAGCTGATAGATACTGAAACTGTTCCGTCCTTAGGCTCATATTCGATTTCATCAAGCATAAACGCGATATCGAAAAGAACTACATTGTTCTCATCATAAGTTGTCTGCTTGTCATCACCACTTGCCTTGGCAATATCTTCTGCACTTTCGTTAAGAGCATCGATATAAGCCTCGTAGTTATAGCCTTCTGTACTCTTATCTACTGTCTTAACAGAAAGAGCAACTCCCTCAGGAAGAATTCCTGGTCTTGAAAGCTTGACTGTAACAGTCACTTCATCGTTCTGATAAACAAAGCTCTCTTGTGTATTGGCAGCTACATATCCAAATACAACAGTTGAATCTTCTCTTATCTCTATAGTCTCACCTTCAGAAGTCTTCGCTTCGTAGTAGGTGAATGTCTTCTCTTTGGCTGGTGCAGCTGATTCCTCGTCAGAACTTGCTGCATAAGCTGAAGCATCATCTGTCACTTCTGAGCTGGCTTCTGAACTTGCATCAGCTGAAGCTGAATCAGATAACTGAACTATGCCAGTCTTCTTCTCGATGCTGACAAGCTTCTTGTCACCAAGTCTAGCATCTACAAAGTAGTAGTTCTCAATTACCTTGTAATCAATACTGAAATCAAGAGCTTTTATTTCTTCGCCTTCAGAAGCCTTGAACAGTTCCTGACTCTCAGCTATCTCTTTGCCTGAATTATCCAAATATCTGGCTGTAAGAGAAACATCTTTTACATCGCCAAGATCTTCTAACTTATCCTTGATCACCTTGTCAGAGGAAGCACTTGATGCTGCATCAGAGCTCTCTTCCAAAGAAGATGCACTCGATGAAGCACTTGAGTTCTCTTTGTCAGATGAATCTGAAGAAGATGCTGAAGCTTCCCCGGATGAAGCTGAGCTTGCATCAGATGCCTGTTTCTCAGTTTCATCCTCCGGAATCGCCTCAATTATATCCTCCCAGGTTTTAGATGTTTCACTCTCATCCAGGTCCCCGTCACCCAGCTGCGAAACATCTACGGTAACAACATTGTCAGATGTCTCTGTCACCGCTCTATCTTCCTGAGCATTTGATTCCTGTTGATTCATCTGCTCAATAAGACCCATCTCAAACTCGGAGTCCGCTGTCTCAAGAACCAGGCCAACCTGTGCGGCTCCTTCCTCGGTCATGGCTGTCGCTGGCTTATTTAAAAGATACAGCGTCAACGTTCCGGTAAACAGAGAAACGCACAGCGCAAAAGCAAGCCATCTCTTGTTATTGCGATGTTTCTTTATGTAGTTTTGTGCGCGACTCTCATCTACCTTGCGCATGCCATTTTACCTCTAATAATCTATTCTGACTTTCTAAATCATCCTAAATTAAAGATTGCCAAAAACATCAAATGGAAAAACCCTGAAAACAACCTTACCAATAAGCTGTTCCTTAGTAACACAACCCACCACAGTGGATCTTGAATCGATGGATACGCTTCTATGATCCCCTAAAACGAACCATCTATTCTCTGGAACCTGATATGGAAATTCGATATCTGTTGGCTCCAGACTAAAATCTGATGCGTAGGGTTCATCCAGCTTTATGCCATTAACTGAAACTCTTCCTTCTGCATCTATGTTCACCCAATCCCCAGGTGACCCAATAACTCTTTTTACAAGCACTTTGTTGTTGTAATAAAAAGCCAGCAAATCTCCAGCTTCAAATTCCTGACTGTTCTGTGCTATAACTATCTGACCGGTCTCAAGAGTAGGTGTCATGCTGTCTCCCGTAACCTTCAGAACTGTTACATAAAAGCTTGAGATAAGTACTGCTATCGCTGCCACAGATACTACAACAATGAGTGTATTTCTCAGAACGTTTCTATATTCTTTTTTGCTGTTCTCTCTCTTAAGTTCCTTCTTAAGTTCATCTACAGAAGGCTTATACTCAGAAAGATCAGGCTTATTCTTATTACTCATCTTTTTTCTTTCTGGTTGCACGTCTCTTAGGTTTCTCATTTACCTCTTCCGCTGCTGCCTTGGAAGCTTTCTCAGCTATCTGCTTGAGCTGCGCTTCTTCGGCCTTTTTGACACGGAGCTTGCTCTTCTCGATATCAAGCATAAGAGCCTTGTACTCTGCCTCCGCACTCTTTTTGAGTGTGTTGACATAAAGATCTGCTGCCTTCTGGGCGGATTCCATAATGCCTCCCAGCTGAATCGATGCTTCTGCAAGTGACTGTGAATTCTCTATCTTCATAAGAGAATCATCAACCTGTTTCTGAAGCTCAGCCTTCTCCCTCGTAAGCCTCGCCTTAAGACCTGCCACATCCTTGTCGAACTTCTCCTGCATCTGAGCCTTCTGCTCATTGAACTTCGCTCGCATCTGAGCCTTCTCTTCATCAAAGCTCTTTAGCATCGCTGCTCTTTCTTCTGCAAAATCATGCTGCATTTGAAGTTTTTCTTTTTCAAGCTCATCCTTGAGCTCTTTTTCATGTTGCCTTGCAGCCTCAGCCTCTTCGGAAAAAGAGATCATCATTTCCAAGAGTTCTGCTCTGCTAAGCTTCTTGAGATTTATATCTGCCATATTTGTTCCTTATAATAGAAAATACTATCTAGCTATGGACATGAAAAAAGGTATTCTGCCCAGAAACCCAGCCTGTGCAAAATACCTACCAATTATAGACAAAGGCATGACGCAAAGCTAAGTAAAATACTAAATAGTAATTCTCCCTGTACTCTGGCCACATAACCTATGTAGCCCGTTCATCCGTGAACCCTTGTGTACTACAATTACCCAAAAAATATGACCGTCTGTACTACTTATAACAGGGCGGCCATCACTTTAGCACTCTCCATAAGTGCCAGCAACTGGCTGTCTGTCGCTTTCTTGCGATTGAGACCCTATAGCTTTGCGTCACCATCTTTCAATGGTTTTGCCTTTTATTTTGTTATGAATCTTAACTAATTTTAGTTAAAATTATTTTATTTAAGTTAAGATTATTTCTGCCGTGTAGCTTAACTATATATCATGGCTTACGGAAATACAACTGCTTTTTAATAAAATTTTCACAGTTTTTTAATAAAAAGGGCTGGACATCAGTCCAGCCTTGTGATACAAAATTTCATTTTTAATAATCGAAAAATTGAGTTTCCAGTTTTATCGCATTATTTCAGCTGTGTTTTATACGATAAAGCAATTATCGTTTCAGGTTCTTAAGAACCTGTAAAAGTTCATCAGATGTAGTGATCACGCGGCTATTCGCCTGGAAGCCTCTCTGGGTTGTGATCATGTCCGTAAATTCTTTTGCCAGATCCACGTTACTTGCCTCCAGAACGCCTGATGTCATGTAGCCACCGTCCTCTGTAATATCCATATACATCGGTTCGCCAGAGTTAAGAGATGCTGAATATAGATTATCGCCAACCTTCTCAAGTCCCATAGCATTATTGAATTCAGCTACAACAATCTGTGCAAGCTTAACATCCTGGCCATTGCTATATTTAGCATATATAGAGCCATTGTCAGATATTGTTATTCCATTCATATCTCCATTTGGATATCCTTTGTTAAGGCCATATGTATCTCCCCTGATGGCAGAGACTGAAGATGAATGAACTCCGTTTGAGCTGGCGTAATTGGATGTATTTGAGAAGTCCACGTTTAATGAACCAAGAACATCTGCTTCTCCATTAAACTCAAATCTGTAGCTTGTTCCAGCTGCAACAGGAATTGTAGTATTGGAAATATCAAAGGTTATATCTCCGATTCCATCATAGATTTCAGAAAGGTCAACATTGATTTCTCCGGCATTCTCGCCATCAATTGTCAGAAGATTTCCGCTTTCACTGTCATAATCAATGACTGCCATTGTTTTATTTATATACTGCCTGGTTCCTTCACCTTTTCTTACGTATACTACATTGAAATCATAATCTGCAGTATCTGTCTCTTCCTCGCCTTCCTCAGGAACATGGTGATCGATGGAATAATAGATTGTGTACTGATTACCATCTTTACCTGTCAGTGTTCGGCTAAATTCTGCCTGTCCCATTCTTCCATCCATTGTATAGGTGGTAGATAATACGTTTCCGTCATCATCCAGTTCCTGTACACCATTATCAAGTGTATATATAGGATAAGGAGTAATGCCTGTAAGACGGCCATTAGCATGATCATATGTAAGTGTCAGCTTCTCATTAAGAGTGTTGCTGATTTTGTTACCATTTTTATCCAATATCTTATCAATCTGAACGCTATAGGTATTGTCTTCATCATCCGCATTGTCTGTAAGCTTGAAGTTGATAGTGTAGACATTGCCATCATTTCCATAGACATCCATCTGAATAGTTCTGCCTTCTACAAGCTGCTTATCATCTCTGTCGATATTTCCCTTGAGGTAAGCTTCAGATGTAGCCTGTCCAGCCATAGTCTTGGTTCTGTCAGAAATAAGCGGCTCGCCGTTTCCAAGGATTCCTTCACCTTCAATAAAATTCACATACAATCCGTTATTCTGTGTTACAAGACTTCCTTCGGCATCAATTGTAAAACTACCATCTCTTGTGAAATATTTTTCCTGATTTGGGCTGGCAGCGCCTTCAGAAACAACAAAGAAAGAATCGCCGGTAATCATCAGGTCAAACGGGTTATATGTAGTCTGAGCAGATCCCGCCTTCGTAATACTTATATTGATAGATCCCATCTTGGCACCAAGACCAACCTGATCTGCACTTGTGGAGCCCTTTGTAGGGGTTCCGGCAGAACCGGTCTTAATTGTCTGATACAGAACATCCTGGAATCCTGTAGACTGTGCTTTATATGATGTTGTATTAACATTGGCAATATTGTTACCAATGACGTCCATTTCTAACTGGTGTGTTTGCAGGCCTGAAACAGCTGACCAAAGTGATCTCATCATAGGACACGTACCTCCAAGCTACATGTTTATCGCCGTAAGCATCTCTTTTTATCTCGTACGTCCGTGTACCTGATTGCAATCCCTTTGCAAGAAAAAAAGGAATGATATATTACCTCATTCCTTTTATCGACATAAATTATGAAATTCATTAGTGGTCAGATGAAATATTATTCTCAGTTAGATGATGCCTCAGAAGCAGCCTCTTCTACTGATACAGCCTCTGTGCTCTCTGTCTCAACAGAAACTTCTGTTGCTGCGCTCTCAGCAGCTACTGAGTTTGATCCACCGAAGTTATTCCAAAGAATAGAACCAACGATTGCTGCTACGATAGCAACAGCTACAACAATACTTGTGATCTTAGCGATCTTAACCCTCTTTTTGTGCTTGGCAATTGCCTCTTTACGTCCTGATTTTTCTTTTTTGTAAGCGTCGATTTTCTCCTGACTCATACCCAATTCCCCACTTCCTTAGTGTTGTTTACTAGATAAGAATATATTATACTCCAAATGTGTTTAAAGTGTTACGAAAAAATAACGTTTATATATAGGAGTTTTTGTTATATGAAGTACTATTTTGCGCCTATGGAAGGGATTACTTTATACCCCCTCAGAAACATACATCACGAGATCTTTGGTGACGGCATAGACAAGTATTACACGCCGTTTTTGTCAGCTCATCATAACCTTCGTTTCAAGAAGAGGGAAAAGAGAGATGCAATGCCTGAGTTCATCAAGGGCTTCGAGAATTATGACGATGTTATCATTCCACAGATCATGGCTAATAGCGTAGATACCTTTGCCTGGGCAACTCGCGAAATGTGGTCTCTTGGCTACAATGAGGTAAATTATAACTGTGGATGCCCTGCTGCCACTGTAACCAACAGGCACAAAGGCTCAGGTCTTTTACAGGATACGGAGTATCTCGACGAGATGCTGGATAGAATATTTAATGAGCTGGGAAATGAGATTGGATGTGCCGATTCAGATAATTCGAACAATCCAGGAGACGGTTGTAAAAAAATTTCAATTAAGACAAGGCTTGGCTTCTATGATGAAGCAGAAGCCGATGAGCTTATGAGAATCTACGCCAAATATCCGATATCTGAGCTGACTATTCACGCCAGAGTCCGCGAGGATTTCTATCAGGGAAAGCCTCGAATCGAAGCCTTCAAAAGAGCTGTAGAGACCTACAGAAATGCAGGTGGAAAGGCAGATATCTGCTACAACGGGGATATCAATTCTGTGGAGGACGCAAAGAAACTCCTTGAAGTGTGTGGAATATCTGAAAGTGCAATGATTGCTGGAAATTCCTGCGATAATGCATCCGGTTTTTCCGCAATCATGATGGGCCGCGGTCTTCTGGCTAACCCAGCTCTTGCAAGACAGCTCAAGGGCGGCAAAGCCCTTGAAGCCGATGAGCTAAGGCAGTACCTCAAGCGCCTGTATGATGAATACGCTCTCTATATTCCAGAGGAGCGAAATGTCATCTTCAAGATGTTAGAACACTGGGCATTCTTGCACGTTCATTTTGAAGATAACGAAAAGTGCCTAAAGGCTATTCGCAAAGCCCGCAGCAAGGGCGAATACACAGCTGCGGTTAACAATATATTCGCGAGCTGCAAGTTCATATAATGCACTTTGAGCTTATAATAGTCACTCGTTTTTATCTCTGCATGCTGATACGGCTACCAGCAGGAACTGATTCTGTAATGAATGCATTAGCGCCGATTACAGAGCCTTCGCCGATTACTGTCTCGCCGCCAAGAATAGAAGCCCCGGCGTAGATAGTAACATTGTCCTCGATTGTGGGATGTCTTTTTACACCCTTGAGGGACTGGCCGCCTCTTGTAGAAAGACCACCAATTGTAACACCCTGATAAATCTTGACGTGCTCACCAATAATGGAAGTCTCGCCAATAACGATGCCTGTTCCGTGGTCGATCATAAGGTACTTACCAATTGTAGCGCCTGGATGAATATCGATCCCAGTTCTGCTGTGAGCGTACTCAGTCATCATACGTGGAATAAGCGGCACCTTGAGAAGATACAGCTCATGGGCAATTCTATTAATGGTTGTAGCAAGAAGTCCAGGGTAAGACAGAATAATCTCTCCCTTACTGTAGGCCGCTGGGTCTCCATCATAGCAAGCCTGCAGATCAGTATCCACATACTCTCTAATCTTAGGAAGCTGCTTGAAGAACTCATGAGTAATGCATCTTGCGCCGCAATCAAGTGTCTCATCAGATGCATTTGCATAATCAGGACTATGATGGAACGCAATCGCAATCTGCTTCTGCATGTTGTAGATTACGTCCTCAATAACGATAGCGATTCTGTTGCTGTCGTTATAGCTCTTGTAAATCTTATCCCTTGAATAGCCGGGATAAATGATACGAAGAAGCTTGATCACTATATCTTTTACCGCATCCCTGTCAGGCTGGTTAAAGACATCCATCTGATCCACATCACGGCCATTGTCATAATCCGCAATGATGAGATCTACAATATTCTTAATCTCATTCTTAAGTTCGTCGTTATTCTTTTGCCTATTGAAATCCATTTGAAGCGCCCCTACCTATTTCAAGATTTATACATCAATACAAAAGTCAATAATCCACATGCCTTCATAGATTGATTCTGAAAATAATCAGTATAAATACTTATTTCTGAATATCCATATATGAATACATTCTATCACAAAACATATTTCATAAAATAAAAATGTTTGCATTCTTATGAATTGAATATATGAACTGTATGTTCTTGAAACATCAATGATACTTAGGCAAAATAATCACTCGATGCGCCTAACACCGTCACATTTGGGGATTACGTCAATCATTCCATCTTCATTGTAGGTAAATTCAGCAACGCACACGCTTCTATGGAACAGACTTCCCCCTGGAAGCTCTCCTGTATGGTAAAAAAGATATGAATGTCCCTTGAAATCCGCAATACCAGGATGGTTGGTGAACACTCCACCCTCTTCTGTCATCAAAACTCCGCCGTATTTCCATGGTCCTGTAGGTGATGTAGATGTAGAGTATGCAAGGTGCTCATTCTGCTGGCCTACTGCAAATGCTGCGTAGACCATATAATACAAGTTCCCTCTTTTGTAGAACCAAGGTCCCTCACCGTAGGAAGTACCAGTATCGTGGCTTCCCTTAGCAAAAGACTCCTCTGTCATAGGAACCTTAACAATGCCAACTTCCTTGTTGTAGGTGATCATGTTCTCATTGAGAAGAACGTACCTAAGCTCAGGGTTACCAAAGTACAGATAAGCCTGACCATCATCATCGATGAATACTGTAGGATCAATGTCGTTCCAATCACCTTCATCAACAAGAGGATAACCAAGGTCCTTGAATGGGCCTGTTGGGCTGTCAGAAATCCCCACAGCTATTGCCATTCCACCATTTCTTTTGTGTACAGGACAGTACAGATAGAACTTGCCATTCCTCTCTACAGCCTGTGGTGCCCAGGCTCTTGTGTCAGCCCAGCCAATATCATCAAGCGAAAAGATTGCTCCGTGATCTTCCCAATTGACCATATCCTTGGTCGAGAAGCATCGCCAGTCCTTCATTGTATAAAAGTCGTTTTCAAGCTCATCTTCATCATGAGTTGTGTA
>JAEEGF010332478.1_pt1 | contig 15752 bp, 10 predicted proteins | sample 9134171 | NCBI WGS metagenome assembly JAEEGF01 (sample SAMN16246542, study PRJNA631951) | gut metagenome | biome: gut microbiome; feature: rumen; material: AP-attached | host: Bos | place: Iran: Karaj | collected 2018-10
TGAGACCCTTCGTCGCGACTTCACGCAGAAGTACAGTGTGATTCCGGCACCCAGCGGGGCTACAGTCGCTGCCGACCTGATGAACGTACTGTATGCTGGATTCCAGAACCCGATGAGTGTCAGTGTGCCGGGCGTACCTCAGAATGCCGTATCGGTGTCGATGAGCGGAGGCTCGCTGACAGCAAAAGGCAACGGTCATTATGTGGCTGTGCCGTCGGCAGTGGGTAAGGATGTCACCTTTACCGTATCGGCTAACGACAAAGGCCGTACGCGCCAGATGGGACAAGTCACCTTTAAGGTGCGCAAGCTGCCCGATCCGACACCGTATGTTGTCGTCGGTACCGACCGCTTCAAGGGTGGCGGACTGGCCAAGGCCTCGCTGATGGGACTGAACGGCATTGGTGCAGCCATCGACGACGGACTGTTGGATATCCCGTTCCGTGTGGTGAGTTTCGAGACGGTGTTCTTCGACAATATGGGAAATGCTGTGCCGATGGCCTCCGAGGGCGCCTCGTTCTCTGCCCGTCAGAAGGATGCGTTCCGCAAGTTGTCGCGCAACCGCCGTTTCTATATCTCACATGTCACGGCCATCGGTCCCGACGGAATCACGCGTAAGCTGACGTCGGCCATGGAGATAGTGGTGAAGTGAGAGTGATTGATAATTCCTCATTGACAAGTGAAATATGATTAAGATATGGAGCAAATGATTCAGAATAGAAAAATATGGGCAATGGTAAAAGGCTTGCTGCTGGTTTGCCTTCTCACCTTTGTGCCTTATTATATGGTAGCTCAGCCGGCTGCCCGTCGTCAGGCAGAACAGCAGAAGGCGCAATCGACGAATTCCGGCAATGTGACCAACCGGGCCAAGATCTCTTTCCCCACGATGGCAAACATGTCGGAGGACGTAGTGTGGCGCCGCGACATCTACCGGCAGTTGAACCTTGAGGAGTATGCCAATGCCGGATTGTATTATCCCGTAGAGCCTACCGACGGTCAGATGAACCTGTTTACGAACATTTTCAAGCTGATGATGCGCGGAACCATCAGAGTGTACGAATACCGCATGGACGGCAACGAGGTGTTCAACGACTCTGCGCGTGTAAAACCGAAGGATTTTCTCGACAACTATCATATCTATTATGAGCGCACCGACCGTGGCGTGCATATCGACAACAGTGACATTCCGTCGCGCGAGGTGAAGTCGTACTATATCAAGGAGAGTGCCTATTACGACCAGCTTACATCGACTTTCCACCGTAAGGTGACTGCCCTGTGCCCCATCATGAGCCGTGAGGACGATTTCGGCGATGCCGCCACACAGTATCCGTTGTTCTGGGTGAAGTATGACGACCTGGCTCCTTATCTGGCCAAGCAGACCATCATGACCAGTAACCTGAACAATGCCGCTACGATGAGTGTCGACGATTATTTCACACGTACGATGTACGACGGGAAAATCTATAAGACCAACAATATGTTAGGCCGCACGCTGGCACAGTATTGTCCTTCCGACTCGGCGATGGCCAAGGAACAGAGGCGCATCGAGGCCGAGCTGGTGGCATTCGAGAAAGGCGTGTGGGGCAATCAGGCCCGTAAAGACTCGCTCGACAGCATTGCGAAGGTCGGGAAAGACGTGAAGGCAGCCAAGGCTGTGAAGAAGAACCGCCGGGCTGGTGGCTCTGCTACACCTGCCAAGGTGAAGACCAAGCGGTCGTCAGGTCCTTCCTCATCGGGTTCCTCGTCGCCTGCACGCGTGTCTGTGCGCCGCCAGCGTCATTAATCAGAATGCCAGTAAGCGTCCGTTTGGCATATTTCTTTCGTGAAGTTTGTTGATGTAATATTGCCGTTGCCCCTCGAGGGGCTGTTCACCTATGTGTTGCCCGAGACACTGGCAGGCAAGGTGAGGTTCGGCATGCGCGTGCTGGTGCCGCTGGGCAAGAGCAAGCGATATACGGCCTTGGCCGTCAAGGTGCACGACCAGGAGCCTGATTTCAAGTGCCGCGCCATCATCGACGTTCTCGACGACGCTCCCGTGTTGCTTCCGCAGCAATACAGTTTGTGGCAATGGATAGCCGAATATTATCTCTCGCCCATTGGTGAGATTTTCAAGGCCGCTCTTCCGTCGGGCATGAAGTCGGAAGACGGCTATAAACCCAAGACAGAATTGTATGTTGGTCTGGCCGACCGGCTGAAGAATGAGCGGACGCTCCATGTGGCGCTCAACATGTTGTCGCGTGCCGCCAGCCAGCAGAAAGCCTTCGTTGACTATCTGGCGCTCTCGCATTGGGACTCCATCGAGGGTGACGTGTGTCGTGAGAAGACCGTCGAGATTACGCGCGACGAGCTGATGAACAGCAGCCATTGCACGGCGGCGGCCATCAAAAGTCTTGTCGACAGGCAGTTCCTGGTTACTTATGAGCGCGAGGTGGGACGCCTGAATGATGGCGGCGAACCGCATCTTGAGCGTGCCAAACCACTCAGTCCTGCCCAGCAGGAGGCTTACAATCAGATTCTCTTCCAGTTTCTCAGCAAGAATGTGGTGCTGCTTCACGGCGTGACGTCGAGCGGCAAGACCGAAGTGTATATCCAACTTATCCGTCAGGCTCTCGAGAAGAAACAGCAGGTGCTTTATCTGCTGCCCGAGATAGCGCTGACCGTACAGATGATGAACCGCCTGAAGCAGGTGTTTGGCAACCTGTTGGGCATTTACCACTCGAAATACTCGGATGCCGAGCGCGTGGAGATATGGCAGAAACAGCTTTCCGCCAATCCCTACGAGGTGATCCTTGGCGCCCGTTCGGCGTTGTTCCTGCCCTTCCAACGGCTGGGATTGATTATTATCGACGAGGAGCACGAGACCTCTTTCAAGCAGCAAGACCCCGCTCCGCGCTACCATGCGCGTAGTGCGGCGATTATGCTGCCCATGCTTAAAGGCGGGACTTTCCCCGGAGAGAAGAAGAGCGGTGCACCCTGCCATATTCTTTTAGGCACAGCCACACCCTCGATGGAGAGCTATTACAACGCGATGACCGGCAAGTACGGACTCGTACGCCTCGAAACGCGCTATCAGGACATTCAGCTGCCGGAGATACAGGTGGTCGACATCAAGGACCTGCAACGGCGTAAGATGATGAACGGACCTTTCTCGCCCCAGCTGCTGGCCGCCATGAGGCAGGCGTTGGAACAGGGTGAGCAGGTGATTCTGTTCCAGAACCGACGCGGTTTTGCGCCGATGATAGAGTGCCGTGTGTGTGGCTGGGTTCCGCGTTGTGAGCATTGCGACGTGAGCCTTACCTATCACAAGAACACCCATCTGCTCACTTGCCACTACTGTGGTGCCGTCTATCAGGTGCCCGAAGCCTGTCCGTGCTGCGGCAGTACCGACTTGCGCGGCCGTGGATACGGAACGGAGAAAATCGAGGACCAGATACGGGCTGTCTTCCCCGACGCCCGTGTGGCGCGTATGGACCTTGATACCACTCGCACGCGCAACGCCTACGAGCGGCTGATTAACGATTTCTCGGCAGGCCGCACCCATATCCTGATTGGTACGCAGATGATCAGCAAGGGACTCGACTTCGACCGGGTCAGCGTGGTGGGTATTCTCAATGCAGACAACATGCTCAACTATCCCGATTTCCGCGCTTACGAGCATGCCTTCATGATGATGGCGCAGGTGAGTGGCCGGGCAGGGCGCAAGGGCAGGAGAGGACTGGTGCTCCTGCAGACCAAGAACGCGCAGCTGCCCGTCATCGGTCAGGTGGTGCGCAACGACTTTGAGGGATTCTTCAACGACCTGCTTCAGGAGCGGCGCGCTTTCCATTATCCGCCGTTCTGCCGTCTGATATACGTCTATCTGCGCCATCGTGACGACCAGGTGGTCGAGGTGGCTGCCCGGCAGATGGGCGAACGGCTGCGCCAGTGGTTCGGCACGCGTGTGTTAGGCCCCGACAAGCCTGCCGTTGCCAAGGTGAAGACCCTGCATATCCGCAAGATTGTGCTCAAGCTGGAGAACGGAATCGACATGCAGCGTGTGCGCGACTGCCTGCGGCTGGTGCAGCAGCAGATGCTCGACGACCGCCGTTTTGGTGCCGTACAGATACTTTATGATGTCGACCCGTTGTAGGGCGCAGCTTTTCTGCGGCAGTTCTGCAGGCTATTCCGTAAGTTTTTCCCATTCATGATGGCTCCTGCGTTTTCCGGGTAGCTTTCTACGTTTCCCCGAATAGCCCTTTGTGTTTCCTCGAGTAGCTTTCTGCGTTTCCCCGAGTAGCCTTCCGCGTTTTCCCGAGTAGCCTTCCGCAAAGAAGGAGGACACTGGGCAAACGTTTCCCGTTGCTTTTCCGCTGGCAAAATAGAAAATGCCCGGCAACCGAAGTTGTCAGGCATTCATTATGATGGTATTTTTCTGTGTTTACAGGGTCAGCTCCACACCAATGCCAACCACCTTGTTGGTACGTGTGAACGAGTTCTTGCCGGCAGGGATGTTGAGGCCAAGGCTCTGCATGTTCTGCTCGGGCGTGTCCATGTCGTAGTTCTCGTAGTTGGTCTGGAAATAAGCCACGTTGATTTTCACCTTGTCGCTAACCTTGTAGCCGGCACCGAGGCCGAATGTCCACGAGTTCACCACGAACGACATGTCGTTCATATACTGGTCGGTCAGTCCGTAACGTGTCAGCTGCACACCGCCGCTCACCTGCAGGCGCTTGTTGATGTCCCACTCGGCACCGCCCAGATACTCGTTCGTTCCGCCGTCGAGCAGTTTCTCGCTGTGCTCATACCAGTGGGCGTCGGTATCGAAGAAGTGGTGGTAGCCGGCGTTGAGGCGTACGCTGGGAGTGATGGACCACTGAGCGCCGAGAGCCAGTTGTGCGGGCGCATCCTCGGGCACGCTTGTTCCGTTCACATACTTGTTCGTGGCGGAGATGACCGAAGCCTCCTTCAGGTCGGAGTTGTTCTTCATGCGCATGCGGGTCTTGAACTCATACTTGGCGGCAAAATTGAAATTGCCCGTCTTATAGTCGATGCCGATGACGGGAGCAATGCCCCAGCCGCTCTGGTCCGACTTCAAATTCACGCCGTTGGTGTAGGGAGCGAGAGTCTCGGCACTGGCCTCCAGCGATTCTGCAGTAGCCTTCAGCTGGTCGCCCTTAGCCTTCAGCTCTTGTCCTTGTGCAACCAGCTCCTGCACTTTCGGCTGCTGCATGGCTTGCTCCTGAGTCATTCCGGCAGCCATATAGGCCTGCACATACTGGCCGATACCATCCTGCACCTGCTGGCCGAGAGCTGAAATCTTACCGCCCGCATCGACCAGTCCGTTGGTGACACCAAGGAAATACTCGGGCAACGTCATGCCTTGAGTGCCGTTCATCACGCGGATGTTGTTCAGACGGGCCTCATAGCTGGCAGTACCGTAGAGCAGTCGCAGACCACCGTATACCGACAGGTGCTCACCAATCTTTCGCGCGGCACCAATCTGGAAACCGAAATAATACTGCTGGCCTTTCATGTAGCCGTCTACATCGTAGCCCGTCACATTGGGCACGCTGGCTCCGAGTTGGCCAATCTGGCTGTTCAGGGCGGTGGAGACACCGATGAGGCGGTTGGCAATGGCACCTACCACAGTCTCGAACGAGCCTATGCCCTTGTCGAACTCACACTTTCCGCCGCCGCCAGGCACCGAGAAATTGAACTGGAACGACCAGTCACCTTTATTATATGCGGCCTGAAGAGAAGGGATGAAAGGCGCGTTGGCCACACCCTCGAACTCTTTCGTATCAAGTCCGTTATTCTTTGCACCAAGTTTAAAAAGCTGATTCTGAGAAGTTATCGTTCTGGTCTGATGGGCATACTGCCAGTTGAAACCCAAGTGCAGGCCCTCGCCAAGGAAGATAACACCAGCGGGATTGCTGTAAACACCGTCAAGTCCGATGGCACCATCGCGTGCGGGATTCCTTAAAAAAGCTACGCTCTGATTCGTGTTGGTAAGTATTCCTCCAGCCTGAGCAGCCATCCCGGCTGTCAGTACTAATGCCAAACAAGCAAATTTTAATTTATTCATCTTAAAATATCTTTATAAAAGTGGTTGCAAAGTTACATATATTGTCCTGTATTTCATTGTTTAGGCACACAGGATTAACAAAAATTAATTAATATTCGCACAAAAACTGCTCAAATGTGCAATTGTGTGCAATAATGCAAAGAGCTGAAGCTCTCGGGGCGTTGCTCACGAAGATTTCCTGTTTGCGATACTGCATACGGAACAAAACTCCGTCTTTCCCAGCCCTCTCTTATTACTCGTCTTCCTCGCTCTTCTCCTCGTCTTTTTTCTTCAGTTCAGGATAGATGATACGCGTATGGTAGATGGATTTCAGCCGGGTGGTGAGCACCTGCTTGGCTGTAGAGATGTCGTGGAAGGTAATCGGGCAGTCGGTGAAGTAGCCCTCCTTGACTTGTGTGTCGATGATTTTGTTCACCAGGTTGCTGATGCTCTCCTCGGTATACTCGGGCAGCGAGCGCGAAGCGGCCTCCACCGAGTCGGTCATCATGAGGATTGCCTGCTCGCGTGTGAAGGGATTCGGGCCGGGATAAGTGAACAGCGCGTCGTCCACCGGCTCGTCGGGATGCTCGTTCTTGTATGAGATATAGAAGTATTTGGTTTTTCCCGCCCCGTGGTGCGTCAGGATGAAGTCGGTAATGACGCGTGGCAAGTCGTATTTCTCGCCCAGTTTCAGTCCCTCCGTCACGTGGTTGATTACCATCTGGGCAGCTTCCGGCCGCGGCAGCTTCTCCAGCGGGTTCACGCCCACCTGGTTCTCGGTGAAGAAGGCGGGTTCTTCCATCTTTCCGATGTCGTGGTACAAGGCTCCCGTACGCACCAGCTGGGTGTTGGCGCCAATCTTGTCGGCAATCTGTGAGGCGAGGTTGCTCACCATAATCGAGTGCTGGAAGGTGCCGGGCGCCGTCTCGCTCATCTTGCGCAACGGGTCTTTGCTGGTGTTCGACAGTTCGATGAGCGTGACGTTCGAGATGAATCCGAACATCTTCTCCACCAGATACATCAGCGGGTAGGCAAACAGCAGCAGGATGCCGTTAATCACGAGATAAGTATAGATGCTGTGGTCCATCGTGAAGATGCTGTTGTCCTGCATCAGCTGCAGGGCAAGATAGACGGCAGAGCTTGTCAGCGTGACCAGCAGGGCGGTCTTGAACAGTTGCGCGCGTTGTGACAGCTCGCCCAGCGAATAGATGGCCACCAGACCCGATGTGATCTGGATGATGATGAACTCGTACTGGTATTTCACGGCCGCCGCACAGAGCAGTACCGTTGTGACGAGCGAGATGAAGGCCGTCCGTGAGTCCATGAACACCTGTACGAAGATGGGGACGATGGCGAACGGCAGCACATAGACGCTCAGGATGTTGTGCCTCATCATCAGCGACACCAGGATGGGGAACACCGTGATGAGCACATAGAGCATGGCCGTGTTGCGCGTCTTCTCGAAGTATTCTTTCCGGTAGAGAGCCAGATAGAGCGTGTAGAGAATAATCAGGATGGCCACGAACAATGTCTGTCCCAGAACGGTCGACGTAATCTCGCTGGAGTTGGCGCTGCGCCGTTGCATTTCCTTCTCGAATGAGTTCAGCACCCGGAAGGCGTACTCGTCAACAATCTCGCCGCGGTCGATGATTTTCTGGCCGCTCAGCACCATGCCGCTGGCCAGTGGGATGCCCGCCATGAGGTCGTTCAGCTCGGTCTCGCTGCGTTCCTTGTCGTAAATCAGGTTCGGCGTGATATAGTTGTTCAGGTTGCATTTCTGCAGGACAGCCTTCTGAGGCGCCAGCTTCTCGTCGTTGAGCAGCTGCTCGTAGGCCCCGATGGTCGAGTAGATGCAGTTGATCATCAGGCTGGTGGCGTTCTTGCCGCTGATGATTCTCACCATGTTGGTGCTGTCCTTGTTGATTTCCGAGAACTCGGGCGCCGCCATGATGCCGGCCTGATAGATGCGGTGCAGCCGGTCGGCGATGGTGTTCACGTAGTCGTACGACAGTCCGGGAATACCGTCTTTGAAATCATTCCTGAACTCGGCAATCTTCTCCTTCTCCACGTCGGTGGCATAGGCGTAATACGGCTCAAACTCGTCCGACAGACTGTCGCGCTCGGCCTTGATGGCCTCGTCGGTCTTATAGATGGGGAAGTCGAACTTGGTGATGAACGAGCCATACATCCATGGCTTGCCGATATCGTAGCGGAACTGCGGTCCGCTGTTGCGCGGCAGGAACCATACAATAATCGCTACGGTGATGAATATCAACAGTACTTTGCTCAGCAGATTGCGCCAGAAATTGCTGTCTTCGATGTTGAATTTGCTCATGATTTCTCTTATTCTTCTGTTTACTTTGCGAAAATACAAAAAAAATACGCTAATATGCAAAAAAAACTGTAATTTTGCACCAAAATTATTAAAATAAATGGTAGAAAGAAAAGTTAGGGTGCGTTTTGCGCCCAGTCCCACTGGGGCTTTGCATATTGGCGGAGTGCGCACCGCTCTGTTCAATTATCTCTTCGCCCGTCAGCATGACGGCGATTTTGTTTTCCGTATTGAGGACACCGACTCCAACCGTTTCGTTCCCGGAGCTGAGGAGTATATCATAGAGTCATTCCGCTGGTTAGGCATCAAGTTCGACGAGGGTGTTACCTTCGGCGGCGACAAAGGGCCGTACCGTCAGAGCGAGCGCCGCGAGATCTACAAGCAGTATGTCAGTCAGCTGCTCGAGGAAGGCAAGGCTTACATCGCTTTCGACACCCCCGAGGAGCTGGAGGCCAAGCGTGCCGAGATACAGAACTTCCAATATGATGCCCGTACGCGCGGCATGATGCGCAACTCGCTCACCATGAGTGCCGCCGAGGTAGAGGAGGAGATGGAAAACGGCAGCCAGTATGTGGTGCGTTTCAAGATTGAGCCGGGCCGCGAGGTGCTGGTCAACGACATGATTCGCGGCGAGGTGCGCGTGAAGAGCGACATCCTCGACGACAAGGTGCTCTTCAAGAGTGCCGACGAGCTGCCCACCTACCATCTGGCCAATATTGTCGACGACCACCTGATGGAGATTACCCACGTCATCCGCGGCGAGGAGTGGCTGCCCAGCGCTCCGCTGCACGTGCTGCTCTACGAGGCTTTCGGCTGGCAGGACACCATGCCCCGCTTCGCCCATCTGCCGCTGCTGCTCAAGCCCGAGGGCAAGGGCAAGCTGTCGAAGCGCGACGGCGACCGCCTCGGCTTCCCCGTGTTCCCCTTGGAGTGGCACGACCCCAAGACGGGCGAGGTGAGCTCGGGCTACCGTGAGAGCGGCTATTTCCCCGAGGCCGTCATCAACTTCCTGGCCCTGCTGGGCTGGAACCCCGGTACCGAGCAGGAGATTTTCTCGCTCGACGAGCTGGTCAAGGCCTTCGACATCAGCCGCTGCTCGAAAGCCGGTGCCAAGTTCGACTATCAGAAAGGCATCTGGTTCAACCATGAGTATATTCTGCGCAAGAGCAACGAGGAGATAGCACAGCTCTTCGCTCCCATCGTGGCCAACAACGGCGTCGACGAGTCGATGGAGCGCATCACCAAGGTCGTCTCCATGATGAAGGACCGTGTGTCGTTCGTCAAGGAGTTGTGGCCCCTGTGCTCGTTCTTCTTCATCCCGCCCATGGAATACGACGAGAAGACGCGCAAGAAGCGCTGGAAGGAAGACTCAGCGCAGGCTATGACCGAGCTGGCCGACCTGCTGGAGACCCTCGACGACTTCTCGCTCGAGAACCAGGAACGCGTGGTTGAGGCTTGGATTGAGGAGAAAGGCTACAAGCTGGGCAACATCATGAATGCCTGGCGGTTGACGCTCGTCGGCGAGGGCAAAGGCCCCGGCATGTTCGACATCTCCGCCTTCCTGGGCAAGGATGAGACGCTGCGCCGCATGCGTCGCGCTGTCGGGAAACTGGGATAATCCTGCAAGCCGTCTGCCAGCCGCCGCCGCGTTCCCAACGCAGTTGTCAGCTGGCAAGACTCCTGACTCCCGACATCTATTTCTTAACTTTTTAAACTCCTAACTATTTAACTGGCAAAAGGATGTACAACATTGCGATTTACCTCTATCTGACAGGCGTAGCCATTTTGAGCCTGTTCAACGAGAAAGTGCGGAAGATGTGGCGTGGAGAGCGCGAGGCCTTCTCCGTGCTCAAAAAGCAGGTAGACCCCAATGCCCAGTACGTCTGGGTGCATGCCGCCTCGCTGGGCGAGTTCGAGCAGGGGCGCCCTATCATGGAGCGCATCCGCCGCGACCACCCCGAGTATAAGATTCTGCTCACCTTCTTCTCGCCTTCCGGCTACGAGGTGCGCAAGAACTACGAGGGAGCCGACATCATCTGCTACCTGCCGCTCGACACCATCACCAACGCCCGCCGCTTCCTGCGGCTCATCCGCCCGTGCATGGCGTTCTTCATCAAATATGAGTTCTGGTACAACTACCTGCACATCCTCAAGCATCGCAACGTGCCCGTCTACAGCGTGTCGAGCATCTTCCGTCCCGGCCAGATATTCTTCCGCTGGTACGGCCGTCAGTACGGGCGAGTGCTGAAGTGCTTCACCCGCTTCTTCGTGCAGAACGAGATCAGCCGCGAGCTGCTGGCCACCATTGGCATCACCAACGTGGAGATTTCCGGCGACACCCGTTTCGACCGTGTGCTGCAGATCAGGGACGCCGCCAAGCAGCCGCCCGTGGTCGAGGCCTTCGTCAAGGATGCCCCCCGCGTGTTCGTTGCCGGCTCATCGTGGCCGCCCGACGAGGAGATTTTCCTCAGGTATTTCAACGAGCACAAGGACTGGAAGCTCATCATCGCCCCGCACGTCATTGGCGAGGACCACTTGCAGCAGATAGAGAAACTCCTGGAAGGCCGCAAGGTCATTCGTTATAATGAGGCCGAGAAAATGCTCAACGCCGCCACTTCGGGTGAGAAGGATTCGGCGCTCAACAACTCTGAAGTCCTCATCATCAACTGTTTCGGACTGCTCAGCAGCATCTACCGCTATGCCGACGTGGCTTATGTGGGTGGAGGCTTCGGCGTGGGCATCCACAATCTGCCCGAGGCAGCCGTGTGGAGTGTGCCCGTCTTCTTCGGTCCCAACAACGCCCGTTTTCAGGAGGCTCAGGACCTGAAGCAGAACGGCGGAGGCATCGAGATTACCAGCTACGAGGATTTCCAGTCTGGCATGAGCCATTTCATCGCCCAGCCCGAAACCATGAAGAGTCAGGGCGAGCAAGCCGGCCAATACGTGATGGGCCGCGCTGGTGCCACCGACAAAATCCTGGCTTCCGTAGGACTGTAAGAATACTTGCCTTCCTTTCAACAATCAAAAGCTCGCCTTCCTTCCAACTATCAAAGGCTTGGCTTCTTTCAAAACCATCATCCAATTTTGTTTTCCGGAAACCATGAAGAATCAATTTTGGATTACTTTCAGGCAGTTTGTGCTTTTCCTGTCGCCGCTGGCGATAGGCTTGAGACGGTATCAGCAAGGCCGCTATCTTTCCCGTCCCCAACAGCAGTTATAGTATATCCATTATGAATACATTATTTAATCAGAAAAAGGCAGCCTTTCTGCTGCTCCTGCTTGCCGCCGGCAGCATCTTCAGTCGTGTGACGGCACAGACGCACGACCGTTTTGCCAATTTTGCCCGTTACCAGTCAGCCAACCAGGCTGTGGGCCTGCCCGCCGAGGGCGAGAAGCGCGTGGTGCTGATGGGCAACTCCATTACCGACAGCTGGCCCAAGACGAGGCCCGAGTTCTTCGCCGCCCATCCCTACCTGATAGGGCGGGGCATCAGCGGTCAGACCAGCTACCAGTTCCTGCTGCGCTTCCGTCAGGATGTGGTCGACCTGCATCCCACGATAGTGGTCATCAACTACGGCACGAACGACATCGCCATTAACACGGGTCCCTACGATGAGGACAAGACCTTTGGCAACGTGTTGTCGATGGTCGATATAGCCCGCGCCAACGGCATACGGGTGGTGCTCGCCAGTTGTCTGCCTGCCGCAGGCTTCCGCTGGCGTCCTGAGGTTACCGACGCGATGGAGAAGGTGAGGAGCCTGAATGCGCGTGTCAGGGCGTATGCCGAGAAGGAGGGCATCCCGTATATCGACTATTTCAGCGCGCTGGTGTCTGCCGACGGTACCCAGATGCGGGCGGAATATGCGAAAGACCAGCCCGCCATCCATCCCAACGCCGCCGGCTACCAGGTGATGGAAGCCTTGCTGCTGAAGGCCATCGAATAGGGCGCTTTCCCCTTCGTTGTGACAGTTTTTTGGCGTGTTCTTTTTGTTTGTCGCATCCGGCGGCTGTTGTCGCAACAAGTGCAGCCGAAATAGTGCGAAATTGTTGTTTTGCTATCCAGAATGTGTCTATCTTTGCCATGTGAAAAGAAAAAATAGAACATTAAAATAGCAACAATTATGAAGACAAAGATTCACGTACCAGTATCAACGAAGGATGTAACAACCAAGTTCAACAACACAAAAAAGAGTTTCCTGATGGCCACAGCCATCGCCCTTTGCGGCACTGCCCTCACGCTGTCGTCGTGCAATATTAATGATGCCGTCGACGAGATTGTCGACCAGATGCTCGAGGGAGCCGAAGACAGGGCGGCAAGGGCAGAGGCCACCTACAAGGTCGATCTGGGCGCCAACACGCTCGAGCTCGCCAAGGTGAAAGTCATCTACGTCGACGGGAACCACGAGGAGAAGTCGGAGTACATGACCTCGACCCATTGGGAGCTGAGGCGCAAGGTGAAGGCTTCCGAGATGCCCGCAGACTTCATGCTGAAGGTGGTATTCGAGGAGCGCCCCGACGCCTCCATCGACATGAACAAGGACTATGAGTTCGGGTGCGTCTCCCGCATTCCCTTCGTAGTCTACAACAGCAGGGGCTTCATCATTGCCTCCCATCCCGGCGCATTGGCGGTCACCGACGGCAAGCACCCCGTCATCCGTGGCGATCAGGTCTCCGGCTGGTGGCTTGCCTACGAGATGGGCATCAACCCCGACAAACTCATCAACTTCGACAAGAAGAACCTCTCTATCCGCGAGGACCGCGCAGTCCTCAACAAGTGGACCTACAAATATCCTTATCCTAACTGACAGCTTCCCTCATCGGGAGCAGAGGGACAAGAGAGAGAGGCTGCAGGCGGGGGGCAACTCCTGTCTGTAGTTTTTTGTGGCATCACGGTGTGTCGGCTCTGCCGGACCACACGATTTCCGCAGCCCCCATAAGAAAACAGCCGTAAGGAATCGCTTCCTCACGGCTTTTTGCTTGATGTCAGACCTTCTGCAGGCCTTATCCCATTAGAATCTATAGGCGAGGCCCACGCAGAGGCACAGCTGGCCGTCGTCCATGAACTGGTATTTCAGTTCGGCATTGAGGGCGAGCTTCGAGGTAATGTCTAACTGTGCACCGCCACCCAGGTTGAAGAATACGTCGCCGTCAGAGGCAGAGCCTTCCACTTTCACGTCGCCATACGAGATGCCAGGCAAGTCAACCTTCGCCTTCATGTAGCCGATACCAGCCAGCGGATAGAGCTTGAATTTGTCAGCCAGTCCTACCAGGTAGTGGGCGTTGGCCTGAATGTCCCATGCAGAGACGTTGTCCTTCTCCAGGAAATAGTTGAAAGCCACCTCAGCGCGAATCGGGTCGGTGATGTTGTACTGTCCTTTCACGCCGATGCCCAGCATCTCCATGTCGAAACCGTAAGAGAGATTAGCACCAAGGGCCACGTCGCCTTTACTCTGAGCCATAGCACCCAAGCTGAAGAGTGCCACACACAATGTCAAAACAAATTTTTTCATTTTCAATACATTTTAAAGTTAAACAAGAAATTTTTGCAAATGTAAATAAAATATTCGACGATACCAACACATTTGCCACTTTTTCTGCCCGCAACCCGTCAAAAAGATAGTTATGATGGCTCAAAGTGATGTTCGGTGCGCGCCGGAAGCTACTCCACGGCGCCCGAGGGCGCGGCGGGAGAAATACAGTTAACAGTTAATAGTTAACAGTTAATAGTTGTGGGGGCTACCGGTAACTGAATCAGCAAGACGGTCAGCTCTCTCGGCAAGACGGTCAGCTCTCTCGGCAAGACGGTCAACGAAAACAGGAAAAGGTTAGCTTTTCTCAGCAAGACGGTCAACGAAAACAGGAAAAAGTCAACTTTCTCAGGCCGGCGAGTCAGTTTTTTCCGTACAAAAAGGGCTTGCCTCTCCGATAGACTCTTCGGAGGATTCCACGGTAGACATGCTTATTATCAGCAATTTACGAAAACTTACCAACTTACCAACCTACCAACCTACCGAAAACTAATGATATAATTAGTTATTTATATATATTATTATAATAATATATATAAATAAAATATATTTCAATTGCAAATTACGTTTCTTGCGTTTTAAAATACGTTTTTCGGTAAGTTGGTAAGTTGGTAAGTTGGGAGGTTCGCCTGACGGACCGGAAATATCACGAGCTATGATTTGCAAAATTGTCAAATAAAGAGAAAACTCTCACAAAAATGCCCATTTTTGTCAAATAAAGAGAAAACTCTACGTAAAAATGGCAAAAACTGCACATAACTCTACGTAAAATCGGCTGATATTAACAATTTATAACGGGGTTGTTTTCGACCCGTTTTTCGGGCGGTTACTTGTACAAACTTGTACAAAACTTGTGCTACACTTGTATTTACTTGTATTTACTTGTACAAAAGGAACTTACATTCGCTTTTCTTTTCTGCTATGATTTATTCGGCCTAACTTTGCTCTCAGAAACCAAGCGGGAGAAGGGCCCCTCCGTCAGCGAGGTAGTGTTCTTTAAAATGATGTACAAGATGAAAGATTTAATGAAAAGAACCCCTGACGGGGAGCAGCGGATGACCTCAATCGAGATTGCAGAGGTGACGGGGAAATCGCATGCGCATGTGATGCGTAACATCCGAAACATGGAGCCAGCATGGGAGAAAGTGCATGGAACCAAATTTGGATTGATGCAAAGAACCATCAAAACGAACAATGGAGGAACCCGCATAGTTCCTTACTACTCTCTCACAAAGACCGAGTGTCTGTATGTGGCAACGAAATTCAACGATGAGGCACGCGCCAAGCTGGTGCTTCGCTGGAAACAGCTGGAAGAGGAACGGCTGAAAAGGGAGATGAAACCGATGACCGACCTCGAGATCATGTGCCGCGCCACACTCATCCTGAAAAAGAAGGTAGAGCAGAAGGAGAATCTGATTGCCGACCTGCAGCCGAAGGCTGACTACTGTGACGAGGTTCTCGACTCTACCGACTGTCTGACGATGACGCAGGTGGCCAAGGGCTTGGGGATGACGGTACACGAGCTGACGCAGCGGCTGCTGAAGGAGCGCGTCATCTACGAGCAGAGCGGCCAGTACATGCTCTATGCGCCGTATGCCCGCCGCCACTACGCCCGCAACCGCACGCACTTCCACCGCGACCTGTTCGGCAATCCGCACACGCACACCTATCTGGTATGGACGGAACGCGGCAGGGAATTCATTCACTCACTTTTTTGCTAACAATTAAAAACTCAATGAAACTATGGAAAAAACTGTATTAATCGTAGAACAGCTGCCGCTCCAGGAGCGCAGCTACAACGACCGCAACGGTCAGCCTCAAGTGTTCGCAAGCCGCGGCTTCGTACTCACCG
>JAEEGF012228764.1_pt1 | contig 15751 bp, 12 predicted proteins | sample 9134171 | NCBI WGS metagenome assembly JAEEGF01 (sample SAMN16246542, study PRJNA631951) | gut metagenome | biome: gut microbiome; feature: rumen; material: AP-attached | host: Bos | place: Iran: Karaj | collected 2018-10
GCCCGGCCGCCCGCAGCAGCCCGAGCAAGGCAGAGGGGCGACGCCAACGCCGGCAGCAGAGCCCGAGCCCGACCCCCCGCCGGCGCCCGAGCCCAAGCCCGAACCGAGGCCCGAGCCCAAGCCTGACCCCAAGCCGGCGCCGAAGCCCGAGCCCAAGCCGGCGCCCGCCACAGCGCCTCAGGCGGGCGGCAAGCTTCCCCGTCCCCGCGGCCTCGTCAAGGCGGACCATCCCACAGGCACGGCCATACGCAACCTCTTCAAGCTCTCCGGGCTGGACGAAGAGGCCTTTGCGAAGGCCATAGGCGTGACCCTCGTCACGATGAAGCGCTGGCTTTCCACGCGCAGCGCCCTGCGCCTCAAGTCCGACTCCGTGGCCGCGCTCATGGACTTCCAGAAGGCGCTGCTCGACCGGCTGGGCTACGAGACCGAGTAGGCAGCATCGCTCTGGCGGCAGGCCAGGCATCTCGCCAGGCTGGCTGGTGCCAGGTTTTGCCGCTGCCGCGATGCCCTGCGCACCTGTCTCCTATGCCCCTGCGGCGAGGGTGCCGGAAGCGGATCAGCTTCCGGCAGGACTCCTGTCTCAGGCCTCGCCGAGCAGGCGCCCTATCTCCCCGGCATCCGGGATGTCGCGCTCGAAGCGGGCCTGCATGCGCCCCTTGGCCATGACGGCCAGGCTCTGGGCCAATTTGGCGGCCTGGCGCGGATTGTGGGAGACGACGACCAGGGGATAGCGTTCGGCAAGCCCCGTGAGCAGATCTTCGATGGCGCGGGCCGAATGGACGTCCAGGGAGGCGGTGGGCTCGTCGAGCAGGAGCACGGCAGGTTCCAGGGCGAGCGCCCGCGCGAGGCAGAGGCGCTGCTGCTGGCCGCCGGACAGGCTGGCCGCCGGCAGGCGCAGGCGGTCTGCGGTTTCCTGCCACAGGCCCACGGCCTCGAGGGCCTGGCGCACGCGGTCGCCTATCTCCGATCCCGGCACCCCGCGCACCACCTTGAGCGGCACGGCGATGTTCTGGGCCACGCTCACCGGCAGCACGCTCGGGGTCTGAAAGACCATGCCGACGAGCCGGCGCAGCTCGCTCAAGGGGCGCACCCTGGCGCCAAGGGACTGGGGGTAGACGTCTTCCAGCCCCCGGCCCAGATCGAGCCGCACCCGGCCTCTGGTCCGGCAGCCGGGCAACGTTTCGTTGAGGCGGTTGAGGGCGCGCAGGAGGGTTGTCTTGCCGGAGCCGGATCGCCCCACGACGACGCTGAGGCCCTTCGCCCCGGCATCGAAGGCCACGTCCGAGAGCACGGTGCGGCCGGAGAAGGCAACCTCAAGCCCCTCCACGAGAATGGCCTGCTTCGCTGCCTGGTTCATCGTCTGCTCCCTGTTGTGCTTCAAGCTTTGCTTCATGGATGCCTCTGCCTTGCCTGCGCCCTGCCTGACTGCTCCGGCATGCTATCCCCCGCCCTGCCAGCGCCGACGGAAGCGCTTTTCGAGGAGGCTCGCGCCCAGCAGCAGACCCGACGATAGGGCGAGGAGCAGGAGGGCCGCGCCGAAGCCGCGCAGGAGCTCGTCCTGGTCCTGGTACTGGGCGGAGGTGTAGTAGATGCTGAAGGGCAGCGCCTCGAAGCGCCCCCAGAGCCCTGCGGGCAGGCCGGCGTTGGCAACGGCGCCCGTGAGCATGATGACGGCGGTGTCTTCGGCCGCCCTTGCCACGGCGAGCACGACGCCGCCGGCAATGCCCGGCATGGCGCAGGGGAGCAGCACGTGCCTGGCGCACTGCCTTTTGGTGAAGCCCATGGCCTGGCAGGCTGCGCGCAGGCTTGCGGGCAGGGCAGCCAGTGATTCGGCTGTGGTGGCAGCCAGCACCGGCGTCACGAGCAGGGCCAGACAGGCCGCGGAGAGGAAGAGCGAGGTATTGGCCTCGGGAAGCAGGGTCTTGCGCAGAAAGAGGATGAGGGTGAAGCCGAAAAGCCCCATGACGATGGAGGGCGTTCCCGCCAGCACGTCCATGGCGAGGCGTATGCCGGCAGCCCTGCGGGGCGGGGCGAATTCGGCAAGGTAGAGCCCGCAGCCTATGCCGGGAAAGAGCGCCATGCCGGCTGCCAGGGCCACGAGGCAGAAGGTGCCGGCGCAGGCGGGCCACAGGCCGTCCCACACAGCCTGGCGGCCGAGCAGGGCGTCGAGGGCAGGCACGGAGCCGAAGACGAGCGAGGGCGACAGCGAAGGCCAGCCCTGGCGCACGAGAAAGACGAGGAGCGCCCCCACGGCAAGGATCACCAGAGGCGCGAAGAGGCGCAGGCACCAGCGCAGGATCAGGTCGGAAAGCCCTGCTCTGGTCATGGCCTGGGCGTCTCCTGCACAGCCCTTGCCTTCCCGGAAGCGCACGTGTCGCCTGCCATGAGCCTGCGCAGGGCAAGGCTTGCCAGGGCCGTTGCGCCAAGCAGCAGGCAGCCTGCGGCAAAGAGGGAGTTGTAGGCGCCCCCGCCCACTTCGTTGGCCGTTGCCATGGCCATGTGGGCAGACAGGGTGCGCAGGCTGGCAAAGAACCCTTCCGGCGCCTGGGGGGCGTTGCCGGCCAGCATCAGCGGCAGCAGGGTATCGCCGGCGGCTCTGCCGAAGCCAAGCACGGCAGCGGCCACCAGGGTGCGACCCGCTTCCGGCAGGACGAAGCGTCGCAGGAGCTGAAGCCTGGAGAAGCCGAGGGCCTGGCCCCAGGGGCAGAGGGCCTCGAGGCGGGGCTTCAGGCCCGCTTCCAGGGTGAGGAGCATGGAGGGCAGAATGAGCAGGGTGAGGACAAGGCCTGCCGTGGCCAGTCCCAGGCCCGTGCCGCCAAAGCAGCCCCGCATCAGGGGCGTGAGCAGGAAAACGGCTGCAAAGCCGTAGACAACGGTGGGTATGGTGGTCATGAAGCGCACGAGGCCTGCGGTGAAGCGCACCAGCGGCGCCAGGAACTTCGCCTCCTCGCAGAGGAGCCAGCACGCCAGCCCCAGCGCCAGCGGCCAGCCAAGCGCCAGGGCAAAGGCCGTGAGCGCCAAGGTGCCGGCGCACATGGGCAGGATCCCGAACTGGCCCTCGTAGGGATGCCAGTTCCAGTGGAAGGGGCTCTCGCCACCGGATCCGAAGAGGGCCGGCAGGGCTGCCAGCGCCACCATGAGGCAGAGCAGCACGGCGCCGCCCGCAGCCAGCGCCGCGGCAAGCCTGGCGCCCCAGCCGGCGCCGTCCCCGGGATCGGCAGGCGCCTCGAGAACCGGCAGATCCTGCGCGACTCCCTGCGCAGATTCCTGCACAGCTTCCGGCACGGGCGCCTGGGCGTCCTGCAGCGGGGACGGCGCGGCGAACGCGTCCGGGATGTCTGGACTGCCGCTACTTGGCATAGGGGATGTAGCCGGCCTTGCGCACCAGCTCCTGGCCGGCAGGCGTGAAGATGTAGTCCACGAAGGCCTTGGTGAGGCCCTGCGGCTCGCCCTTGGTGTTCATGTAGAGCAGGCGGGTCACGGTGTACTTGCCATTGGCCGCGTTGTCCTGGGTGGGCACCATGCCGTCGATGGCCACGCCCTTGATGCTGGCATCGAGATGGCCGATGCCGACGTAGCCTATGGCGTTGGGATCCTTGGCGATGGCGGTCTTCATGGCGCCGTTGGAGTTCACGACGTTGGCGCTGGGCGCGGACGTGCCCTTGTCGAGGGCGCGGCCTTCGAAGGTCTCGCGGGTGCCGCTGCCGTCCTCGCGCACGTAGAGCGTGATCGGGGCGTCCTTGCCGCCCACGTCCTTCCAGTTGGCGATCTTGCCGGCAAAGATGTCCTTCACCTGGGCCTTGGCGAGGCTGGAGACGGGGTTGTCGAGGCTCACGGCCACGGCCACGCCGTCGATGGCGAAGGGGAAGCTCACGAGGCCGTACTTGTCGATCTCGCCCTGCTTGAGGGCGCGGCCCGTGTTGCCTATCTGCACGAGGCCCTCGCCAGCCTTCTGGACGCCGACGCCCGATCCGCCGCCGGTCACGGTGATGCGGATGTCCTTGTTGGCGGCCATGATCTGCTGGGCAGCGCCTTTCATGACCGGAATGTGGGCCGTGCCGCCGGCGATGTCGAGCGTGCCCTTGAGGCCCTTGAAGGCATCCAGGGGATCGGCCGCGCCGGCGGGCGAGGCAAGGCAGCCAAGAGCCGCCGTGCAGAACAGGCCGGCCATGACGGTGAAGAGATGACGCATGCGTTTTCCTCCCTTGCTGGAATGTGGTTTACCTTGAGGCGCCGGAACGGCCCCGGAGGCAGGAGGGAGGAAGATGCGAAAAAGCGGGCAGGCGCAGAAGCGCCCGCTTCACGCTTGACGGCAAGACATCCAGCCCCACCTGCCGCAGTCGGGTCAGGTGGCGCCGGCGGACGCCGTGCACCTGCAGGCGCAGGTCTGCAAGCCCGGCAGCCTGCAGGAGAATTCTGCCTGCATGGCCTGCAAGAAGAGCTGCGCGCGCCCCGCCCTGGCGGGTATGGCAAGGATGGCGTCCATGGGGCAAGGGTAGTCGCCGAGTCAGCCTGCGTCAAGGCCTGCTGCCGTTTTGCTTCTGTCCGCGTCCCAGCCTGCCTTGCTGCGCAAGCCTGCGCTACTGCAGGAGCGGCGAGGCGGCTGCGCGGAAGAGGACGTCTTCCTCGGGCTTGAAGAGGGCCCGCAGCGCAAGATCCGCGTAGCTGGAGGCCTGGCCCTGCTGGAGGCCGGACGCGGCGGCCGCCGGGCCTGCTGCAACGATGCCGGCGTCGGCTAGGAGAATGCAGGTGTGCAGCCTGCCGGCAAGGGCCTCGGCGGCGCGTCTTGCGTCCTCGTCGAAGCCGTGCAGCGAAAAGGCGCAGTAGCGTATGTCGCTTGCGCGGTAGCCCGGCACGTCGCGGCTGAGCTTGGAGACCAGGCGTTCCACGAAGGCCCGGCTCTCGCCCTTGGGATTGAGCGAGCAGTCGCAGGCCAGGACGTGGGATCCGTCGGCGCTTTCCATGACGAAGCCCAGCCTGTCGCCAGGCGCGTAGCACTGCTCCACGGGCGTGCCAGGCACGGCCCGGATCCAGAGGCCGAACTTGGAAAAGCTTCGGGGCAGAAGCCCGCAGGCGTTGGACTGCCACAGCCACTGGAAGCAGGCATCGCGGAAGGCGGGCAGGCCGAAGCTCTGCGCCAGCTCCGGCAGGGACTGACAGAGGAAGGCAGCTTCGTCCGGGGAAAGCTCGAGCGGACTTCCGGGCTCCCTGCCAAGGGCCTCGTGCATGGCAAGCCAGAAGCGCAGGGCGCCGGGCACGGCATCGTAGCACTCCACCTTCACGGGGCCGGCCTCCTTGCGGCAGAGGTTGGCGACCTGAAGGATCACGTCGGCGCGGGCCAGTTCGTCCAGGGTGAAGCGCGCGGCGCTGACGGCGGCGTCGACCTTCTCGTTCTCCGGCGCCTCGGGACAGGCCTCGGCTGCCAGCCCCGAGGCGTGCAGGGCAAGATAGAGGTCCGCGCTTGCAACGGCGCTCTGCCTGAGGCTGGCGAGCAGCTCCAGGGCAATCCTCGGATCGGAGCGGCGCTCCCACCACAGGCCCCGGGCCGGCAGCATGCGCTCCGGGTGCAGCAGGACGCCGTAGACGCTCTCGGCAACGGACTGGCCAGGCTTGAGGTTGAGGAAGAAGCCCGGCTGGCCGCCGAAGACGGCGTAGGCAAAGAGCTGCTCTGCCGGCGCCATGTCAGGCACGCACTGCCTGAACTCCTGGAAGGTCACGGCCTGGATGTGGTGGATGCGCAGAAATTCGCGAGGCAGGCCCGCCGGCACGGGCACGGACTCGCCGCCGAGGACGAGGCAGGGATGATCCTTGCGCCTGTCGAGCCAGGCCTGGGAAAGGGCCCTGCCGAAGGCAAGGTCGTTGGCAAGCAGCACCTCGCAGTCCATGAGCGCCAGCGGCCCCTGGACGGCGCGGTCTATGAGGACTTCGGCTATGACCCGGCGCTCTGCCCCCGTCATCTGGCCAAAGGCCTGGCAGAAGCCCGGAGCGCGCAGGGTGGATTCCAGATCAGGTCCGCAGGCCAGGCAGAGGCCCTTCTTGCCGGCCCAGCGCCTAGCGAGGTGCTTCTTGCCCCCGCCGGCGGCGCCCCAGAGCAGCAGCACGCGGGGCAGGCCCTGCCGCTTGTGCCATTCCAGCACGCGGCTGTCCGACGGCCTGAAGACGAAGCCGTTCTCCTGATCCCATGCTCCATCCGCCTGCGGGCGGGGTCGTTCACTGCTTGCCATGCCGGGTATGTCTCCTTGTTCAGCTGCAGCAGAGATATCCTATTCTATCCAAATAGCTTTATCAAGGAGTGCTGAACCGGAAGCTAGCGCCGCCTGCCGATGCAGGCGTAGAAGAGGGCCGGGAAGCCGTTCAGGTAGGAAGCAAAGGCAGTGACGGCGCAGGCCATGAAGGCGGCCGCCGCAAAGTCGAAGGCCGTAAACCAGCGGCTCAGGGCAAGAAAGACGATGGCGGCCAGGGACCAGCCGAAGGACTCGCCGAGGGAGACCACGAGCATGTCCGAGAGGGGCGAGGCCAGAAGGAAGCGCCCGAGAGCCGTCCTTCCCTGCAGGACCAGCCAGTGCAGCATGCCGGTCAAGGGGCAGCCGAGGGTGAGGACGGAGCCGAACATGAGGGCGATGTCGTCCAGCAGGGGCTTCCACAGGGACTCCGTGAAGTAGAAGCCGGCAAGGGCGGCCACAAAGACGGGAAGAAGCGGAATGCGGTGCATGTGGGACATGGACGGCCTCTTGGTGTTGAGCGCTGGGAAAGGGCATGGCACTCGGTGCTTGTAGCACCTCTTGTGCCGGCAATCCAGCCCATCGCCGGATCGCCGGATCCTTTCCGTTCCGGACCCGCGGCCCTTTCCTTTGCCGCAGGCTCAGCCTATCATGCAGCAGGCCTTGGGGCATGGCCCCAGGCCGGCAGCACGCCAAAGCACCACGGAACGCCAAGGAGGTCAGCATGGACAAGCAGAGCGGCCACGGGCCGGAAACGATAGTCAACGCCCGGATTGTCGGCGCAGAGGAATGGCAGGCCCAGGCGACCCTTGCGGGCGCCGTCTCCTTTGCCGGCGTCCCCCTGCAGGCAGCGGACGACGTGAACCGCGACGGCACGTCCCGGGAAGCCATAGTGAAGAGCATGCTGGCCGGCGAGGAAGTCGGTTTCGAGCGCGAGTGGGAGGACGTCTTCGTGCTCTCCAAGATGGGCCGCATAGGGAAGCTGCCCGCCAACTTCCTCTTCTTCGCCAAGTCCGGCATGGCGTGCCTTGCCCGCCTCGCCCAGGGCGCCCCCAAGCCGGCCCTCGATCTGGCCTACTCGCCCTCCAAGGAGTGCCGGGCCCTGGTCTTCGCCGTGGAGAGCAGACTTGCGCCCTGCGACATGCCCGTGCTCTGCGCCAAGCTCGACATCGAGCCCAAGGTCTGGACCGAGGACGACGGCAGCCAGGACGCCCCGGCGGGCAAGCTCTTCGTCAACTACTTCGACAAGACCCTGGGGGAGGTGCCGGCAGAGGTCCTTCCCGCGCTCAAGGAGGCCATGGCGAAGACGCAGAGCCGCGTGGCCGCCTTCATCGGCAAGAAGGACGGCAAAAGCCTCGTCGCCTTCCTCGACCGGCCGTAGTCCTCCAGGCCCGGAAACGCCGGCTGCGGAGAAAGGGGCTCCCCTTTCCCTGGCGGTCCGGCGCGAAGCGCCGCTGATCGCAGGCCGCTCGCAAGAAGTTCTCGACTTTGACATGGCTTTTCTTTAGCGTTGACGGGTGATCTGCCCGTGATCCCGTCTGGCCTTGCCCTGAGGCCTGCGACTTCCGGGCATACGCAAGGTGCGCCCATGTCCCTTAAACACGCCCTCTTCCTCCTGCTGCTGCTCAGCCTCGCCCTCCCCGCCTGCTCCAGCCGGCACGCCTCCCCGCACGAGGACGCCTACGCCTACGGCGACGGCTATCCTTCTGCGGGCAAGCGCAAGCCGGCGCGTTCTGCCAAGGCCGGCAAGGGAAGGGAGGCCCCCCCGCGCCGCGAGGTGGTCAACGGCAAACGGGAGGCCGGCGGCGTCACGGGCCGCGCCCACAGCGCCCTCGGCACGCCCTACGTGCCTGGCGGACGCAATCCCGGCGGCTTCGACTGCTCAGGGCTGGTGCAGTGGGCCTACAAGGGCGCAGGCGTCAATCTGCCCCGCACGGCGCAGGAGCAGTCGCGCGTGGGCTACGCCGTGACGGACAGGAACAAGATGCGGGCCGGCGACATCGTGTCCTTCCGGCGCCGCGACGGCGGCTACCATACCGGCATCTATCTCGGCGACGGCCGCTTCATCCATGCGCCGAAGCCGAATGCCCGGGTTCGCGTCGAGTCCCTGGACACCGACTTCTTCAGGAAGACCTTCATCGGCGCCAGACGCGTGGACATGGGCAAGGGCGATCCGGCCGCAGCCGCTGCCGCCAGGGAGCGCGATGCCAAGGCCAAGGCGCAGTCTGCCAAGGGCAAGGCCGGACAGGGCTCCCAGGGCAAGGCCGAAGGCGCTCCCGGCGCCCGCAAGAACAAGGGCCAGCCGGCAGCGACAGATCTGGACGGCCCGAGCAGGGCCAAGCCCGGCAAGGCCGCTCCCGCAACCAGCCAGGGCCAGGGCGGCAAGACCGGCAGGGCGGCATCCAAGGACAAGCGCCCGGCCAGCGGCCAGGACGGCGCCAAGACTGCCGACGCCAAGCCAGCCAAGCCTAAGGCCAAGCCCCAGTCCAAGCCCAAGGCCCAGCCCGCGCCGCAGGAGTCAAAGCCCGTGGCCAAGCGGCCGACCCAGGCGCCCGTCAAGGCCAACGCGTCCACCAAGCCGGCCGGCCGGGAAGGCACCATGCAGGCGCCCACGGCCACCCAGCGGCAGGCCAAGGACAAGCCCGCAAAGCACAGGGCCACGGCCGGCCCCTCGGCGCCGGTGCGCTCCGGCGACAAGGTGCAGAAGCCGGAACGCCAGGAGAAGGTGCAGATACAGGTGCGCCCCATGGGCCGCAGGACGACGGCTCCCGAGTAGGCCAGCGCCAGACATTTCCGGGGACCTGCACCGCCTGTCCGGCAGGCGCCAGGCCCCCTTTCCCCTCAAGTCCACCACGCCTTTCATTTCAACCATACAATGCCAAGACTGGGAGCCAGAGCCTGCCAGGCAGGCCCCGTCCCCGCCTTGAAAGAGGATGAGCAATGGCAGACACAGACAGCAAAATCACATGGAATTTCCAGCGCATGGGCGGCAACGACCAGGTCATTCTGACCAGCATGGCGGAGCTTCGGCACCTGCGCGAACTTGATCCCAAGCTCTGGGGCGCCATGAGCTGCCCGGCCAAGGGCCTGGAATTCGACGCCGACACCATGAAGCTGCTCGACCAGGACGGCGACGGGCGCATCCGCGTGCCCGAAGTGCTCGATGCCGTGGACTGGGTCTGCCAGCGCCTGAACGACGACGCGCCCATTTGCCATCCCGGCGAAGGCCTGGCCGTGGCCTTCCTGCGCGAGGACACGCCCGAGGGCGCCCGCATGCGGGCCGCCGCCAGCGCGGTGCTGAGCCACCTCGGCAAGCCTGAGGACGGACTGGTCACCCAGGCCGACATGGCCGAGATCGCCAAGGGCGCGGCCGGCAAGCTCTTCAACGGCGACGGTGTGCTGCCGGCCCACGACGACCTCGATCCCGAGGTGAAGGCCTTCGTGGAAGCGGGCCTGGCCGTGGTCGGCGGCGCCGAGGACGCCTCCGGCGCGCCCGGCCTCACCAAGGAGCTCGGCGAAGCCTTTGCCGGCGCCCTCAAGGACTGGGTCGAATGGCGCGGAGCCCTGGCCGCCAGCGAGCTGCCGGCAGGCGAGAACACCGAAAAAGCCTACGCCCTGCTGCAGGAAATCGCCCCCAAGGTCGAGGATTTCTTCCTGCGCTGCCGGCTCGCCGCCTTTGCTCCGCAGGCCGAGACGCCGCTCAACGCCGACGAGAAGCTGCTGGAAGCCCTGCAGAAGGAGACCCTGGACAAGGACGCCCTCTCCGCCCTGCCCCTCTCCCGCATCTCGGCCGATGCGGATCTGCCCATCGCCTCGGGCCTCAACCCCCTGTGGCGCGAGAAGCTCGATGCCTTCTGCGCCCTGGCAGAGCCCCTGCTGCCCCACGACGAGAAAATCACCTACAAGGACTGGAAGAAGGTGGTGGCGGCCTTCGCGCCCTTCGGCGACGCGCTGGCCACGCGTCCGGCCATCGCAGCCCCCGAGGCCGGCGCCTTTGCGCCTGCGGCCGATGCGGCGGGCGCCCTCGACGCCCTCGGCGAAGCCAAGGCCAGGGAGTTCCTCGAGAGCGGCGTGCTCGACAAGTTCAACCAGCTCGTGGAGGACGACATCACCAAGGCCGAGGGCACCAGCGAGATAGCCGACCTCACCAAGCTCGTGCTCTTCTACCTGCACCTCAACAAGCTGCTCCAGAACTTCGTCTCCTTCTACAACTTCTACAGCTTAAGCGACGACGTCACCTTCCGCACCGGCACGCTCTACGTCGACGGCCGCTCCTGCCGCCTCTGCCTGCCCGTGGAGGACGTGGCCGCCCACTCCCACATGGCCTCCACCAGCCAGCTCTGCCTGCTCTACGCCGAGTGCAAGCGCCTCGACGAGGCCGGCGGCGCCCCGGCCAAGCGCACGGTCATGGCGGCCCTCACGGCCGGCTCCGACGACTACCTCGTCGAGGGCCGCAACGGCGTCTTCGTGGACAACGACGGCAACGACTGGGATGCCGTGATCACGAAGATCATCCACAATCCCATCAGCATACGCCAGGCCGTGTGGTCGCCCTACAAGCGCATACGCCAGATGATTGGCGACGCCATTGCCAAGTACGCCCAGGCCAAGAAGGCGGCGGCCCTTGCCACGGCCCAGAAGGCGGTGCCTGCCGCGGCGCCCGCGGCCGCCCCCCAGGCGGCAGGCGGCTTCGACATCGGCAAGAGCGCCGGCATCTTCGCAGCCGTCGGCCTTGCCCTCGGCGCCATCGGCACCGCCATCGGCAGCATCGCCAACGCGGTCTTTTCGCTTTCCTGGTGGCAGTTCCCCATCCTCCTCCTCGGCATATTCGCCGTCGTGTCCGGCCCCTCGGCCTTCCTTGCCTGGCTGAAGCTGCGCAAGCGCAACCTCTCGCCCGTGCTCGAGGCTTCTGGCTGGGCCTGCAACGCGCAGCTGCCCATCAACCTCACCCTGGGCGGCAAGCTCACCCAGGCAGCCACGCTGCCCAGCAACATGAAGCGCCAGTACAACGACCCCCTGCGCCAGGACTCCAGCAGCGGCCCCTTCTGGTGCGTCGTGATCCTCATTCTGGCCCTCATCGCGGCCGGCGTGTGGTTCTGGAAGAGCGGCAAGCTCGCCTCCCTCGCCACCTCCATGTGCCCGGCGCCCCAGCCGGCGGCCACGGCCCCTGCGCCGGCCACCCCTGCAGCCCCTGCCGCGACGGCTTCGGCTCCCGCGCCCGCGCCTGCACCTGCGCCTGCGCCTGAAGCGCCTGCCAAGTAGGCAGCAGGCTTTCCCAAGCTGACTCCCGGGGCCTCCTGCGCCAGCAGGGGGCCCCTTTCCGTTGCCGCAGTCCCGTCCCGCCAAGGATCCTGCCATGCCCCTTGCCTCCTTCACGAGGGCCCGTCTTGCCTGCGCCTCCTTTTTTGCGGCCTCCTGCCTCGGCTGGAGCCTGCTGCTTTCGAGGCTGCCGGCCCTGAAGGCGCAGACGCAGGCTTCAGAGGCCGAAATCGGCCTGGCGCTGCTGGCCATAGGCGCAAGCGGCCTGGCGGCGCTCCTTTCCAGCGCCCGCATCCTTGGCCGCACAGGCAGCCGGAAAGCCTGCCTCTTCGGCACTCTCGGCATGCTGGCAAGCCTCCCGCTGGCAGCCCTCGCCCAGACCCCGCTTCAGCTTTCCCTGCTCCTGGCGGCCTTCGGCTTTGCCATGGCCCTCGTGGACATGGCTGCCAACACCCAGGGCATGCTCATCGAAAAGCGCTACCGCAAGCCCGCCATGTCCGTGCTCCACGCCTTCTACGGGCTCGGCGTGCTGGCAGGCTCCCTTTCCGGATCCCTCTGCGCTGGCCTCGGCCTTGGCCCCTTTGCCAACGTTATCTGCGCCTTCCTGCCCTTTGCCCTGCTCCTGCCCTGGGCCCACCGCCATCTGCAGCAGGACGAGCCCAGAAAAGCCGAGGAACGGCGGGGCAAAGCCCAGAAGAAGCGCCCTCCCGCTTTCGTTGTCTTCTGCGGGCTTGCCGTCATGTGCGCCTATGCGGCCGAGGGGGCCGCCGGCGACTGGGGCAGCCTCTTTCTGGCGACCTGCAAGGGAGCAGACGAGCAGACGGCAGCCCTGGCCTACGGCGCCTTCGGCACGGCGGCCTGCGCATGCCGCTTCTTCGGCGACCGCCTGCGCTCCCGTCTCGGCGAACGCCCTCTAGCCGTCGCCGGCTCCCTGGCAGCCTTCGGGGGCGTTGCCATCCTGCTCTGGGGAAGCTTCCCCTGGATATGCCTTGGCGGGTGCCTGCTGCTCGGCGCCGGGCTCTCGCCCATTGGCCCCATCTACTTCAGCCTGGCAGGCCGGGTGCCGGGCGTCGATCCGGTGCGCGCCAGCGCCTGCGTCTCCACGCTTGCCTACGGCGCCCTGCTGGTCTTTCCCGCCATCCTAGGCGGCCTCGCCCAGGCCTTCGGCCTTGACCGCGCCCTGCTCCTCCCGCTCCTCCTCTGCGCGCTGCTCAGCCTCGCATCCTTCGTCGCCCTGGCGCCCCAAGCGCTCCGCGACAGCCGGCCTGGACCTGCGAACAGGACGCCGGCTCCCTAGGAGCCAGCCTGGCGCCAGACGGTGGCAGCTCGGCAAGGAGCGCAACGGCTCCCCATGCCTCCATCCCTTCCTCCCTTCTCCTGTCCCCTTCCCCCCCTGGCTCCCCTTCCCCTGATTCCGGCTTGCGTCACGGAAGGGGGAGGTCGGCCACGGGTACGCTGCCTGGCAGCTCTAGCCGTCCCGTCAGGCTCGGCCACGCCGGTCACCTGCACCTTGCCGCCTATGGCGTTATTCTTGAGGCTTCTGCCAAAGCTACCCATGGCATGGCCCTTGAAGGGTCAAGATGAGCAGGGAGCCGCAGCCGGACAGGCTCGTGCCCACGGCCGCCTCCTGCCGGTGGACGCCCTTGGCCACGGGCAGAAGATCGTCGCCTTTGGCATCCATGATGTCGACAGGAATGCCCCAGCCCTTGGCCTCAAGGGCCTTGCAACGGCCTCCCGCCGTCTTGCGGGGGCTCGAGCAGAGCACGTTGCAGGACACGGCCGTCGAATTGGGAAGCTTGCCCACCAGATCCTTGCCCCAAACCGGCGGGATGAGGCTGGGGCCGTGGGGCTCACCCGTGTGAAGCCTAACCGCCAACTTGCCGACAAGGATCTCCCGCAACTTGGCCAACACCTCAAGCAGATTCGCGGGCTGGCAGGCCTTCCAGTGCCGGACCACGGGCTGCCTTCGGCCTCCAGGGCGTTCGGGGGCAGCATGCCCCTCCTTGGCAGGGCTTAGCAGAGCTTGCCTGACAGAGCTTGGTGCGAGCCAAGCAGGAATTGCCAAGGCGCTGAAGGGGCTTCGGGGGCTCCACAGGCACCAGATGGCCCAGAGTCGGTTCTGCAAGCTGCCCTTGCAGGAGCCACTTCTGCAGCTTCATGAGAGCAGACGCCGGGGCCAGCGACTTGGCCTTTTCTCTCAATAAATTGCCTGTTCCTCCTCCCCAGCACCCGTCTCGCTGGCTATGCCGGAGGGCTTGCGACAAAGCTTGCGTCACGGCCAGCGCAGGCCTCTGCCCGCAAACCCGCTCTGCACAAGGTTCAACGCTCATTCACGGCTTTATGGAAGATTTACTTGAAATAGCTATGCCAAAGGGAGTATTTTGCATCCTCCACCCAGCATCTCTCCCTCAGCATCTCCCCCCCCAGGTGCGACAACTCTTCCCCTTCCTCATCAAGGCACGTTTCCATGCATAAACTTTCGCTTCTTCTCCTCGCCGCGGGCATGGCCTTCGGCATCAGCTTCGGCACCGCCTCCAGCGCCTCAGCCATCGACTTCGGCGTCAAAGGCCAGTGGATAGCCAGCTTCGACTACGGCAAAAACGGCAGCTTCACCGGCGGGCACGGGATGACCGGCTACAACAACCGCGAAGACACCTTCAGCGCCAGGCAGCGTCAGCGCATCCAGGTGGACGCCAGGGCGTCGGAAACGCTCTCCGGCACCCTCTTCTTCGAAATCGGCGACGTCATCTGGGGCCATGCCGGCACGGGCGGCGCCCTTGGCGCAGACGGCAAGATCATCGAGATCAAGAACGCCTACCTCGACTGGGCCGTGCCCGACACGAACATCAAGGTCCGCATGGGCATCCAGGGCCTCGGCGCCCCGTCCTTCGCCCTCAAGAAGCCCCAGTCCTTCGGCGACGACGTCGCGGGCGTCGCCGTCTCCTGCCAGTTCAACGACACCCTCGGCGCCACGGTCTTCTGGGCCCGCCCCTACAACGACAACTACGCCGGCGACGCCAACGGCAAAGGCGTGGGCTACCTGGACAACGTCGATGTCGCAGGTCTCATGATTCCGTTGACCTTCGATGGCTTCAAGCTCACCCCCTGGGCCATGTTCGCCGGCCTCGGCCCCAACTTCCTGCGCAAGGACGCCAACTACTTCGGCAACAACCAGATCGGCGTAAGCCAGCCCTTCGTCCTCTCGGGCATGGTGCCCGCCTGGGGCAGGCTCGGCTCTGCTGGCCAGACTCTGGAGAACACCAAGCTCGATGAGTACGCCACGGTCTGGTGGGCCGGCTTCACGGGCGACATCACCTACTGGGATCCCGTCCACGTCGCCTTCGACTTCACGGCAGGCAGCGTCAACTGGAGCAACAGCCGCCTCAATCGCGCTGGCTGGATGGTCAACCTCGTTGCCGAATACAAGCTCGACTGGGGCGTTCCCGGCCTTATCGGCTGGTACTCCTCGGGCGACGACGACGATCTCGGCAACGGCTCCGAGCGCCTGCCCACCCTCTCCGCCGGCGCTGCAGACAACGACTTCTCGCGCTACGCCTTCGACGGCAACCCCTGGTTCCACCGCGAAGGAACCTTCGGCAACTCCATGGCCGGCACCTGGGGCATTGGTCTGAGGATCCGCGACATCAGCTTCCTCGAGAACCTCAAGCACACCTTCCGCCTAACCTACATAGGCGGCACCAACGACCGCCGCATCCTCAAGAAGATGCACAGGCAGGGCTTCAATCCCGCGGCCAACTCCGAAGGCACGCTCATGGGCAACGTCGAGAAGCACGCCGGCGTGGAGAACCTCTACCTCACGGACATCGACTCCGTGGTGGAGATAGGCCTCTACAACGAGTACAAGGTGTACGAGAACTTCAAGATCGTCCTTGATGCCAACTACCTTGCTGTGTTCCTGAGCAATGACAGCTCGACCTGGAAGCACACGAAGATGAACGGCGCCACGCGCGACGTGCGCGATGCATGGAACGTCAACCTCAGCTTTGCCTACGAGTTCTAGAACAGCGTCCCGGCGAGGCCTCTGCGCTTTTTTTCGTTGACAGTGACCAAGCCGGGGTATACAAGCTTTCTCGCGTCGGGATGTAGCGCAGTCTGGGAGCGCACTTGAATGGGGTTCAAGGGGTCGCTAGTTCAAATCTAGTCATCCCGACCAGGAATTTCAGGGGGTTACGGTGAAAGCCGTAGCCCCCTTTCCTGTTTTCTGTGCCAGCTGTGCCAATCTTGTGCCAGATTTTTCTATAAAGGCCAGT
>JAEEGF010560543.1_pt1 | contig 15749 bp, 8 predicted proteins | sample 9134171 | NCBI WGS metagenome assembly JAEEGF01 (sample SAMN16246542, study PRJNA631951) | gut metagenome | biome: gut microbiome; feature: rumen; material: AP-attached | host: Bos | place: Iran: Karaj | collected 2018-10
TGCCACAAGTCCCACGGCCAGCAGGGTGATGATTCTCTTGCGTTCATTGAGCTTGTTGGCCATCCAAGCGACCTTGTTCTTCATGTTGGCCATCTCCTCCACGTTGCGCTTCTCCCTTTCCACGTAACCTGCACGCTCTTCCTTGAAGTCCTTCTCTTGTTTCGTCAGCCGCTTCTCAAGGCTGGCAATCTGGTCGGCATACTGCTTGCTTACCTGTTGCACCAGCAGGGCCTTCGATTTAGCCTTCATGTCGGCCACGCGTTCCACCAACTCGTTGAGATACTGCCCCAAAGCGGTGGGCGTAGCCACTTCCTTGTCGGCGATTTCCTTGAAGGTAAGCCTTTCTTCAGGGTGACCCACTGCTGAGACGACGGGAGTATTAAGATGGCTGAGGGTTTCCAACACGTCAAGGTGGTCAAGGCGCTCGATGCCGATGCCACCACCACGCACCACAGCTATCACATCGAACCCTTGGCTGTCGATTTCGCAGAGGCGTTGGCACAGCGGTGCTGGCTTAAAGAAATCGGAGCGGAACTCGGTGAAGTCGATGGCGGCTTTGGCTGCTTGTATGCCCGCCTCAAAGTCCGACATGGTGATGGAGTTGTTGGCAAGCAGCAAGGCTACGCGTGGGCGTTCGTCGGCCAACAAACGTTTCTCGAGCACACCATCCACGTTGCGGAAACCTGTTTGGGATTTGTGGCGGCGCAGCTCGGCCTTCTTCTGATCGGCGAGGCTGACGGCCTGCTCTTGCAACTTCTCAACGCGAGTCACGTTGAGGGTGATCTGAACGCTGCCGCGTGGATCGATTTTGCGTTCGAGGATGCCCGTCACGGTAATCAGGTTGCCATCGGTGAGGCTCTCATGGAGATCCTTGGCTATACGCAACGTGATTTCATCTTGCGAGGACTCATCGTGCAGCCCTGCGTAGGCGTATGACCAATTGGGGTTGTTTTGTCGTTGCTGGTAGATACCGCGCAGGTTGACAAGCTTGGCAAACTCGTTCTGACGGCCTAATGCCGCGCTGAAGATGGCAATGAGTTCGGAGGGCTTGTAGGTGGGAAAGTTGTTGTTGGGTTGGTCTGACATGGGTGGCTGGAGATTATTGTTCTGATACTTCTTACAAACTATGATAATACTTCCTGATCAGCTCCGTCATCTTTGCCCTACGCGCTTCGAGGAAGGCTTGGTAATTGGTGTGGTCCATCTCCAGGACAGTGGCGGGTATGCAGTTATCTTCAAGGTTCTGATAGAATTCCTTTTCGCTTTTGATGGATTTGAAGGATGTGTCTTGGGTTCCTTTGATGGCATCAAGGGCTTCGTTCAAATAGACCTTGGGGGCTTTCTTGCCAATCTTAATGTTGATGGGTGTATCCAAATAAGCATAATTGGCCACTTGGTTGTATTCGTGTTTGTCGAAGCCGTTGTCTACCAAGTACTGCTTTTGGAAGATGTGATGAATATCACCACCAAGGTTGACCAACTCGCCAACTGGAATATGCGACAGCAAAGAGTCTTTCTTGAAGAAGTTCTGCGCAGCGAGAAACACCTGATAGGTCGGGTTGATGGAAGACACATAGGTCAAGTTCTGGTTGAGTTGGATATTCCAGAAGTTATCCGACAAGGTTGCGTCCTCGATAGATTTCAGAGTGGCTTTGACACCATTCTCGCCAATGGCACGGATGTCTTTAGCAAATGATGACTCAGGAGAGGCGCTGTAGCGACCAGTAAGCACTGAAAGCACGTACCAACGCTGCACTAGGCTCTTGATTTCATCCACTGGGATTTCCTTGGATTCCTGAAGTAAAAGGTAGACCGCATAAGCAAAGTCAATAGCCATTACTGAATTCACTAGTTTTTTGGAAGTGAAACCAGCCGAACGGATGGCCAACATGAACTGACTGAAGTTGTAACCATTGATGACATTGTTGACACCAGCCTCTAATTCTTGGTAGGTGCTTTCAACGATTTCCTCTTTGAATTCTCGGGTCTCAAAATCGCGTCCCGAAAGCATGGCCACAAGGTCGGCCAACTTGGCTCTCTTGCATCGGTGCATGAAGGCCACACGGAGCACATCGTCACACTCAGGATCATATACGGTTTCTTTGTCATCCTTGAGCCATTCCAGTTTGTTCAGATAGCCCGAATTGGCAAAAGCCACGTCTTTTTCTTTGATTTTATTATAAAACGTCCCATCCTTGCAAAGGTGAGCAAAATAGTCAATCACCTTGCGCAGCGTATTCCCGCCGTGAATCTCATCGGCTGCAATCTTTGACATGACGAAGTCGCCTTGACTGAGTGCAGTACCCTTTGAGTTGATACGGATGAAGATGTCTGTGACGATATCGATATCCAGCGACGCATCCAGCTCAATCACGCCGATGTTACAATGTTGAAGGTTTTTCAGGCTCTCCAACACTTTATGCAACTCCTCCTGATCCATTTCGGGATTGTCTTGAACATACTGGTTGATAAACTTAAAGCTAGAGAAATCAGGCTTAAACAGTTCTGCAATATCTGGTATCCAACGTTTACTCTTGAGGTGCGCTGGCGTTTGTACAGCAAACAACTCCGCGTCTGGATTGCCAGAGATGGCAGCAAACGGGTCGAAGGCAATTTTCACACGGCCTTCGCTGTAGTCGTCAAACACAATGGACTTGCCCGCAATGGCGGTCATCAGCGCCGTGATGCGTTGTTGGCCATCGATGAGGACTTTCTTGCCTTCCGACAAAGTGCCATTCTTGAGTTTCACAGAAGGGTTTTTCCAGATGATAATATAGCCCGTTGGATAGCCTTTGTAAAGGGAATCCATCAAGTCGCGCACCTGTGACTTGCGCCAAACAAAAGGACGCTGAATCTCAGGGATGGCGATATCATTAGCCTCAATCAAGCCGAGTATCTGGCTGATGGCCAGCGGGTAGTTGTTGTATTTTTGTTTGTCCATTGTTGCAATTATAGATAGTAAGTTTTGAAATAGTATTATGTAGTCTTGTATATCTCTTTAAGCCTCTCAACACTAGCGGGGTCAGCTTTAGGTAGCTCAAAATTGGAATCATCCTGATAGGTCATTTGCTCATAAAGATTCAATTTTCGAGTAATATACGCGATGTCACACACATCTTTGTTTATGCGACAAGCTGACATATCGTTTGTTATTAAATCATAATCAAAGTTAGTAAAAGTCAACAATAGTTTACCATCTTTTCCATATATGTTAATGGCTTGTTTTTGGGTTTGCATTCCGTGTTTCCTATACCCCTCAAAATAACATGATATAGCAATAGACATCAGATAATGGAAAAAATCATAATAACCTTGATTAAGCATATCTCGTGTTATCACTTGTTCCATCGAATCCACAAATTCTTGAGGTTCCATTGTGAAATTTGCTATCCTTTCAAACGTGTCAGAATAGCATACCTTTAAATACGATAAAACAAGCAAAAAATGCGGTAAAACATTGTCGTTTATTTTCATTGAGCATAGTGCAATATTGGCATTTGAAAACACTCTTTCAATTTGACGTAAACTTAGATGCTTGCATATTACCAATGACTTTGCCATAAATAGCATATTATTCTTGTCTTCCTCAGCCTTTGCACTTCTTTTTCCACCATAATCATGACACAATCGCATCTTATTCCTAAAGAATTTATCATAACCATAGTGATCATACAAATACTCACAAAACAATTCTGGATCAGCATCAGGGAGTTTGTACTCAATATCAATAAAGCGCCTCAAATATTCGTCTGCATTAATCTCGCTGCTTCCATAGAACCCTTTGACCGAACAAGCCAATTGTTTCTTGTCAACTGAAAGAATAAAAACAGCATTAGGAACATCGAACAAATGCTTGATTCTTTCCAACACTTTTACAGCAAAAGTAGGATTACATCGGTCTAATTCATCCACCATGTACACTAATGGCTTACCATTATTACAAACCGTTGTCATATAATCCGTTAAGCTGTCCTTAAAGCCATGCATCAGTTTGGTTCTATCATCTTCTTCCTTCAATGATTCATAAACCGAATCTTCCAGTTGTTTCAACCCTCCTTCAGTTGCACCTTTTGCAATGTCTCCAAAAACTCCAGCAGCTGCAGAAAGTGCTCCCGCCAATGCACCCACCACCACTTTCGCGCCTGTTTTAAACACTTCATCTAACCCATCCTCTTTATTTAATCCTTTCAATTCTCGAAGCATCGATAACAAAGGCTCTTCACAAATATCATCTTCCCATGCATTATAATAGACAACAGGAAAACCAGTGTTCTCCAAATGTTGCTTCCACATTTTTAGAAACGTAGTTTTGCCCGTTCCCCATGCTCCATTTAATGCGATGACCGCTCCTCCATTATACGCTTCAACCATATCAGTTAAAACTTCGGCATACTGTTGTCTACCCAATTTATCATCTTTAAATGGGTTTTCTTCATCCGTTATTTCAAACTCTTTGTTCTTCGCGTTTATGATACGATTCTGTTTCATCTCCAATCTCCTTCGTTGTTATTTCATCACTCCAAACACCCCCTCCATCTTCGCAAAAACCCTATTGTTTTTCTGCCGCCATTCTATCTTCTCCTTCTCCCACCTTGGTATACATCTCTACCGTATGCTCTTCATACTCCTCATTCTCCTTGAAGTTCTCCACCTGCTCCATCACTTCACGGAACACTTCTGGGGAATATTGTGGAGGATAGCCGTTCTTCACTAAACATATCTTGATATCATACTTCAATTCTTTTCGCACATTGGTATTGTTAATCCAATCGGCAAACGATGATTTTGTATCGAGGATTTCTCGAATCTTGTGTGCAAGGCTTTTGCATTTCTCATTCACAATAATACCGTTAATCTCCTTGTCTTCGCCATATTCGAAATTGTTCTTGTCGCGCAGATGGATGAGAATGTCATAAAAGGCTTTTTCCTCGAAAGTGAGCCCCAACTTACGGAAACTTTCACGGTCGGCCTGCATGTCTTTTAGGATGTTAAGAGCCTGTTCTGTTGCCGTCTTGATGATACTTTCAGCTGTTTCTTCTTGTGTGGCTCCTGCCTCTTGTTCCGAGAGGAATTTTCGCCGTTCATGGTATTGGTTGATGGTGGCTTCCAACAATTCCTGGTATTTCTTGGACGCAAGTTGGTTGGTCTTGCTGTATTCCGTAATCTGCTTGCGCAACAACTTGACGAGCATCTCCAACTTTGACGCAGGCATCTTGATGTCAGCAAGCCTTTCGGTAAACTCTGGCCCGAAGATGTCCATCTCGTCGCCTTCTTCAAGGATGCTCTCCACATTGTTGTATTTCAGGGCCTCCTCCACCATCTTGGCCACGCGGCGGTTCATAGTGTCGGTGTCGGGTGCATCGGTGCCGCTCATTTTGTATATCATGCCAGCGATGGCCATGAAGCATTGTGCCAACGCTTCTTCCTCTTCACCCAACTCGCCTGAAGGCTGGCAAAGGTCGTAAGCCTTGCGCATACGTTTCACCACTTGCAGGAAGTAGGTCTTGAAGCTGACCTTCTTGGTCTTTTTTCCGTCTTTGCTCACCGAGTTCAGAATCTCGGTGGAAGCAAACACATACTCAGCCGCCTTTGCCAACAGCGTGTAACGGGTGGCCGGGTCGGTGTCAGGATTCATGAAAGGCGTCAGGTCATAATCCTTGAACATGGTCTTAAGGATTTCCAAATGCTCGCGGAATATGAGCGTGGCCTGCTCGATGTCATCTGGCGAGGGTGCCAGCGAACCACCACCGCTTCCATTGCCTCCACCACCGTATATCTTCATGGCCTCCATCATATAGTCGCGGATGCCGATATAATCGACAATCAAGCCGAACTCCTTGCCCGGATATTTGCGGTTCACGCGGCTGATGGTCTGGATGAGCGAATGCTTCTGCAAAGGTTTGTCGTTGTACATGTAGGTAAGACAATCCACATCGAAGCCTGTAATCCACATGTCCACCACGATGACGATGCGGAAATTGGAATGTTCCTGCTTGAAAGCGACGTCCAACTCATCACTACGCTGGTCGTTCTTCACACCACCAAGATAGTTGTACATCTCCGCTGGGTCGTTGCTGCCCACGCTGGCCACCATGGCGATGGTCGGCATCTCTTTCAGCTCCTTCAATTCTTCGGGCGATACCACAACACCTTCAGGAGTCTTTCTTTCCTCAAACCATTCGGAATAATGCTCCTTGAACTTCATCAACAAATCGTAGGCAATCCTTCGGTTGGCACAGACTATCATAGCCTTCTGCACTCGGTCGGGGTCGTTGGCTACTGCTGAAACATAATGGTCATGGATGTCCACCGCCAGTTTGTCAAGTCGGTCTGGCTCGCCTAGCAACACTTCCAGCGAGCTCATCGCTTTCTTGCTCTTGGCAATGTCCTCTTGCGTTGAGCCTTCTTCGGCACATTTCGAATAGTATGTCTCAATGTCTTTCACCCTTTCTTGATTCAGCAGCACTTTGGCAATGCGCGGGTGATACTTGATGGGGACGGTGATGCCGTCAGCAACAGACTGGTCCATCGTGTAGCGGTCAATCTCATCGCCGAAGGTTTGATAGGTCTCGGCAATAGGTGTACCTGTAAAGCCCACGAAAGTGGCATTGGGCAAGGCCTCACGAAGCACCTTGGCGTAAGGCTTTGATACCATCGCTTTCATGTTTTCGTCGGCATCCTCGCTGAACTGGATGCGGCGCGAGCCTTCAATCTGTGTCCTGTGGGCCTCGTCGCTGAAGCAGATGATGTTGGAACGGTCGTTGATGAGACCTACAGGGTCGTCCTTGCGGTCGCAGAATTTCTGAATCGTGCAAATGTAAAACCCTCCACTTTGGCGAGTCTTCAACTCGTCACGAAGTTTCTTACGGGTCGGCACAATCATCACCTCTCCCAATCCCAAAAATTCCGTGCTCTTGGTGAACAACTTGGCTCCTTGTTTTTGCAGGTCTTCGCGGTCAACAATCATCAGAATAGTAGGTGAGCCAATCTCAGCAGTACAGCGCATGGAAAGCTGACGGGCTAGGAAAGCCATCGTATAGGTCTTTCCACAGCCTGTGGCTCCGAAATAGGTGCCGCCTTTGCCACTCTTGTTTTTAACCGACTTAATGACGCTTTCTCGCAGCAATCGCGTGGCGAAGAATTGCGGATACCGGCAAACGATTTCCTTCTCATCGCGGTCGAAGTTCTTGTCTTGGAAATAGACGTAATCCCTGAAGATTTCAAGGAAACGCTCAGGGCGATACACGCCCTTCACCATGGTCTGCAACTCATCGAATGGCATGGTTGAAACCTTGTCGCCATCTTCCACGCGACGCCATGCATAGAAATGCTCGTAAGGCGCGCGAACGGTGCCCAAGCGGGTCTTCACGCCATCGCTGATGCAGGCCAACGGGCAATAATGCAACAGGTGTGGAATGTCTCTCCAATATCGTATGTTGATTTGCTCCCAAGCATCATAAACCGTGGCATTGGCATCGGCCGGGTCCTTCAGCTCGATGATGCAGACGGGCATACCGTTTACATAAAGCAGCACATCGGGGCGGCGGTTTTTCAGCGCACCGTTGTTGATATAGTCCACCGTAAACTGATTGACCACACGGAAGATGTTGTTGTTTGGCTTGTCGGGGTTGTCAACCTTGGAAAAGTCAATGAGTGATATCATTCGTGGCTCACCTTTCTGGGTGACATACTGAAGGCCATCGACCATCCAGCCATACACCTTATGGAGCGTGGCAAAGTCGGAGTCGGCACCGACAAGGCGCACTTTGTCGGCAATCTGGCGAATGTCATCATCATCCAAATCGGGATTGGTCTTTTCAAGGAATTGAATGAGGTCGTCCATGTAGAGGACTTCCTTACGGCTCACCCTTGGGATATTGTCGCCGTAGAGGTACTGCCACTCTTCCCGCTCAAGAAACGAGATGAGGGCATCCTCATAATCGCTTTCCACAAAGTGGCCGTTCATTTGTTTCAGTTGATGCTTCGCCATAATGCTTCAGATATTAGTTTTGAAGTGAGCCTTTGATCAGTATTGGGCAGAGCTTATTTAGCTGCTCTGTCAGTTGGGCGGCTATCCGTTGCCGCTCAATATAACAGCGGTGAATATTAACGATTTCACGTTGAACTGAAATGTCTGGGATTGGAATTGCCACATCATTCATATCATCCATCGTGAACACCTCTCTTGCACTTCCCCATGAATTAAAACGAGCATAACGGTCAAATTCAGGACGATTGAAGTACATGAAAAGGTATTCAGGATCCAGCTTGTTTCTATCTTTTACACAGAAGACCACATAGGCAGATGAAACAATGTATGTTTGCGCAGAGTCATTATAAGCCAATGTGATTTTACCTCCATTTCTTGAAGTGACGGGAACAAAGGCAAAGGAACCTGGTTTTACAAGAATATATGGAGAAAGCGAAACATCCTTCATGTCCGCCTTTGTGTCAATAAACTTCTTTTGAATTGAAATTCCTCGAAGGTCATCCAAGGTATAGTGATTATCAGAATTTCTTTCATCGCATTGCTCAATAAACTCACCAATTTTCAATTTTTCATTCTCAATTTTCAATTTATCCAAGTACCCATCACACACCAGCTTCAGCTCCTCCACCTTGCTTTGATAGGCAGCGAGGTTCTTTTGGAGCGCCAAATAAACATCAACGTATTTGCGCTGCTGCTCTATGGAAGGGAGAGTGATGTCAAAATCAATAAATCTTTCCCAATCCAAGTTTGAGCGAATGCTGCCATCGCTACAAAAAGCACCGAAACGGTCTTTTTCTTTCGACAAAAAGAGCATAAAGAAATATTCTGGAATAACAAGGTCTTCTCGGGAGATCTCAAAAGTAGTGTAAGCAGGCGAAACGATAATAGGTTCTTCGCCATTATACATACTTATACGGATACACTCATCACGACCTGTTTGCATACCACTGAATACAAACCGTTTGTTACGAACCACCTTGTACTTTGATTCGTCCAAACCTTCGGTATTTGCAACGGTGGGCATAAACTCTTTATTGATATTCAAACCATAAAAGTCTGTAAAGCCAAAAGAGTTTCGTTCATCGCAAACTGAAATTAGTTCACCAAGTTTATACTTCTTCAATCCCATAGCCAATACCTTTAAAAGCCTCTTCAAGCATACGTTGTGATTTCTTCTCGCGCTGCATCAGTTCTTTCATCTCTTGCTGGATGCGCGCCATCTCCTTGGGGTAGTCAATCTCCAAGTCGTGGTCGATAAACTCAATGTACTTGCTGGGCACCAGCGTCCAGTTGTTTTGCTCAATCTCATCAATGCCTACACTCCTATACAACTCTGGCTCAGCGAAGTTCTTGCCATTGGTACCAACCATTTGCCACTCATGGTAAAGGTCGGCCACCCGCTGTATTTGCTCCGTTATCAACTGCACTTTCTTTTTCTGCTCGCCTTTTACTGGGTTTTCCGTCCAGCGGCGCAAGTCCATGAAGAGTATCTGGTGTTCACGGTTGCGAAGTTCGCGCCCGTGATATTTGCCGCCCTTCTTGTTTTGGTTCAGAATCCAGAATGTAACACTAATATCCGTAGTGATGAACAACTCTCTGGGTAGGATGATGATGGCTTCCACCTTGTCGTTTTCAATGAGTTTCTTGCGAATCTCAACGGCATCGGTGTCGCCCAAAGCGCCATTGGCCAACAAGAATCCGGCCACGCCTGTCAACGGTTTTAGGTGCGAGAGCATGTGCAGAATCCAAGCGTAGTTGGCGTTGCTCTCGGGTGGTTGGCCGTAGTCAGTCCATCGGGCATCGGTGCTCAGGCTGTCGTCCCACCAACCTTTGAGGTTGAACGGCGGGTTTGCCATAATGTAGTCAAAGTAAAGCCCTTTGTGCAAGTCGTTGGTGAACGACGAATCACTCTCACTTCCCAAATTGTGGCTAATGCCGCGCAAGACAAGATTCATCTTGGCCAGACGATAGGTGGCAGCCTCTTTCTCCTGCCCATACACGTTGACGCGGCTAATATCGCCCGTCTTGGCTTTCACCAGTTCGGAGCTTTGTATGAACATGCCTCCTGATCCGCAGCAAGGGTCGTAGAGTGTGCCATCGAAAGGCTCTATCACAGTGGCGATTAACTGAACCACATCGTGCGGAGTGTAATACTCACCTTCCTCCTTGGTGGCATTCACGGCAAACTCCTTCAGAAAGTATTCATACACACGGCCAATCAAGTCTTTTTCCTCGCCGAAGGTCTTGTGGCTAATCTTGTTTACCTCGTCAACTACTTTCTTTATATCATTGGCACCAAGATTACGCTGGGTAAAGGTACCCTTCACGAAACAACCTTTCAACTGCGGGTCGGCTTCTGCTATGCTTTTCAGCGCATTGTCTAGAGCCACGTTCAGCTCAGGTGCTGTCTTGTTGATAATAGTGGACCATCGGGCCTCAATTGGAAGGTTGAAAGTGCCGTCGGGGAAGGTTGGGTCGTCAAAGAAAGCCGCCTGAATCGCCTCATCATCAGGATTTAAGCCCTCTTCGACGAGCTTCTTACGCAAAGCGACAACACCATCTTCGTACTTTTCACCTAAAAAACGAAGAAAAACAAGTGTCAGCATGATGTCGCGTTTCTCGAAAAACGACCCTGAGTTCTTTGCGTTTCTCAAAATATCCCTACACTTGAACAGGATGTTGTCAAGGTTGAGGGTTTCTTCTTTGGGTTTCTTTGCCATATAATCAAAAACATATAAGGATTGGCAAAGATACAAAAAACTTGAAATGTTGAGGCTTTTGCTTTAGTAATAACAAAAATCCTCCCCACAAGCCATACAGCTCATGGGGAGGCGGCGGATTCTAGTTCACCTATTTATTTAATCCGCCAAATTAAAACATTATGAGAGCTTAAGCCCCAATGGAAGCTGGAGACTCCTCGGCCTTGTTATCGGTCTCGTCGTCTTCAAGCTCCACCTCGATGTGGAGGTAGTCACTCCTGCGTCGGGTGGCGTTCAGCCTGGTGATGACCTCCGTCACCACGGCATAGTCCTCACCATAGCCGGAAGCGTCTTTCTTGGCCATCACCTCAAGGTAGGCCACCAAAGGCACCAGCTGGTCCGCCGCCTCCCGTTTCAGTTCAAGCAAGGACTCAGGCTTCACCAAGCTACTCTTGTACTGGTCCACCAAAAGGCGTTGCTTCCTCAGGTCGTCCTTTGCCTTCCCTATCTCGGCAAGCCGAGTGGCAAGTTCAGGCAGACGCTTCACGTGAGGCTGGAATTCGTCGCCACCCAAGTCGCGCAACAGGGCCTCAACAGCAGTCAGACGGCTGTCGACACGCATGTGGGCAAGCGATTTGCCATACGCCCTAAGCTGTCGGCGCAACAGTCTGGCACTGGCACTCACATCGGCATCCGTGTCGTAGGCACACAGGTCGAGGTAACGCGTCAACGCAGCAATGCGTCCGTTAAGCTTTCGCGATTCATCCAGTACACCACGCTTCACCGAGGCGATGTACATGGCTGCGAAGAGCGCTTCCTTGGCTTCGGCCACCTTCTGCACCAGACCGTTCAAGTAATCATCGGAACGGCTGTCAGCAAAGTGGCGGCAGATCTCATCGAGACCTTCATGGAACTGTTTAACGTCTAGTCCCAAAGACAGTTTTAAATTACCTTTCATAGCGCTAGTAATTTAATGGTTAAACAAAAGATTTGTTTTGAAGCGGCACATGCCGCTTCCGCATAGGTGTTTTCCGCACGACACAAGCCCTGCCTGGCGGAGGGGACGCATCATAAATGCCAAGCCTTGACAACACTATTATCGTCAATAAGACAAAAGTCTTCATCATTCGCTCCAGCCTGTTCGTGACAGCTTCAAAGTGATGATTCTTCACCTCTTCCCTATCCGTGACAGGTTCAAAGTCATAGCTCATCACCACCGACCTATCAATGATAGATTTTAGGTCACGACACATGACTTTTTTTCCGGTTTTTAGACCTTTTGAGCCACATTCTGCAACTTGAAGCCTATTCAAAATAGGTTTTAAGTCGAGAAACGAGACAAAAAGTCCAAATTTCAGGTGTTTTTGGTCATAGCACATCACCTTCGACCTATCAACGATAGGTTTGAGGTCATGACACATGACCAAAAATCTGGAACGAGATTTGAGACGATGGTACTTAATGACCCAACAGGTCATCACCTGACAATTGATGGCACGAGGCCATCAAGAGCGAACGGCAGCGTGGCCGCTTGGCTGCCGAAACGTGCGGACTATAGCCGCTCAGGCTTAGCTTGGCAAGTTGATGTAAATAGAAAGACTTATCATCAAAGGGATGGCAGGAATGTCCGTCTGCCTCCCAATAGATTTCGGTTATGGGGTTTTTGGCTTTAAGTTCCTCTATCAAAGCCGACAGTCTATCATCCAGTCGGTTTTCGGCAAGATAGTGTTCAAAGAGGTTGGGGAAGCACCACCTCTTAGGGACGCAAGGCAAGCTCACGATGCGGTTCCGCTCATACTGTCGCACCCATGCCTCAATCTTCTGCCGTATCTCATCGACGGAACATAGCGTGCAATGGAACTCCGTGAATGGATAGTCGAAGATCTCGAAATAGGCGCGACCGAAATCATCCCAAGTGTCGTTGTGCACCATCTTGATGGTGGGCAAATAGATGTAATGATGGGATAAGCTGCCACAGTCAAAGAGACAGGGACGGGTGTGGGTGGTTACCATGCCTTTTATCCGAATGGCATGATCCACAACGTTAGTGATTGCCTCTTCAATCTGACTTAGCGTAAACGTGCCTAAGGTGATGGTTTTCGTTCCTTGCAATGACGGTTTCGCGTCGCCACAAGGAACGCTTATGGGATCTGGTGGAAGATCCTCGTAGTCATAAATTACTGGTTGTTGAGTTAAGAATTTCATAAAAAATTAATTTTTTGATTGTTTTGCAAAAATACACAGAATTCCCAAGACGTACTGGAATATAAGGATTTTTCTTACATATTTTTTTCAACAAAATTATCAACAAGGTTAATTCCTTGAAAACTGAAACTATTGGCCCTGCTGGCTTTCTGCCCATAGATCCCAACCTCCACACCTGCCAGCGCGGGGATGACATGGGCAGAAAGGCTGGATTGAAAGGGGTGCTAACTAAACAACCGATAACTGATTTCCTGGATTGCTTCGTTCCTCGCAAATCGCAGATTCAACGGAGTCAATGACGCAAAGCGACAACAAAGCCCTGAAAGGGCGACCCTAATTCACCCCGATATGCAATGTCGGGTTTTTATAATAATGGCAAAGACGCGATGCGTGTCAATGACGCAAAGCGGCAACTGGACAACCGAACAACTCCCAACTCTAAACTAACTCTATACTCTCAACTCTAAACTGACTCTAAACCCCAAACTACTCCACCACCACCTCATCCACCATTATCCAAGCCTTCTGGCCTTTATAGGGATGCCAGTCAGGCAAAACGCCTTGATTCTCCACTTTCACACGGACATATTTCCATTGCTTGCCATCGGTGCGAAGTCGAGCTTCGATTCGACCGAAACCCTTCATCTTGTCGGGACGGTCGAAAACAGGTAATTCGGCCATCTGCCAGTCGGTGAACTCCTGGCCGTCTCTCGAAAAGCTCACCCAAACCGACTTTGGCCACATTACCCAGTCATTGGGTTCATGACATAGGCCGACCTTCACCAAATTGATTTTGGTCGGGACGGCCAACTCGATGGTGGCTTCCATGTCGACACCCTCAAAGCCCAACCAGTCATTTTGCCAATCGCCTGAAGCGCCTTTCTTGCCGTCCATCAGGGCGATGTCGGAATCCTTGCCGTAACGCTCCGCAGGCGGGTTGACGAAGGTCGTGCTCTTGATGTTCAAGCGGTTGAACTGACGCAAAGCGACAAACGACGGCACACTGCCTTTCTTGAAAGCCTTTGCCTTGATGGTCGTGGTCTTGAGAATAACGAACGGTGACTTGTAGACCGAAGATTTTATCGTTGGCTCACTGCCGTCGGTGGTATAATGGATCTCCGCCTTGGGGTCAGTGCAGGTCATGGAAATGTTCAGTGGACGGTTGAACATACGGAAGTCCTCCTTCCCTGCCATCGTCGCCTTAATCTCAGGCATTGGAACCATTAAAGAATCCACATTCGGCACTTGGCAACGGGTCAATTCAATCGGGTCTTGCGACTTGTCAAAAGCACGAAGCAGCACCGTGTATTCATATACTTGGTTGCTTAGCACATATTTCTCATCTACGCCTGGGCCGCAAGTGGCCGTGCCGATGGGAGCTTGTTTATAATCCACATTCACCGTCAGGAAATCCTTGGGCTCCAGTTGGTTGATGCGACGGGCAGTGGTGAGGTTATTGTCTGTGAAATTGTATGTGCTGAAATTGAAAGGTTCCTGCATCTTGACAAATAACCCAACCTTGCTCTTGTCACTCGTCAAGGCAAACCATCGCGTTTCGGAATGGTTGCCATTGTCCTGTGGCACAACGTGTTGTTCAAATAAACTCAAAGCATCGGTTTGATACAATCCCATTTTTCCCGAGGCGTTTCTGTCGGGATAGTTTTCTGTGTCCTTGCCGAAATAGGTCAAATCCCTATAATCCAATGGCAAAGTGAACTGCATACCCACTTTAGGTAAAGAAGTCACCGTTTCCATTGGCTCCACGCGATTGGTGATGCTGATGTTGCCTTCACCATCGATGAGATACACCTTGTTTACAACAATTTGCAACTGACCCATGCCATCATAGTATTCAACGGCGGCATTAACCGAAACCGTGTTGTTATCAAGCCGTTCGAAATGCAGGCCACCTGTCTTGGCAGTCAGGTGTTGCAAACCAGCTTTCTTCCAGCGCGGCAAAGCCCAGCCGTCCACCTCATCGTTTAAGGTAGGCGCACGCCAGAAATTGTCTCTCAACTCGCCTTTCAAGAGTTCTTGTCCTTTAACGACATAGGTCTTAATAGCACCCGTAGCCTTATCGAAAGTCACCGAGAAATCATCATTATAAACCGAGGCACTGCCCGAATTAAACTGCACTGGTTCCTCTTTTACCAAAGACTCCAATGGTGCCGAAGGCCATTCCAACTTGAACTCATCGTAGGCGATTTCTGTTCCAGCAGGCATAAAGGGCTGGTCCTCTTTGGTCTTCACCGAAAAACGGATGAAAAACTCCTCGCCAGGATTGCCATAGATGCGCAAACGCTCAATGTTAATCTCCTGCGTTCCAAAGGGTTCTATATCCAATTCACCTTTGCCTTTCATCAAGGTCTTTTCGGCCGAGAAAATCACAAAATCGCAGTCGAAGGCGGAGGCGTTGGTGAACGAAAGCCAGTTTTTGGCCTCGAACTTACCCCATGTCAAATCCTTGGCGGTGAACTTGATGGGCTGGTACACCTTCTTCACCTCTGCAGCGTGATGGTGCGGTCTTCTGTCTGAACTTACAACGCCATTGGCGCAAAAAGCGTCATCGTCGCCCACGCCGTAGGCGTGACCAAAATCTCCACCGACCGCCAGCCAATCCACATCCTTGTCTTTGTCATGTTGAATGAAGCTCTGGTCGACCCAGTCCCAAATGCAGCCGCCTTGCAGTTGCTCATTAGCCTCAATCACGTCCCAATAGTCCTTCAAGCCGCCCATGCTGTTGCCCATCGCGTGGCAGTATTCCACCATAATGAAAGGTCTTCCTTCCTTGTCAAGACCTTCATCCACAAACTTTTGCAGATACTTCGGACTGGCATACATCAGGCCAATGACAT
>JAEEGF011277098.1_pt1 | contig 15748 bp, 10 predicted proteins | sample 9134171 | NCBI WGS metagenome assembly JAEEGF01 (sample SAMN16246542, study PRJNA631951) | gut metagenome | biome: gut microbiome; feature: rumen; material: AP-attached | host: Bos | place: Iran: Karaj | collected 2018-10
ATCTCTATCTTGCCAACCGCAGCCCCGAAGATGCTTGGAAGAATGTGATAAAGCAGTATGATGTAACGGGCGACAACGTGGTTCACTACAACCTGCCAGCCGACCAGCAGAGTGCCGTAGAACAGTTCGTTGGCGTAAATGGCTATCCAACCTACCGTCTGATAGACCGCAATGGCAATCTGGTTGATGTGAATGTTGATGCGCGCAGCATCGATGTCCTCAAAAAGGTGCTCAACAAGATAAAGTAACGGGCTGCCTTGATACAAAAAAAGTGCCGCGGCAATCAGTCTTTGCCGCGGCACTTTCTATAACCGTAAATAATTCTGTCTAAGACTCTCTGGCTGTCTGTTCTTTCATTATCTTCAGCCATTTAAGATAGCCGAAGATGGCGAAAGCCGTGTATATTCCGTAGATACATGCCTTGAACGGAATGCCCTTGTGAATGTAGAGCGCAAAACTGATTGCATCTACCACAAACCACAACAGCCATTGCTCAACATACTTGTGTGCCAAGGCCCACAGAGCCACGATGCTTAGTGCCGTGGTAAAGGCATCGCTCACCGGAACGGTACTGTTTGTATAGTTGGCAAGAAACCACCATATAGCCAGCCAGATAACCATTGTGCATGCCGCAACGGGCATGATGTACGACTTTTTCAGATGCGTAATCGGCATGTCGCCTGCGCCGTGCTTGTCGTCCTTTCTGCCAAGTTTCCAGATGGCAACGCCATAAACAGACGTGAGGCAGTAGTATACCGCCATTCCGAAGTCGGCATACAGCCCGGCCTCGAAATACAGCACCATGTCTATAGCCGGCATCACTATGCTTGCCAGCCACAGCCAGATGTTAGCCTTGTATTCGAGGTAGAGGTAAACAAGACCTACAACGAAGCCGAGAATGTCGAGAAATCTAAGTGTATCCATCTTGATGTCAGAATTTTAGGGTGATATTGCCCATCATCGTAAAGCCAGCCATCGGAACGAATCCAAGCTCATAGTATCGGTTGTCGTTTGGATGTCCGTAGCTTTCGCAGATGGCAGAGTAACCCCATCCGCTTGTTGCATATCGTGCGTTGAACACGTTGTTGAGGTCAAGTCCGAAGGCTGCCTCCTTGATGTGCAGCGGCTTTATCGGCATGGTGTAGCCCAAGTGAATGTTCGATACGCTGAACGCAGGCAGAGAACGGTCTTTGTTCGCGGTATTGTCGAGATACTGGCGACCAACGGCAGATGTGTGCCAAACCGCCGTCATTCCCTTGTGGTGGAAACTAAGGAAGGCGTTGCCCGTAAAGGCTGGCGAGAAGGCGAGGGTAGAGTTGTCGTAATGAATAGTTCTGAACTTGGCCTTGCTGTCCCAGTCCTCAACAACCTCGTCGAAATCCTTAATCTTGTTCTGGCTAACCGCCATGTTAAGGTCGAGGCTCAGCCAAGGCGTGAAGTCGGCTCCGCATTGCAGTTCAATTCCGGCGCGATAGCTGTCCTTGATGTTCGTTGTCAGTTTCTCGCCAATCTCGTTCTCTTGTCCTGTCTGCACAAACTGGTCGGTATAATCCATGTAATACAGGTTTATTCCGAGGCGGTATTTCTTGTTGTTCAGGGTGTAGCCAAGTTCGTAGTCTATGAGCGATTCGGCTTTCGGAGCAGGATATGAGCCGTTGTCAGTAAAGTTGTTGCGCTCAGGCTCGCGATGGCTCAAGGCTGCCGAACCGTAGACGCGGTGTTCGCCCAGAGTCCACGAGAATCCGGCTTTCGGATTGAAAAAGTCGTATTTCTTGTCGATGTCCAGTTTCTGGTTGTAGAAACCGCTATTGTTGTCGTAAAACTTGTCGTTGATTCCGTCGGTCTTGTAGCCAACGTGGCGATACTGAATGTCGGCAAACACGTTCCAGTTGTCGGTTATGCTGAATGCCGCCTTTGCAAACGCGCTTCCGTCGGTCTTTGTCGCGTCAGAATCGTAATAGTCGTATCTGCCGTTTTTCAGGAATGTGGCAGCAATATCCTTGTCGGCAATATAAGTGATGTAGCCGAAGTGGTTTCCGCTGAAATACTGCATAGCCACGCCGCCTACGATGTCCCAGCGGTTGCGCTTGTAGCTTGTGTTCCACACCAGTCCGTAGGTATTCTGCTCAAGGCCTTTCTTGCGCACAAAGTCGCTTCTCTTAACTGCGTTGCCGTCGGCATCAGTATATTTCAGACCGAACTTGGCAAGTTTGTAGTTGTAGCGGAACTGGTCGTAATATCCGTAGCCGTAAGTGTAGCGTGCCGATGCCGTTGTGCTCCAGTAGCTGTTTATGTCCCATGCAAACGACAGAATGTTGTGGTCTTGCCAGAAGTTGTCGGTCGTTCTGCTCCATAGCGAGCCGTCGTTCATCTCGTAACGCTTGGTTATGTATTTTCCGTTGGCATCCTTTGCAAAGTTTCCGCTTTCGTCGTAAACAAGGCGTTCGTACAGAGAGTTGAAGCGTCCCAGTCCTACTTCGTACATGTCTTTGTATGTCTTTATGCCTGTGTTTGCGCCGTATGTTCCGTCCATCAGACTAAGGTCGTCGTCGCCGGCGGTAATGCCGCTCCAAGCTTGTCCGGTTTTCTCAAAGTTGCCTATGTTCTTGTATCTGATCTGAATACGGTCGTTCATCCATGTAATACCGCCGTAGTATGAGCCTGAGCGTCCGGCTGTTCCGTGAATGAATCCGTCGGTATTCGTCTCGTGGTATGCGCCGTCTATGATAAGGTGCTTGAACAGCAAGCCCGATGACAGCGAGACTCCGGCGTTCCAAGTGTTGTAAGAGCCGTATGAGCCCGAAACCTCGACTGTAGGTGTTGGCGAAGGCGCGGCCGTAGAGAGAGCCACCGTTCCGCCGAATGCGCCGTCGCCGTTGGTAGATGTACCAACGCCTCGCTGAATCTGTACCGAGCCGAGCATTGCTCCGTAACTGTTCATATTAGCCCAGAAAACGCATTGGTCTTCGGGCGAGTTTAGCGGCATTCCGTCGAGCGTTACGTTTATGCGCGAATCGCCTGCGCCTCTGATTCTCATATACGATGTTCCTGTTCCAACGCCGTTGTCGCTCCACGCAATCACGCCCGGAGTCTGCGAAAACAGCATTGGCAGTTCCTTTCCAGTTCGTGCAAAACTCTGCAACTCAGTCTTTCTGATATTCGTAATGGCGTAGGGGGCATTTTTCTGCGCTCTTACGCCGTTAACAACAACCTCTTGCATCTGTTCAATCTTCAGCGAGTCGTACTGCGCATGTGCAGCCGTCGCCACGGACATTGTTGAAATGCCCAGCAATACAATCTTTTTCATGTTCATCTAAAAAAGCGGGGGGAGTCGTGTCCGAAAAACAACCTATCCATACCTCCGTCGGCATTATCCGATTCAGGTTCGAGGGTATCATCTCAGCCAACAAACGGTTAGCACCCCTTGATAATCTGTTAAAAACGATGCAAAAGTACAAATTTTCTGCCAATCAAAAAACAAAAACTGTTCCGATTATTTTTTTTCGAGGTGTGGAATTACATCGCCAGAATCATGGTTTTCGGCTTTTTCAGATAGTTTTACGCCACGAATGGCCAATAAAAGGATGGCAAGGCTTTTGCCCATACCATCCTATGCCACATGAAAAGGTCGTGTTTTCTAATGTTATTCTATAAATCCTTTTTATATGTAATATCCTTCCAGTGTAATGAGAATGCGGTTTCTGCTGCATCGTCAAGATACTCTTGCAGAAATTTGAACGGGAAAGGGTATGTCATAAGCTCATTCCAACGTCCAAAGCCAAACTTTAACATCTCGCATATTTCCATGATTTGCTTATCAATGAGCTCTGGATTTTCTTTATGAAGTATAAATACACGTCGAGCACGGGGCATTTTGTCCATTTTGGTTTTCGGAGTAATCTTCATAGATTCGCTATTAGTTCCTGATATATATGAATAAGAACCTTCTGGTTCTCCTTCAATACCATCAGTTTTCCATAGATGGAAACCTATGTAACCGCGAAGATATTCATGGGCTACTTTTTTCCGTTTGAACATGGCTACAGTTTCACCATCATTAGCAACTTGATTATATGCTTTATCTATCTTATTTACATCCAAGATAGGTATTTCATCTGTATCAACGATAAAATAGACATTACCATCTTTTATTAAAGCCATATAATCTCGGGCTCCACGTAGTTTGTCAAAGTTGTCATACTTTAGTTTCTCGGATATGAAGTTTTCAAAGTCTTCACCCTGATTTCCTTGTGAAAGTCCGTATTGCTCAATGTTTATAATTCCTTGTTCGTCGATACTTAAAGCGGCACCGTGTACATTGCCTTGATTTATTTTGTACCTGATAGCAGTCCACCTATCAAGCATATCAACCAATGGTTTTGGCATTATTCTTTTTGCCAAACTATCCTTTACAATTAGTTCAATGAGGATTCTTCTTACACTTGATGTGTCAAGCGTGTCTGACTTCTCATTTCCGTAATAAGTGATATGCTGAAGGGCATTGCCGTTGTTGGACATTCTTATCATGGATTGAGAATAGAGAGTAGCCTCGCGTCCTTCTTTTTTCGGTTCGCAAAGTTTGATAATAATGTCATTAGGAGTTGGTTTCTTTGGAAAAACAAGAAGACCATTCATGATTGTTTGAGCCTCATCTTTGAATTTCGTTATGATAGCCTTTGAGCCGTTTGTACCAAAAGGGTCTTCAAACGAAATGCTTTTCCCTGAAAGGTACTCCAGTACGAGTTCCAAAATTCTATCTTTGGTTTTGCATTCATCATAATGTATTACCTGATAGTCTGAGAAGTTTATTTCTATGACACCATTAAATAAATCATTGACAGATTCTACAATTTGCCAAATTACGTACAGTTTTCCATGAGCGTAATCATCCACATTGTATGGCCAATATGGAACTAGATTTTTATTGTCATTGAAGTTTTTCTTTTTAATGAAGAGTTTCTGTAAGTCATACTCACCTTTTTTTACATCCTTAATGATTATAGGCTTTACAGATTGACCAGACCAAAAATCACCATCAAAGTCTTTGGCAATCTGGAACGTACAGTTTTTGTATTTTAATAGTTCTTTCTCATTAAATGGATTAGAAAACGAGGTAGTACGTGCTGTGAGGTTCAGATACTCGTTGACCTCAATATTCAGACATACAAGTTCCTTGCGACTCTTGCGAGTCCCAAAATTCTTATCATCACAAACAAGTAAAGAACCATCGTTATACATCATATTGCTATTCTTTTTCTTTCCAAGAGAATTAATAGCCAATGATGCAATAATTCTTTGTTGCACTTTATTGCTATACTTTTCAAGAGTGTTAGCACATGCCTTAACATCATTGTAACTTCTAAGACTATTAAGAACTTCTTGCTCTTTCCCTTTGGCAGTTAGAATGAAGAACTGCACAGAGGGAAAATGTTGGGCTCCCCATCGTTCTTTAATTCCTGTTACTGATATGAAAGGAACATCACCGAGTTGTTCATAAGCCAAGTTCTTGTGTTCCGACTCTGTACTATAATATGAAACAATTGAATACCTAGTAAAAAACTCTTCTTTGTTCCAAGAGACTTCTATTCTATTTGTCGTAATAGGAAGACTTTTGATATAGTTGTCATCTAATTTTATTCTTGCCATTATCCAATTAGTCGTTTAAGTGTATCTATTGCTTTTGGAATTATATTTCCCTCATTGTCAATGATTCCATGAATCTCTGTAACTTCATCTATGGATTCTTTTGACATCTGTAACATGTTGACAGTAATGAGTTGACAACCTAATCTTTTACGCTTTATCTCGCGTTTGTCTTTAGTTGCCAGTTCTCCCTGTTTGTCATTATGCTCAACATGAGGATTCATGTTTTTGACATCAAAAGCTATTTTATATGAGCCATCTGGATTACAGATAACAAAATCAGCTAATTCGTAGTCGCGACCTTCAAGGTGCTTGAAATCCTCTTCTCGGCAATTAGTATATTCTAGGACTATTGCCTTGAACGCTTCTTCGCCAATTTCACCTGCATAGTCTGTTTTCAATATCTCTGGATGGAGTATTAAACCGCCAGACTTCCAATCTGTGGCAAAACCATTCGACACAAAATGTTTCCGAATGACTTCATTCTTCATCAACACATCGAGTCTCACAGTTGAAGGTGAGATTGGTTCTGGATATGGTTTCCCTTTTCCTTGTGGACATATTTCGTTCCTTCTATTTGAGTCATATGAGAAGGAATATTCGTTGTTTTCATTTCTGTGCCAATCTCCATAACATTTGCAGATGAATGTCAAATATTTATCTTCTTCTGCTAACTCATTAAAATCGTATATTACAGGTTTCTTTATAATAGTTTGCTTGTAGCTTTGGTTCATGAATTGATTTATCAGGACATTACGAGGTACAGATGAGCCTTCTTCAATATCGTCGTCGAAATCTTCCTCTCTGTCTGGATGTGGAGTATACCTAAGAGCAATACTGCGCATTCTGTCAAGCTGCCTTTTTGCATAATTAGCGTTATTACATCTAACAATTTCTTCAGGATCAGTAATAGTCGGGAGCTCTTTTGGCATATTAAGAATATAATCTGCGAGTGTACGGAACTCTTTAGTGAGAGACTTTTCAAGGTTATCATGGTCGAAATACTTTGCCATATCCATATCAAACAGAATGTATGTAGTATGCGGCTTGTTTCTTGTACGACACAAACGTCCAACAGCCTGTTCTACTACAGTCTGTGCCCATGCAGCCTTATCCTTTCCTATGCCAGGATTGTTCTTGTCTCCAAACCAGAAATTGTTTGATAATGCTCTGCATAGCCAAGAAGCTACTTCATTCTTTGAAAGATACCCACGTTCGTACAGCATCATCAGGGAGAGCATGGCATTATAGAGACTTTTCTCAAAGGTGGATTCATTGCCGTTCTCACTCATCATCAAATATGCGCTTGGACATTGTACGTAAACGGCATCCCAGTCTTTTTTTAGTCTTACACCATTTGTTTCCCAATTGTCACCTTTGACAAAATCAAGACCATCTGGAATTTCATACTGCATGTTGGCGCCTGCTTTGAAACTTGCATATGCCGATACCAGCATGATTTTAGAATCCTTACTTTCGCTAAGATCCTTGAGAATTGACCCTTCAACCTCTTCCCAATCTTTGGAAATTCTAATGTGCTCATTGGACCAATTTGTAGGGAGCTCGTCTTCAAATTTGGTCTTTTGATTCTTGAAGGTTCCATCAATTAGACAACTTAAAACATTTGTCTGTTTAGGATCACCATTTCGATTTTGGAAGAATATCATGCTTCTTATATCATCATGACTAATAAACCACGAATATGCTTCTATGAACTGGAATAGGCGATAGAGAGGGAAGGATATACTTTCTCCTTCCTTCTTGTTTTTTATAAGTTCTCTTTTAGTACATTTGAACCATAAATCATCGAGACCTTCATCACGAGCCTCTTTTGAGAACATTTGTCTATATTCTTCAGGCAGGTATGTTTTTTCATCTCTACTGTCTTCGAAAACATAGCGCTTCAATGGCTTTATTTCTATCTGATGTCCAATAGGGTAGGTATTAGATGTAAGTTCGTCGAATGTCTTTCTGTCATGTTCTGACAATGCGAAAACATTTTTCCCAACACTCTCTTTTATATATTCTATATCGAAGTTGCTGATAACTGACGAACTGGATGCTGTGGCAGAACATAGAACAACTGATGTTCCTTTTGTTCTTAATAAATCCAATATAATCTTTTCTGGAGTAGTTGATATTTCTCTAGATGACAGGCGTACTCTATGCTGGTTATCACGTTCATCAATTTCTTCTTGATAAAGTTGAACGCCTTGTGAGTAAACGGTATAATCTGGCAGTTTAAGCTTTTCTTCTCCTTTATTGATAATCAGATTTTTTCTGTTTGTCATGAATTCGAAGAGTTGTTGCTCAAACTGATATTCTGAGTTGGTTTCAAAACGAGAAAATAGGGTATGAATCTCCCTTTCGCGAGTAGGGTAACCTAAGTAGTGATTTTTTGGAAGCTTGTTTGCTGAAACTTCATCTTCAATTTTCTCAAATTCTTCCACGCTCTTTTGGAATGCCTCATTGACAACTTTACTCAACTGCGCTTTTATTGCAGTTGTATTGCCTACAATCAAAGAGAGGAATTTATCCATTGGAACAACGAAGGCAAATTTTTGTTTTAATTCAACGTCATTTTCTGCATGATATAACTTAAACTGTTTATTACCATTGTTGTAACATATAAATGAGTGTGTTTTATCGTTGGCTTTTGAGACATTGAGTTTCAAAGCAGGACCAGAGAAGAAAACTCCTCGACGATAGTTTTCTAGGTCTTCTATATCGCCTAAGAATATGTTCTTATAGGGTTCTGTTTTTCCTAATGTCTTTTCCCAATTTGTGGTGATTATTTTTTTCGCTTTATTAAGAGCGTTATCAAGTAAGTTGCCATAGTATTCATCAGATACATGGTCTGCCATATCTATTAGTTGCTTGTACTGAAGATAACCATTATAGCCTTTTGAAAATCTCTTGTTTCCACCAGAACTTTCAATAGCTTGGTCTATGATAGCATTTCGCATAGCTATGGCAGCTTGGTCTGACTCATCCAAAAGAATCAGAGTCTTCTTTCCCTTTTCTGTAATGTCGTGAAGACTTACTTTTTCTCCTAGAATGGGGTCTATGCCGTACATCGCTTTATGTACGGTCATTATGAGAACTTTTTTCTTTTTGTAATCTACTTGTGGATATACGTCTGTCAAGGATGGAAAATCTCGTATAACTTTACCAATATCCAAACGACCACTTTTTTTCTGATGATTATATCTCTTCTTGTAAGTATCAAAAAAGTTTCTAACGTCTCTTCTGAGTCTTGTTTCTAATTCTGTTATCTGACTTTGTATGACATCATTATTATTGTTACCTTGGGTTACGATAAGATTTTTAACTCCTTCATAGGTTTTCTTGATTTTACTACAGGCATATCTTAATTCATTATTCTTGCCATCAGTTTTCATCTCTTCGATTCTGTAATCAATCTGCTCTATGAATTTATGAAAAGAATCTGTATCAATGGCTTTCCTAATTACTTCGGCATTGTTCTCAATAACTAATTTCTGGTCAGCCTTTATAAGACTTGATGATGAATCAATAAATCTGTCAATTTCACGGTTCATGCCTTCTACCAACTTGTTTTGAACGCATAGAATTATAATTCGATCAAAATATTGTGGGTAGTATTCGCATGTTAACTTACCAATAGTATATGACTTTCCACCACCTGTCGCAATGTCGCAGATGTGAAGTCCTGGAGTTATATATTTTTTGAAGATACCTTCAACATGTTCGCTAAGCTGTTCTTTGTAAGACTTAGTCATGATTTAAGTCATTTAAATGTTGTTCTGTAACAAAAATTACTCTATATCCTTTGCTTATTAAATGTATTAAACTTACGCCTATCGTATGTTTATTAAATAAATTATGCAAATTTAATGAGATTATCTTAAAAAAGTGCGTAAAAAACCAATTATTATATGTTTTTATGTATAAATCACTTTCAAAGAACTTCCATAATCTTATCCCGTACAGGTGTGGTTCTACAAAAAAAGAGGATTCCATTTTCTGAAATCCCCCTTTTTGAAAAATATGGTCAAATGTGATTCTATTACAGAATTGTCTTGACAGCCTCAAGCATACCCTTTGACTGGATAAGGTCGAGGTACTCCTTAACAAGAGCAGTAAGACCAGGAACCTCGTTGAGGTTCTGCTTGCTCTCCTTCCAAATAACGTCTGTTGCGCCAAGAACGCCCTCTGCAACCTTCTGAGTGTCGCCAGTAGCCCAAAGTTGAGTAAGAAGATCCATAATCTCCTGTGCGTCGTTTGGCTGGATAGGAGCACCGTCCTCGCGAACGCCACCCTTGTAGTAAGTGATGATTGCTGCCAAACCGAATACCAAGCCCTTTGGAAGCTCGCCCTTGCGCTCAAGATAAATCTTAAGACCTGGAAGGTCGCGAGTCTCGAACTTAGGGAATGAGTTAAGCATGATAGAAGTAACCTGATGGTCAACGTATGGGTTCTTGAAACGCTCAACAACATCGGCTGCAAACTTCTGAAGCTCGTCCTTTGGAAGGTCGAGAGTCTCCATCAACTCGCCAAACTGAACCTTCTCGATGTACTTGCCAAGAACAGGGTGGTTGCAAGCATCGCGTACGATGTTTACGCCGCTGAGGTAAGTAACAGGAGAGAGAACTGTGTGAGGGCCGTTGAGCAATGTAACCTTACGAGCGTGGTAAGGAGCCTCGCTCTCGGCAATAAGAACGTGAAGACCTGCCTTCTCTGCTGGGAACTCAGCACGAAGTTCGTCGCAAGTCATGTTGCTAGCCTTCTCGATAACCCACAAGTGGAAGATTTCAGCCTGAACAACCAAGTTGTCGGCATATCCAATCTTCTCCTGAATGTCCTTGATTTCGTTGCGTGGGAAGCCCGGAACGATACGGTCAACCAATGTAGCGCATACATAGTTGTACTTCTCGAACCACTCCTTGAATGCTGCGTAGTCAGCACCGAAGTCAGCCTTCCAAAGCTCGATGTACTGCTCGATGCACTCCTTCAGGTGGTGACCGTTAAGGAAGATGAGCTCGCAAGGCATGATGATGAGACCCTTCTTAGGATCGCCGTTGAATGTCTTGAAACGACGGTAGAGAAGCTGTGTAAGCTTGCCCGGATATGATGATGCAGGAGCATCAGAGAACTTGCAGTTAGCATCGAAAGTGATACCTGCCTCTGTTGTGTTAGAGATAACGAAGCGGATTTCTGGCTGGTCTGCAAGAGCCATGAATGCTGCGTTCTGTGAGTATGGGTTAAGAGCGCGGCTGATTACGTCGATACGAGTAAGGCTGTTTACTGCCTTGCCCTCGTCAAGACCCTGAAGATTAACGTGATACATACAGTCCTGACCGTTAAGCCACTCAACCATACCTTTCTCGATAGGCTGCACAACTACTACGCTACTGTTGAAGTTTGTCTTCTGATTCATATTGTAGATAATCCAATCTACAAAAGCACGAAGGAAGTTACCCTCACCAAACTGAATGATTCTTTCAGGCGCGCATGATTTTGGCGCTGTTCTTTTGTTTAATGCCTGCAACATAATAATATCTGTTTTTTTGTTAATAAATTTCTTAAATGTTTCTGATAAACACCACAAAAGTACGAATAAATTTTGTAATACCAAATTTATTTTATACTTTTGTGTGCGATAACACTAAAAAACGACGAATTTGGTGCTGTTTAACATTTAACGACATTTTAATCAAAAAAATATATAAAAATAATGAAACAGTTTATGGACGAAAACTTCTTGTTGCAGACTGAAACTGCGCAGAAGTTGTATCACGAGCATGCTGCAAAGATGCCTATCATTGATTACCACTGTCACCTTATTCCACAGATGGTTGCAGAGAACAAGCGTTTTGAGTCTATCGCACAGATTTGGCTTATGGGCGACCACTACAAGTGGAGAGCAATGCGCTCTAACGGTGTTGATGAGCGTTTCTGCACAGGCAAGGATACTACCGACTGGGAGAAGTTTGAAAAGTGGGCAGAGACTGTTCCTTACACATTCCGTAACCCTCTTTATCACTGGACTCACCTCGAGTTGAAGACTGCTTTCGGAATCAACGAAACTTTGAACCCTACTAACGCTAAGGCAATCTACGACAAGTGTAACGACCTCATCAAGAACGACCCTAAGTTTACTCCACGCGGCTTGATGGCTCACTATAATGTAGAGACTGTTTGTACTACCGACGATCCTGTTGACACTCTTGAGTGGCACAAGATTGTTGCTGCCGACCCAACTTGCAAGACTCGTATGATTCCAGCATGGCGTCCTGATAAGGCTATGGCTGTTGAGGTTCCTGCCGAGTTCAAGGCATACGTTGACAAGTTGGCTGAGATGGCTGGCATGACAATCTCTAACTTCAACGATTTTGTCGATGCTCTTCAGAAGCGTCACGACTTCTTCGCATCTATGGGATGTAAACTTTCTGACCACGGTATCGAGGAGTTCTATGCTGAGGATTATACAGATGCTGAAATCAGCGCAATATTTAATAAGGTATATGGAGGTTCACAGCTTACAGAGGAGGAGAACCTCAAGTTCAAGAGCGCAATGATGTATGTCTTTGCCGTTCAGGATGCTGAGGCTGGCTGGACACAGCAGTTCCACTACGGTGCTATCCGTAACAACAATACAAAGATGTTCAAGCAACTTGGTCCTGATACAGGCTTCGACTCAATCGGCGAGTTCAACACAGCCAAGAAGTGCTCTAAGTTCCTTAACCGCCTTAACATGGAGGGTAAACTTGCAAAGACTATCCTTTACAACCTTAACCCATGTGCTAACGAGGTTCTTGCAACTATGCTTGGTAACTTCCAGGACGGTTCTGTTCCGGGCAAGATTCAGTGGGGTTCAGGATGGTGGTTCCTCGATCAGAAGGACGGTATGCAGAAGCAGATGAACGCTCTTTCTGTTCTCGGTCTTCTGTCACGCTTCGTTGGTATGCTTACCGACTCACGCTCATTCCTTTCTTACCCACGTCATGAGTACTTCCGTCGTATTCTTTGTAACCTTATCGGCAACGATATCGAGAACGGCGAGATTCCATACGTTGGCTACGAGGCTGAGCGCATGAATCAGATGGTAGAGGATATCTGCTACAACAATGCTAAGAATTATTTCAACTTCTAATAGTTGGCAATAGTATATTAGGTTAAGGCGTACGCTCCGCGTGAGTGTGCGCCTTTTTTTTATGTCTGTGCGTCTGTTCTTTTAAGCGTAAGTTCGGCTTGACTTCAATTATATCCATTACCGTTGATACGGAAACTACTGGCTATGTATTGGCTACCTTCACTAAATAATGATAAACGGTTGTGGCTTATGTGTGGCTTATGTATGGCTTATTTGTGGCTTGTTTGCCCGAATCATCTCCGAACCATCTCCAAATCTTCCCCGTAGCTTCCCCGTAGCTACTCCGTTCCTACCCCGTAGCTACCCCGAACCTTGAATCTGTGTTGAATCTACCTTGCCACGTTTTTTCAACTTTCAACATTCAACTTTCTCATTGTCCATTGTCAATTGTGAATTGTGAATTGTTAAGTTTTTTTCAACTCTCAACTTTCAAGTCCTCTATGTTATATTTTTATGATTACTGCGGCAGAAGTCATTTTTTTTGTCTAATTTTGCAACGGCTTATTGACTTGCCCCGAAACGGTGTTTGCCGGCGGCAGGTATATTGGATTAAAACAAAACGAAAGAAGTATGAAATATGCGCTTGTTACAGGTGCTTCGCGAGGATTGGGCAGAGCCATCGCCCTGAAGATTGCGAGCATGAACATTCCTGTAATAATCAACTATCAGAATAACGAGGAGGCTGCACAGCAGACTTTGGATGACATTGTTAAGAACGGCGGAAACGCAGAGTTGATGAGGTTTAATGTTGCTGTAAAGGACGAAGTTCAGGCTGCGCTGAATGCGTGGGAGGCTGCACACCCCGAAGATTATATTGCCTATCTGGTAAATAATGCAGGTGTGCGTCGCGACAACGTGCTGTTTATGATGCCTGACAAGGACTGGCACGATGTTATTGATACCACGCTCACCGGATTCTACAATGTTACGCAGAGCGTTATCGTAAAGATGATGATGCGTAAGCACGGCGGAAAAATCGTGAACATGGCGTCGCTTTCGGGCATTAAGGGAATGGCTGGCCAGACAAACTACAGCGCGGCAAAGGCGGCTCTGATTGGTGCCACTAAGGCTTTGGCGCAAGAGGTGGCGGTGCGCGGTGTTACGGTAAATGCTGTGGCTCCGGGTTTTATCGAGACAGATATGACCAAGGAACTCCCTGTTGACGAATTGAAGAAGATGGTTCCGATGAACCGTTTCGGAAAGCCCGAAGAGGTGGCTGAACTTGTTGCCTTCCTGCTTTCTGATGCGGCAAGTTACATCACCGGCGAGGTGATTTCGATAAACGGTGGTCTTTATACCTAATGTGAGAATTGAAAAGTGATGATTGCGTAAGAATCGCAATAAGCGCAGATAAATTAAAGTAAATGAGAAGAGTAGTAATTACCGGCATGGGAATATGGTCGTGCCTTGGATATAATGTAGAGGAAGTGAGACAGAGCCTTTACGAAGGCAAATCGGGCATCGGCCTTGAGCCTGAACGACTCGACTACGGATATCAGTCGGGCCTGACCGGCATTGTCAAACTTCCGCAGCTCAAGGGCGTGATTGACCGCCGTTTGCGCCGCGGATTCTCCGAAGAGGCGGAATTCGCCTTCATGGCAAGCAAGGAAGCATTCGAGATGGCTAACATCAGCGATGAGTATCTGCTAAACAACGAGGTCGGCTGCATCTTCGGCAACGACTCGTCGGCAAAGCCGGTTATTGAGGCGTCGAAGATTATGGACGAGAAGCGCGATACCGAACTGCTGGGGCAGAACTTCATCTTTCAGGCAATGAACTCTACGGTTAACATGAACATGAGCACCGTGTTCCACCTGAAGGGCGTGAACTTCTCGATAAGTGCGGCGTGTGCCAGCGGAAGTCATTCCATCGGTATTGGTTACATGCTTATAAAGCAGGGCTTACAGGACATGATTCTGTGTGGCGGAGCGCAGGAAGTAAATTATTACTCAATGGCTTCATTCGATGCCCTCGGAGCATTCTCTAAGCGCATGGACGAGCCTGCAAAGGCATCGCGTCCGTTCGACCGCGACCGCGACGGACTCATTCCAAGCGGCGGAGCAGCGGCTCTCGTTCTGGAGGAATACGAACATGCCGTGGCTCGCGGAGCTACAATCCTTGCCGAGGTTTCGGGCTACGGATTCTCGTCTAACGGAACGGCTGTAATCAGTCAGCCGAGCGACGAAGGCTGCGTTATTGCCATGCAGCGCGCCATGAACGATGCTGGCATCTCTGCCGACGACATCGACTATATTAACGCCCACGCCACAAGCACGCATCTGGGCGATATGTACGAGGCTATCGCCCTGAACCGTCTGTTTAATGGCAAGCATGCCCTTATCAGTTCGACAAAGGGCATGACTGGCCACGAATGTTGGATGGCAGGCGCAAGCGAGATTGTATATTCAACCCTTATGATGCAGAACAGTTTTGTTGCTCCAAACATAAATCTCGAAAACAGAGACGAATATTCAGAGCCTTTGAATCTTGCCGATAAAACAGTTGATACAGAGGTGAATACCGTTCTGAGTAACTCCTTCGGATTTGGAGGAACAAACTCGGCTTTGGTTATAAAGAAAGTATAGAAATTACCAAGTTAAATTCAAATAAATTAAGTTACAAAGACTATGAAGAAACTTTTGTTTTTGATGGTTGCATTGTTCTCTACAGTAACAATGTGTGCAAAGGATGATGTGAGATACAAGAGTGGCTCACTTTCAGAGATTAAGGCTGCTGGCAGCTCAAAGGTATTTGTTGTATGGGATTACACAGGCTCTACTTTGGAAGGAAAGCCTGTTGCCGAGTTCCTGAAAGAAAAGGGCTCAGACTGGGAGCAGGCATATCCGGGAGAACTTGCCGAGGCTGAGGCTGAATTTGCCAAGACCGTAAATGAAAGTAAATTTGTGAAAGTGACAACAAACAAGGCTGAGGCTCAGTATATTATCACTATCAAGGTTAAGGATTTTCACT
>JAEEGF012194581.1_pt1 | contig 15745 bp, 12 predicted proteins | sample 9134171 | NCBI WGS metagenome assembly JAEEGF01 (sample SAMN16246542, study PRJNA631951) | gut metagenome | biome: gut microbiome; feature: rumen; material: AP-attached | host: Bos | place: Iran: Karaj | collected 2018-10
CACAGCATTACATGTTCTGGCCAAATTGTCAAACCCGTTTCGGCCATACAAAAACTGCGCCAACCTGCCACTAAGCATATATCCAAATTGTCTAATTCTATTCATCTGTCATTCCTCCTGTACTAAAACCATTGCTGCCTGAGTATATATTTTTTATGAAATAATAGTCTTATATTGTTGTCAGAATTATTATCCCACTCAAACCTTAATTCAACATAAATTCATTTGATAATAGCACTAGTGCTGTCTTGTGTCAAAAAAACAGGCTCTGCATACACAGAGCCTGAAGCTATTTATGGTTTGCAATGATTATCTTAATATTTCATCTATAGTCGAGACTGTACTAAAACTTCCGGAATGTACAGATATTATTTCTTTCATAAGCGGAAGTTCAAAATAACTGATATAGCAAATCAGCGTATTGTTTTCTCCGGCTATTGCTCCGCGTGAATCCATGATAGTACATGTCTTGTTTAGCTTGTCCTTAATGTCTTTTATTATACCATCCGGATCCTGAGTGATTATCGTTACCTGCTTGATAGATTCAAAGTGATCAGTATAGTGGTCGATTACCGCTGTTGCTACCACGTACACTAGCAAACTCAGAAGTGCCGCTGTAACATCAATCACAACAAAGCAGGTAACATATACCAAAGCATTGAAAATCAAAAGGATCGGAGTAAGACTATAGTTACGTCCGGTCTTATCAGACAGTCTTTTTACCACAATATTGGCGAGAATTTCTGATCCATCAATGCATCCGCCATTTCGAAGAATAAGCGCCAGACCTGCTCCTAAAATAGCGCCCCCGAAAGCCACTGCCAAGAAGTGTTCAGTGTTAAGTTCAAAGGGAATATGCTCGAAATAATCAAGTCCCACCATATAAACAACAGAACCCATAGCCGCTTTTACGGTGAATCTTTTTCCTAAAAATAAGTATCCGGATATAACGAATGGCAAAAAAACCGCCAGAACACAAAGTGATAATTGATATCCTGTAAGCTTACTGATAATAATTGCAACTCCGGCAGTTCCATAATCTATAGCATCGTTGGGAAGCAATATAAGCGCAACTGAAAAGCTTGCCATCAATGCGCCTATTATGATCCATACATAAGAAAAGAGTTCTTTTTTCTTTTTCATTTATATATTTCCCCAATCACATTTTTCTGAAATGCTCTTTTATAATGCACCACTTCTTTTTCTTAATTATCTCTTACCTAAACTTCTTCAAATACTCCTTATGCTCATCAGTTACTCTAAAGCTCTCTACAGCTTTCTGAATAGCTTTTTTGTGTACCCATTCATCCAGGCGTCTTTCTTCGATATATTTAACAGTCTCATCATATTTTTTTGCCAATGCTGTAGCAAAAAACCAGGCAACCATCATCTTAAGATAATAGTCATCGCCTTTTTTGGACGCCACAATCTCAAGATACTCTTCTTTAAAATCATCATCCAAAAACTCATTCATAAGCATGCGCATTCCAAATCTCGAAGTATAAACATGCTCTGAAGCTATCCATTTTTCAATAAAAGGTAAAAGCTTCTGATGATTTTTTTTAAAAGATTTGGGTGTAGCCTGGTCTGAAACAGGCCAGCAATCCACATATGGCAAAAATGTCTCAACATTCGCAATGCATTCATCAAAATCCTTAATCATAGAAATCATGAAGAAATGCACCAGATTTTCTTCGTAGTACTTGTGTGGAAGCTCGGTTAAAAAAGCATCTTTATCTTCACTATTAAAAACTTCTTTAGCAATTCTACGCATGTCCGGCGTTCTGACACCAATGATGGTATCCGCTTCTATATTGGGCACAAGCTTGGCCTGAAACTGCCTGTACTCATCATCCTTAGATTCGATAAGTTTTTCATAGACTGTCATAATGTTTACCTCTATCAGTGATCAAAAACTAACATCCTGTAATTACTATCGTATCACAATAGCGAACATAATAATTATAATTTATCCACTGACTCCGTACCAATGTCATTTAGGGATGGCGGACACAGTCACTACATTTATGTCTGAATAGATCCTTCATAATTCAGAAAGCTCACCTAAAGTGTCAGCCGGCTTTGCTCCTTGGGATAACGTAGGGGTCTCCGGTTTCGGGATCGGTGATGATGGAGCTCTCCATGCCGTAGACTTCTTTCATGAGATCGGTTGTGATGATGTCTCTTGGAGTTCCTTCTGCAAGGAGCTGTCCTTTCTTCATAGCGAAGATGTGGTCAGCATATCTGATGGATAGGTTGATGTCGTGGAGGATGGCCACTATTGTGGTCTTCTTTAATTTGTTAAGTTTTGCCAGGCAGTCCAGGATTTCTACCTGATATGCAATGTCGAGGTAGGTGGTTGGCTCATCGAGAAGAAGGATATCTGTGTCCTGCGCAAGGACCAGCGCAATCCATACTCTCTGCCTCTGGCCGCCGGATAGTGAATCCACACTCTTATCTGCAAGCTCCGCTATTCCCATTGCTTCCATAGCGCAGGCAATAGCCTCATAGTCAGCCTTTGACAGCTGCCCGAAAAGATTCTGATAAGGAAATCTTCCTCGCGCAACCAGGTCTGCCACTGTTATGCCCGCAGGGACAATCGGCGACTGGGGAAGAAGCCCAATCTCCTTTGCCAGGTGCTGGGTTGGAAGTTCGTAAATTGATTTTCCGTCAAGAAGAACGTTTCCGCACTTTGGTTTTAAGAGACGTGCAAAGCTCTTTAATAAAGTTGATTTTCCGCAGCCGTTTGGTCCGATCAAAACACTGAACTTTCCGGCAGGGATGGTAATATTCATATCCTTAAGTATCAGTTTTTCTTCATATCCCGTGCTGATGTTCTTGGCACAGAAATCATGACTAAGTGCAAATCCATCCATTAGATCTTTTCTCCCTTTCTGTTCAGGTTTAGCAGTAACAAAAGAAGATACGGTGCCCCTAAAAGTCCTGTTATTACGCCAACAGGGTACTTCGTCTCAAAAACGTTCTTGCTGACAAGTTCTGATGCAAAAACAAGTATCGTTCCCACAAGGCCTGCAACAGCCATGGCATTTTTGCCGTTCCTGGTGCATTTCTGGGCAATCGGTCCTGATAAGAATGCAACCGATGCGATCGGGCCTGTGGCAGCTGTCGCTGTTGCACTAAGCACAAGCGCGCAGACCATACAGCATACTCTTACTGCTGTCATCGGTACTCCGAGTGTCGTTGCATATTCGTCACCAAGCTGCATCATACGAAGGTATCTGTTACATATAAGAAGCAGTCCGCTGCAAATAACAGTCACTGTCACAATTACCGGCACATCACTCATCTGCACAAGATTAAGACTTCCGCGAAGCCATCTGAGCGCAGTTCCTACATCATACTCTGAGCCCACCAGCAGCATCCATGATATCAGTGCATTCAAAACCGCCTGCATTCCGATTCCTATGAGGATCATCCTGCTTGAGAATGCATGTCCTTTTCCTGATAAAAGAAATATCAGTGTAGTTATGATAAGTCCTGCTGCCACGGCAAAAAAGGAAGCAGCCGCGCCGCTTATTCCAAGGATCAGAATGCAGAAAACAGCTGCCGCAGAGGATCCTGCCGTAACTCCTATAATATCCGGAGAAGCAAGAGGATTTCTTAACAGATTTTGAAAAGTAAATCCTGAAATGCCAAAAGCAAATCCCGCAAAACCGCCTACCAGCAGTCTTGGAAGCCTCAAGGTTTTTATGGTATATGCAGCTCCTTTTGTTTCATTACTAAACAGGTATCCAAACACCTCTTTTAACGAATAATCAGTATTGCCAAGAGTCATCATAAACACTGAAAGGATGCCGATGATGACAACAAGAGCCACGATGCAAAAGGCGTTCTGAACGTCATGCTTTTTATATATTTTTCTTAAATCATTATCTATTGAATTTGTCATATACCCTTTGCCTTTGTCTTCCAAACGATCCAGATAAATACCGGAGCGCCGACTATTGCAGTAATAATTCCAACCTCAAGCTCCCCGGGTCTTCCCAGTATTCTTCCAAGTACATCAGAAAAGGTCAAAAGACCTGCTCCTCCGATCATGGACATTGGAATTATTATTCTCAGATCATTGTCAAAAAGCTGCCTGCAAACATGTGGAAGCATAAGTCCCACAAAGCCGATAGGTCCTGCAAGAGCAGTAACTGACGCGCATAAAAGCACTCCTGCAAACGCAGTAAACAGCCTTATCTGTCCAACCTTTACCCCAAGGGATACAGCCATCTCATCTCCAAGAGCCAGTGCATTTAAAGGGGATGCGCAAAGAAGTGCACAACCTGCACCGACAACAAAAAACGGAATAAGCAGCCTTACATCATCCCAGGTAGCTCCGCTTATGCTGCCCACCTGCCAGAATCTGAACTCCTTCATGACCTGTGAATCAGGAAGCATAATGGTGTTTACCAGCGCTCCAAGAGCTGTTGATACCGCAGCTCCCGCCAGGGCAAGTTTTATCGAGTTTGCACCGCCATAGCCCACTGATGCAATCCCGTATACAAAAAGAGCTGTAAGCAGCGCTCCTGTAAAAGAAAGTCCGATAAGCTTTATTCCGGAGGAAATATTAAGATATGCTATCCCGATCACCACAAGAAGCGAAGCCCCGGTGTTGACTCCCAGGATACTTGGGTCAGCAATAGGATTCCTGGTGATAGCCTGCATCAGTGCTCCCGATCCCCCAAGCGCAGCACCAGCCAGAAGCCCAAAAACTGTTCTGGGTATTCTGGCTGAGATAACTGCTGAAGTGAAGTCATCTGTAAGTGCCCCTGTAAAAAAGCCCGTCACATCCGAAAAAGGAATGCTCTTGCTGCCATAGGATATTGAGAGAAAAACTCCCAAAAGCACGAAGGCGATCTCCACCACCAGCCCTGTTATTAACTTGTAATTACTGAATTTTTTCTGCTGCATCATTAAGCGCTTTCAAATAGTCATCAATTGCATAAGGAATGGAAAGAACTGTTGGTGTGCTGGCTGCTGCAAGAACATCATTTGAATCGAGAAGCACAAATGCTCCGTTCTTTACAGCCGGAATGTTTGCAAATCTTCCGTCGGCCTGCATTGCATCTACAAGTGACTCTGTTCCGTAAGTGATGATGATATCTACATCAGTCAAAAGATCTGCATTCTCAGCACTTACTGTGATTGAGAAATCCTGATCACTTGTGATAAGGCTCTTTACGCTGTCAGGTGTTACAAATCCAAGGTCTGAAAGGAAGGCAGCTCTTGGATCATTGCTTGTGTAAATGTAGAAGGTTCCAAGGTCATCCTCTGAAAGCCAGAAGAAAGCAACTCTCTTGCCTTCGAGCTCGGGATACTGAGAAAGTTTATCAGCAATGAGCTTCTCTGTATCTTCAACCAGTGCTCTGCCCTCTTTCTCCATGCCAAGTGCAATGGCATCATTTACTGTCTCTTCCTGCCATGTTGTGGACCATGCAATCTCAGGATAAGCAACAACAGGTGCTATCTCTGATAATCTGTCATACTCTTCCTGACTAAGTCCTGAATAAGCTGCAAGGATCACATCAGGAGCACAATCTGAAATTGCCTCATAATCCCATCCGTCTGTATCATCAAATACATTCGGCTTTACGCCTGCATCCTCAAAAGCCTTGGCAGTCCATGCAAGAAGTCCATTCTCATCTCTTGGTCCAAAATTGGCCTCTGAAATTCCAACCGGCATAACTCCAAGAGCAAGAGGTACATCGGGGTTGCCCCACGCAATTGCCACAACATTCTCAGGCTTTGACTCAATAACAGTCTCGCCAAGGCCGTGTGTGATAGTGAGCGGGAAAACATCCTCAGATGCTGAAATCTCGTCTGTAGAAGCATCCTCTGTTGCCTTACCCTCAGCTGTCTCTGAGTTTACCTCTGTTTCTGAATTTACTTCTGTCTCTGTATTAACTGAATTTGAGGCAGTCTGTGTCTCATTTGAAGCTCCGCAAGCCACTACTGATAAACCCATAACTGCTGCCATAATTGTAGATAATAATTTATTCTTCATGAATAAGCTCCTCTCTTGTTAGCTTTTGCTAACGCCCATCCATATTCTCATAAATTACGATTGTTGTCAACATAATCTTGCACAATTTTTATATCTTTTATTATATGCAAAAAAACTCCCGGCAGCTGCCGGGAGTCTTCCTCAAGAATTATTATCTTGTACAAATTATGCGTTTTCCTTTACAGAACGGGTGAAGGCGCCGATGATAAGAACAAGCGCTCCCACAATGAAACCTGCAAATGCAACTACTGTTACGCTAAATACCTGCCAGCCTACAGTATTAACTGAGTCGTAGCTGAAAAGTCCTGCGATGAGAAGGATTCTCTCTGAAAGGATCTTTCCAAATGCTGTAGTGAAAAGAGCTATCGCTCCCAAAACTGAAATAGTGCCAAGAATATCATGGTTTCCAAACTTATTTGGAAGTACTACCGCAAGAACTGCCAAAACAATTCCGCTACATCCAAGTGCTATAACTGTTCCAAGATTGCCAAGTGCATAGGTAACTGTCATATTGCTGCAGATAGCAGCTGCAACAATTCCGACAACGCCGAGTACTGCTGCAATTATATTAAAGTAAGCTCCAACGCTCTGCTTTTTCATAAAGTCTGCCATTATTACGCCTCCTTCTCTTTTCTCTTTGAAAGAATATACAATACAGCAAAGATAGCTGTAAGAGCAGCGCAAACTCCAATTGCTGTTCTATATGCTGTTCTCCACCATGTGTTAAGCTTAACTACATGAGTTGTTGCATTGTATCTGTTCATAAGGTTACTGGATGCGATTGCATAAAGTACGTTATGTGCAGACTCTTTTACCGCCTGCTGAGCATTTGCATCACCTGCAAATACTGTGGCACTGATAGCTGCGCCGTCAGCCTGGTTTGCAAATCTAGGGCTGTCAAGAGTTGTATCTGTATAGAAGCCTGACATACCTCTTGTATCGTAGCAGGTTGCACCTGAAGTAAGAACTGATGTGTAGAGATCAAAGTCATCATAGATATCAGTTACTGCATATCCTGTGAAGCCCCACTCCTTCTTGAGGATTTCTGTCATAAGTCCTGTACTTACTGTACACTCAACAGGTCCGATCTTTGAGAAGGATACCATAAGGCCTCTCATACCTGCGTCATAAGAATCTGTGTCATACTTTGTTGCTTCGAATGCGATCTGGTATGCTCTAAGCTCAACTTCACGGGCTCTCTGCTCTGTCATGAAAGGAGCAACGCCTGCTCTGTTAGTCTCCTGGTCGTTGAACGCATAGTGCTTAGGTGCTGCGATAAGACCATAGTTAAGTGCTCCGATTGCAAATTCCATTGCTGTATATCCTGAAAGGATAGGATCCTCAGAATAGTACTCACCGTTACGTCCGTTGTATGCATGACGGTGTGTGTTAAGTCCAGGGCCCCAAAGGATCGGGATACCTGTAAAGAGTGACTCGATTCCGATGAACTCACCAAGAGCATAGGAAAGTTCAGGGTTAAATGCAGCTGCTGTAAGAGGGCTGCTGCCGAATACTTCAGGATGCCAGTTTCCGTTTGGATCATCGCTCTTGATGTTCCATGGAGCCTCAGTGTCTTTTGACGCATTGAGGTTAACCGCAATACCGTTTCCGGCATTCTCTGTCATGTAAGTTTCAACAGTTCCGATTGATGATGCTCCGGGAATACTTGGGCCACCAAAAGTTGCAATATACTGAGCCTCTTCAAGAGTCATCTTATCAAGGAGCTCATTCCACTTCTCATCGTCAAAGGATGCGCCTGCCATCTCATAGAACATGAGGTCAGAGTTAACGCCCCACTTGATGTCTGATGTATCATCATCTGTCTTAAGTGTATAGTACTTACCGTTTAAGTAATCGATAAGTCCCTGGTCTGTAAGAGTCATATCGCTGTAAGTCTTAGGATATGTCTTATCCCAGTCAGCACGGCTAAGGTATGTAACCTCACCGTCCTGGAAATAGTTCCAGTCAGCATAATCAAGCTGGTTAGAGATCTTGTCTCCTGTCTTTGAATAAGCAAAGGCAGTTCTTGAAATGACGTCCTCTGTGATCTCTGTCTGGAATGCATATGCAGGATTAGCTTCGCCCACAAGGCTTGCTGTATCTACATTCTGAAGAGCCATGATGTTGTTGAGGGCATCATGTGCACCGTTACCGAATGCAAAATAGTATGTTCCGGGATCAAGGATATATGTTCCCTTTGTTCCGTCTCCGTTGTCAAAAGAGCTGTCGTAAGTTGCAATGTACTGAAGATCAGCCTTTACAGAAACAGTCTCTGACTCGCCGGGCTGAAGAGTTTTTGTCTTGCCATAGTTAAGAAGGACAATTGCACTCTTTTCAATTCCACCCTGCTCATAAGGAGCCTGTCCGTAGATTTGAACGCTCTTTTTACCTGCTACCTTACCTGTATTTGTGACCTTTACATTGAAGGTTGCAGTAGCTGTTGTAACATCGCCTTCCTTGGAAACCTCGATTACAGGCTCTCCGTCGAACTCCATATCAAATGTAGTGTATGAGAGACCGTAGCCAAAGCCGTACGCTACTTCATCATCGTAGTTCCAGCCATTCTTTGAAGCATAGGTTCCTGCCTTTGATGCAGCATTGCCCTGTCCAAGAACAGCATCATAATATCTGGTCTCGTAGTATCTGTATCCAACATAGATGCCTTCAGCCTCAATGATGTAGTTGCTGCTGTTTTCTCTTGTGATAACATCAGCTGCATTCTTGTAAGAGAAGTTACCCATGTTCTGCATAGCAGGTGCTGAAAGGTTATATGTAGGGAAAATATCTGCAAGTCCGCCTGAAGGGCTTACCTTTCCGCTAAGGATATCTGCAACACCGAGCATTCCGTATGAGCCGGGTGCACCGATCCAGAGGATCGCATCGATATCCGCATCGTCCTTAAGATCTCCGATCTCTACTGCAGAAGCGCTGTTAACAAGAACGATAACCTTGTCACTGCACTCTTTTGCAAGAGCGATCATATCTTTTTCATTTGTTGTAAGTGCAAGAGGCTCCTCTGCTCCAAGGCCTGAAACAATTCCGCCCGGAAGATAGTCTTCACTCTCTGCGCTTGGTCTTCCGATAACAACGATAGCTGCATCGCCATACTTTGCAAAGCTGTCCTTGTAAGAAGAATTTACTGACTCGATCTCTTTTACAGATGGCTCACCCGGATCATACTCCTCGGAAGGGCCTGCATTTTCTGTGTGAAGATAAGTCTCGTTAAGCTTTGTATAGATTGATGTCATAGTAGGATTTACTTTGAAGCCTGCACCGTCAAACTCAAACTCGTCTCCTGACCATCCATCAGTTGTATATCCTCTCTCAACCTGGCCTGTTGCCCAGTTCTGTGAAAGAGAAGTTGTGATATGATTAGCAAAATCTGTAACGTTATTCTGAAGTGCTTCATCAAGATTAATAAATCCTCCGCAAGCCTTAACACCAAAGCTTGATCCAAGGATCGGCACCTGAGAGCGGATTCCGAATAATGAAACGTTAGATCCGCTTGCGAGTGGAAGTACTCCGTTGTTCTTTAAAAGAACTGATCCCTCTGCTGCCTGCTGTCTGTTAAGATCGATGGCTGCCTGAATGAGTGCATGAGAATTGCCCGTCCCATCCTCATTAAGCAGGTTTGCCGGTGGTGTAAACTTGTCATACACGGCATCCTTGTCATCTGTTACCATCATTTCACTCTGTGTTCCAAGGGCAGTGTCAATAGTAGATGCAAATGACTCCAATGTGTTTCCCGCAATAACGGAAACAGACAAAAGAAATGTCGTCACAGCGGCCATGCCCCTGAAAAGTCCTGTCTTTTTCAATGTTTTTTCCTCCTGGTTTTTCTATACTCTTCCATTGCCTTTTGATTTCACTTATCAGGTGAATTCTTTCATTGCCTTCTCGATACTCATACCTTCTGCAATGGCTTTTTTACGCTTCTGGTTGACATCCTGGATCTTCTTCATCTCATCCCCTGTGAGAATGTAGCCCTTCATGGCTATGATCGTGATAACCCATGCAATCATTGGTACTATGCAAAAAAGTATGATAACAACTGCATTCATCCCCGGTGCAAAGGGCGTCTCTGCAGTTGGAAGAGACTTGATTCCGATAAGACTTACAGCTATTCCTACAACTGTGGCAGATAAAGAAGAAACAAGCTTATCTACCAGTGAGAACAAAGTTCCCATTATTCCCGGAATATATTTTCCGGATCTGTAGGTCTCATAGTCTGAACAGTCAGCTACCATTGGAATTGGCATATCTGCTGTGGAGTAATAAGCTCCATAGCCAACTCCAAAGAATAATATGAATAAAACCGTATAAAGGTTTATACTGAATTTTCCGTTTGATATAAGCACAAGGTTAAGTGCCGGTACATCCAGCTTCCATGCAAGGAGAAGAACAAGTACTCCCACATAGCAGATAAGTGCCAGAGATACATATCGAAGGAGTGATGCTCTCTGTCCCTTCTTCTGGCTGGTCCTTACTGTAAGGACAAAGAAAGGAACCGAGAAAATATAACCAACTATCATCATCGGAAGGTAAAGACCATCATAGTTGCCCATCATTGATCCGTAGAGCATGCACAAAACCGTAGTGTTTGTTGCGATCGAAAGGGCCAGCTTGCAGCCTGCTCCTGCGATCATCAGCCTCTTCATAGGGCTGTTGTTTTTGATGATCTCGATGTATTCGGAGATCTTTACTTTTTCCTGCTTGCTGCCTCCGATTCCAAAGTACTTCGGCTGGTCTTTTTCCCAGATACCGATAATTGCAAGGATAGTCAAAAGAATTGATACCGTAATTCCAATTGGTGTAAGAACTTTGTAAAACTCTGCCTTAGAGTAATCTGCAACATTTGCCCTGATGATCGGTGCAAGGAACTGCATGACACCCATTCCGGCGAGAGATCCGACTGTATTGAAAATGGTGAACAGTGGTCTCTGATTAGGATCTGAAGTAAGAACTGTCTGTCCGGCTCTTGTGCAGGATGTCTGGAAAGTGTATCCGATAACCCAGATCGCATATAGTCCTACAAATGCTGCATACCTAAGTCCCATCATGGATTCCGGGATTCCCGGTGTTATCACATACATGGTGATAATGCTGAGTGCCATTATCAGATTTCCTATAACCATAAAGGGTCTGAACTTACCAAACTTACCGTTGGTCCTGTCCATAAGTGCTCCGATTATCGGGTCTGTAAAAGCATCAAACACCCTCATTCCCGTAACCATCACTGAAGCAAACAAAACTCCAAGCCCAAGCACGTTTGAACCAAATGTTGCTATGTAGGCAAGTACCAGAACATAGTAGACATTTGTCGCCCCATTGTTCAGTGGGAAAAGAACCAGCTGATAAAGCTTTGCTCTGTTGATCCCGTCGTTTTTCGTAACTGTTTCTCCCATTTTTTATCTCCGAATCTTTTTGATATTTCTGATTTATTTTGTCCAGTTTGCGCCATTGTCTCCGGATTCCTTAAGCTTATAGTCAGGATTTGGTCTGCTCACCTTCCTGAAAACTGCTTCATCGCTAAAAGAGCCGCTGACAGCCTTAAAGGTGCATTCGTTTTCCAGCGTCGTTGTGAATTCAAAAACATGCTGTCCATGTTTTGTTGCGATCTTATTTCCGTTCTTGAAAAGAGTTACTTCATTCTGATTGGAATAGACTTTAATCTTTATCTTTCCTGACGTTCTGTCTTTAAATCTCTTTGAAGTTATATGGACGAACGGATCATTGCTCCACCATGCTTTGTACAGATAGAAGCTGTCTTTTTTAACCTTTCTGTCAAAGGTAACAAGGCCCTTGTGGTTCATTCCCGGCTCGCCACCCTGGTTTCTTGCATCAGCTGCAAAATCAAACATGTTCCAAACGTGAGTCGCCCACATGAAAGGATTTCTTTCAAAGCATCTGAGCATGTACTCGTGATAGATTGCCTGATACTCCTCTGTGTGATCTCCTCTTCTTGGGTGCTCACTGTGAAGGTTCGGCATTCCCTCGCATCCGTACTCTGAATAGCCAAGGCTTCTGTCCGGATAAACCATGTGGAAAAATCTCATCCAGATATCATTGAGGAAAAGCCCCGGAACATACCAGCCCAGATAAAGGTTCCAGCTGACTGTATCTGTAATGTGTGCCACCTTATTGAACGGTCCGCACATTGCATAACATGCAAGTGTTGTAAATCTTGTATTATCCATCTGATGACAAAGGTCGTTGAGCTGTCTGTGGTTATCAAGCATATCTGCCTTGTCCTTGGTGGATATTGTTATCTCATTGGATATACCCCAGCAGACAATTGAAGGATGATTGTAGTTCTGAACGATAAGCTCCTTCATCTGGCTGATGGTATTGGCCCTTCCTTCAGGCATATGCTCTGAAATATATGGAATCTCGGCCCAGACTATCATTCCTCTCTCATCGCAGAGATCGTAGAAAGTCTGACTGTGCTGATAATGTGCAAGTCTTATGGTATTTGCACCCATTTCGCAGATAAGGTCCATATCCTCTTTGTGCATCTCATCTGTGATGGCATTTCCAAGGCCTTTTCTGTCCTGATGTCTTGAGACACCGTGAAGTGCATAGCTCCTGCCGTTCAAATAAAAACCGGTCTTTGGATGATAGTGGAAATCCCTGACACCAAAGCGTGTTTCAACTTCATCTGCGACTTCTCCGTCTATAACAAGCTGAGCCTTGGCGTTATAAAGATATGGTCTCTCAATTCCGTCCCACAACTCCACTTCATGGATGCAGCATTCAAGATGTGCTTCGTTCAAAGATCTGCCTGCATTTTGGCAAAAAACCTCTTTTCCCTCCATATCAGAGACAATAATCCTTACATCGCCTCTGTTTGTATTAAGATAGCAGCTCACCCTGACGTCTGCCTTCTTGTAGCCTTCGATCGGACGGGCACTCACCTTTAGTCCGCGTCCTCCGAAGTGATCAAGATCAAATCTTTCTTTATTTACAACAATGAGTCTTACGTCCCTGTAGATTCCGCCGTAGAATGTAAAATCGGCTTTCTGAGGATATACTCTTTGATTTGGTCTGTTGTCCACGTTGACCTTGAGGAAATTTTTTCCCTCAACAAGGTGATCTGTAATATTTGCTCTGAAGGTTGAATATCCGCCTTCATGTCTTATAACTTTCTGCGAATTCAGGTATACATCGCACTCCGAGTTAACACCATCAAATTCGATGTACACGTCCTCTTTTTCCCTGTCAAAAGAAGGACAATCTATCTCTTTCTCATATCTGGCCAGGGTCCTTAAATAATCATTTCCCCCATCCTGTCCGTCAATGTTATTCCAGGTATGGGGAATATTGACCATAACCGGATCATTTTTTTCCAAATAAAACTTCCAACCGTTGTTGATGTTGTAGAACTTTTTCATTTCACGACTCCTTTAATCTGTCCAAATTTTACAAAATTCCGGAATGTAACTTCAATCAAGATGGAATAATCTGCACCTTTTACAGCGTAATTTACAATCATCTATAAAATGCTGTACAATAAGCCTATGAAACAATTACTTGTAGCCATTGTGGAAGATGATAACGAGTACTCCTCTTTCCTTGAAAAATGCCTTTCAAGATACGGATCTGAGAAGGGTTTTATTTTTAATACCCAAATTTTCAATAAGGCCGAAACATTTTTGGATAACTACAAAAAAGCTTTTGACATCGTATTTATGGATGTTGACCTGGGAAAAGGATTTTTGAACGGTATGGACGCCGCCAGGAAACTGAGAAATATCGACGATACAGTCATCTTGTTCTTTGTGACCAACATGCCTCAGTTCGCCCCTGAAGGATACAGTGTGAATGCTCTTGATTACTGTTTAAAACCCATCAGCTACAGCAATCTTTCTGTCAAAATTGACAAGGCGATCAAGCTCCTTTCAAGTAGAAGCGGTCAGCCTGTTAAGATAAAAGAAAAAGAGGGAACAAGAATAGTTTCTTCCAATGATATAATGTACATCGATGTAATGGGCCATGATCTTATGTTCCACACTGTTGACGGCGTCATAGACTCCTATGGCGGCTTAAGTGAAAGAGAAAATGAGCTGTCCGGATGCAATTTTGCCAGATGCAGTGCCTCCGCTCTGGTTAACCTTTCCTATGTTACAGGGCTGTACGGAGATGAGATCGCTGTTGGCGGTGACAGGATAAAAATAGGCCGTTCCAAGAAGAAGGCCTTTATGGAGCAGCTTAACATGTACCTTGGAGGGTGATATAAATGTTCTTTGATTGGTTAAACAGCTATAGAGCAGTTGGTTACTTTCTTGAAATTTTTATCGCAGAATTCTTATTCGTATATTCTTTAAAAAAACGAGCTTTGTTTTATCCAAAGCTCATTTCTTTTCTCATCATCTCTGTTTTTCTGATGTCCTTTGTGGACCTTTATCAGACCGCATCCACTTTCATCAGACTAATGTATCTTCTTATTGTGATCGCAGTAAGTATACTAGGGATCTGTATTCTTTTTGACGCTCCGTTTCTGATTCTTTTCCCAGCCTGTATAGCCGGAGTTGCTACGCAGCACATTGCAAATAAGGTGCTTACACTTTTCATGCTCATACCTGCGTTTAGTAAGCTTTCATGGATCTCGTCATTCTATATTCTGTCAGATCTGTGCGTGGTTTTTGTAGTTTATCTTCTTACCTATCTTCTTCTTGCAAGGCATTACAAACCTCAGAATAGCTCCATGCGCTTAAATGCCGTTTCCGTTCTTATCATCATAACCTGCATCGGAGTTAACAGACTGATTGCCGATCATCCGGGAGGAAACATATTTTATGAGGCTGCATCCTGTATCTATGCGATCATATGCTGTATCCTTGCCCTTGTCATCCAGCTCTATCTCTACAGATGGCAACAGCAGAAGGCCGAGGCTCTAGTTGTAAAAGAGCTTCTTACTGCCTCGGAAAAGCAGTACGAACAGTGGAAAACAATGGTAGAATTCATCGGTGTGCAGACCCACGACCTCAAGCATATGCTTGACCGTATTGAGAGACTCGCCGACAAGGAAAATCTAGATCTTCCTGATCTTGGTCCCATAAGAGAATCCGTTTCCAACTTCTCTCCTCTTGTTAAAACAGGTAATGACGTTCTGGATGTACTTCTTCGCAACATGAGCACTCTCTGCACCCGTCAGCACATCCGCTTTAACTGCGTCAGCTACACTGATTGCCTTGGAAAATATGACAGTATGTCTCTGTATTTTTTGTTTGCCAATGCCATTGACAATGCAAGAGCTGCTGCGGATCTGGTCACCGATTCCGACAAACGCCTCATAGATGTGAGCCTCAAGCAATTTGGTGATTCTGTTGTGATACATATCTGGAATTATTATGAAGGAAATATAGTCTTTGAAGATGAATTGCCGGTCAGAGACGTCGGCAGTGCCGGAACCGGCTATGGAATCAAGAGCATAAAGCTGCTTGTAGACAAGTTCGAAGGAGCCCTCAACACAAATACGGAGAACGATATCTTCCACTTAAATATCATTCTTCCGTTAAAAAGCTAAAACCCCGTCCAAAGATAGCTATCTGCAGAAAGTCGGTTACTGTTCACTCGCTTTCAGCTCCCTCCAGTAACTGATTCGCGCATTCATTCCAATTCGACTTCGTCGAAGGAATGCGCTCACTCCTGAATCACTTTCTCACGAAATGCGCAGCACAGTGCGCATTTCTGTCTGAACAGTAACGAAAGCTTTCCTGTTATGGTCATAGT
>JAEEGF011787485.1_pt1 | contig 15744 bp, 10 predicted proteins | sample 9134171 | NCBI WGS metagenome assembly JAEEGF01 (sample SAMN16246542, study PRJNA631951) | gut metagenome | biome: gut microbiome; feature: rumen; material: AP-attached | host: Bos | place: Iran: Karaj | collected 2018-10
GTAGGTCCCTCATTCCTTAAGGCTCTTAACTTTGCAGGCAAGTTCCCACAGCTGGATTACAAGATCACAGAGCTTGAAAAACTCATGGAGCATCCGCCTCTTAAAGAAGGCACTAACGGCTTTAAGGGAAGCAGTCACGATGTATCTTTTGAAAACGTGAGATTTGCTTATGAGGAAAAAGAGGTCCTTCATGGAATAAACCTTTCACTTAAGCAGGGAACAACAACGGCTCTTGTCGGTGAGTCGGGAAGCGGAAAATCTACTCTTGCCAAGCTCCTTGTCCACTACTATGACCTGGACGGCGGTGCGATAAAGATCGGCGGCCAGGATATAACCGACATGTCGCTTGAAGCATTAAACGATCAGGTGGCATTTGTTTCGCAGGAGCAGTTTCTTTTTAACACGACTCTCTATGACAATATTCTCATCGGTAAGCCTGATGCTACTAAAGAACAAGTTATGGAAGCGGCTAGAAGGGCTCAGTGTAATGAATTTCTTGAAAGGCTTCCTGATGGCATCAACACCATGGCGGGAGACGGAGGTAAGCAGTTATCCGGAGGTGAGAGGCAGAGGATATCTCTTGCCAGGGCTATCCTGAAGGATGCGCCGATCATCGTCCTTGATGAAGCGACAGCCTTCATGGATCCGGAAAACGAGGAGAAGCTCAATACTGCACTTGATGAGATCATGAAAAACAAGACGGTACTTGTCATTGCTCACAGACTGTCAACCATTAAGAATGCGGACAAGATCTGCGTTATCAAGGATGGTCAGTGCATTGCTGAAGGTACTCACAACGACCTGGTAATGTCCAGCCCTGAATACAGAAAATTCTGGGAGGCTTCTGTCAGTGCCAGTGTTTGGAAGATAAAGGGGGCGTAAGTAAGATGATCAGGATACTTCACAGACTTATAGCAGTTACGGGAAAATATAAGGGAAGGATAAGAGCTTCCTATCTGACTTCGTTCATAAAGGGCATACTGATGAAGATGCCGATATTCATCAGCTTTTTCGTGATACAAACGTTTATGGAAAATGCCATGACAAAGGAAAAGTGCCTTTTGTTTGGTGCAATCATTTTGGGAAGTATTGCCTTGGAAGCAGTCTTTGAGCATATCACAAATGTGCTTCAGTCAGCCACGGGATATATGGTGTTTGCAGACTTAAGATTAAGACTCGGTGACCATTTGAGAAAGCTTCCCATGGGTTATTTCACAGAGGGAAACATAGGTAAGATCAGTTCGGTTCTTGCAACAGACATGATCTTTATTGAAGAGAATTGCATGGGCGTTTTGTCGGAGCTGGTAAGTTTCATTATTTCCCAGGCGCTTATGGTTCTCATGATGTTCTTTTTGGATTTCAGGCTTGGGCTTCTCTCCTTTGCAGTCGTATGTGCTTTCATTGTTGTAGGCAATCTCATGCTGGGAGTGACATTGAAGCATTCAGCCATAAAGCAGGAGGATGCGGAATCTCTTACCGAGGAGGTTCTGGATTTCGCAGAGGGAATCGGGATCATCAAGTCCTTCAACATGCTTGGTGAGAGATCTAAGAGGCTCACTAATGAATTTGAAAAGAGCTGCAAAGAAAGCATAGATTTCGAGGTGGCCTACAGTCCATGGGCCAGAGCACAGTACCTGACTTATGGAATCGGAACGAGCCTTGTTCTTGCTCTTGCGGGATTTTTGTTCAGCACAGGAGCCCTTCCTCCTGCGTACATGGTTGGTGTAGTTCTTTTCCTGTTTGATCTGTTTACTGCCATTAAGAGCTATTATGGCCAGATGGCAAGACTTACGGTTACAGATGCATCACTTAACAGGATTGAAGAGGTGTTTGAGGCAAAAGAGCTTGAAGATACCGGAAAAGAGAAATTGAGTAGCCCGGATGAAAGCGGAAGCACAGCAGAGATCGAGTACAAGGATGTCAGCTTTGGCTATACAGATAAGGATGTGCTCAAGCAAGTTTCCTTCAAAGTCGGTAAGGGAGAGATGACAGCACTGGTCGGACCTTCGGGCGGAGGTAAATCAACCATTGCATCACTCCTTGCAAGGTTCTGGGATGTTAAGAGCGGACAGATCCTGCTCAGGGGAAAAGACATAAGAAATGTGCCGATAGGAAATCTCATGGATCAGATAAGCATGGTATTCCAGAGGGTATATCTTTTCCAGGATACGATCTATAACAACATTGCAATTGCAAGACCTGATGCCACAAGGGAAGAAGTAGAGGAAGCTGCTAAGAAGGCTCGATGCTATGACTTTATCATGGCACTTCCGGATGGATTTGATACCGTTATCGGTGAGGGAGGAGCTTCACTTTCGGGCGGTGAGAAACAGAGGATCTCAATCGCGCGCTGCATCTTAAAGGATGCACCTATCGTAATCCTTGATGAAGCAACAGCCAGTGTTGATGCTGATAATGAGAGAGCAATACAGGAGGCAATATCAGAGCTTTGCAAAGACAAGACTCTCCTTGTTATCGCCCACAGGCTTAAGACAATAAAGGATGCGGATCAGATCCTCGTGATCTCCGACGGAGAAATAATCGAGAGAGGTGATCACACATCACTTATGGGACTTGAAGGAACCTATGCAAATATGGTTTCTCTGCAGGCATCGTAAAGATATCAGACTATGTTTTTTATGCCCTCACAGATCCTTTTTGCAACCGCAGGATTATTCATGGTGTAGAGATGGATTCCGGGGATATCGCTCACAAGCAGATCGATTATCTGGCTGAGGGCATAAGACATACCAGCGTCAAAGAGAGCTTCCTTGTTGTCCTCGTAGCGCCTGATTATTTTTTGGAATCTCTCAGGGAAAGAAGCGTTGCACATGCTGATCATTCTCCTGATCTGGGCTGCGTTTATGACCGGCATAACTCCGGGGATAACAGGGACATCAATACCTGCGATCCTGCATTCTTCGTTGAAATTAAAGAACGCATCATTGTCGAAAAAGAGCTGTGAAATAAGTGCCTCGGCACCGGCATCGACTTTATACTTAAGGTGCCTTAGTTCACTGACCCTGTCGGGAGACTCGGGATGGCATTCCGGATAGCAGGCTCCGAGGAAGCAGAAATCATAGTTTGGTTTCAGGAAGCTTATAAGGTCGGAGGAGTGTCTGAAGACATTCTTCTCAGGTATTTTATCGCTTTTGTCGCCTCTGAGGGCCAGGACATTTTCGATGCCCTCTGATTTGAGTACGCGGGCAAATTCTTCAATCTCCGCGCTGTCATAGTGAAGGCAGGTGAGATGGACCACGGGCTCGATGCCGTATTTGTACTTGATCTTCCTGGCCAGTTCTATGGTTCTGTTGCAGTTGGAGGATCCGCCGGCTCCGAAGGTCACGCTGATGAAATCCGGGCTGAGCTCGGCAAGTACATCTAAAGTGTCATCTATATTATCAAGTTGGGAATCTTTCTTTGGAGGAAATATCTCGAAGGAAAGACTCCTCTTTTTATTCTTATAAATCTCTGATATCTTCATGGTTTCCGGTTTCCTTTTCCGTACTTTTTTCTTGTTTCAGAAAGTATAAAGCCGGCCGGGCGAGCGGTAAAATATAAAAAGATGTCTTTTAATAATAGATTTTATCTATGGATAAGCGGTATAATTGCAGATATAATCTATGACTATTCCGGAGGAAAAAGATGACTCTTAAGCAGCTAAGATATATCACGGTTGTGGCAGATACAGGAAACATCACCGATGCAGCGAGGAAGCTCTATATCGCACAGCCCAGTCTCACTGCGTCGATTCAGGAGATTGAAAAGGAATACAATATAACTATCTTCAACAGATCTAAAAAAGGAATCGAGCTGACCCGGGAGGGAGAGGAATTTCTGGGGTACGCAAGGCAGGTTCTGGAGCAGGCCAATCTGATAGAAGAGAGGTACAGCGGAACGGTGACGGGCAAGCACAGATTCTCCGTTTCATCGCAGCATTATTCTTTTGCTGTGGAAGCTTTTGTTGAACTGCTGCGGAAAGCCGGTGGTGACAAGTATGAGTTTCATATGAGAGAAACCGAGACCTACGATATAATCCGGGATGTTGCACAGCTTAGAAGTGAGATAGGAGTTCTTTATCTGAACAAGTTTAATGAGACGGTCATCAATAAAACGCTGCGTGATAATAACCTGACATTTACATCGCTTGCCAGGGTTAAGCCTCATGTCTTTATCGGAAGGAAATCTCCGCTTGCAGGGAAAAAGAGTCTCTCGCTGGAAGATTTAAAGCCCTATCCGCGACTGTCCTATGAGCAGGGTTCACACAATTCGTTTTATTTTTCCGAGGAGATACTCAGTACCGCGGATTCTGATAAAGAGATAATCGTCCGCGACAGGGCAACGCTGTTCAACATGCTGATTGGTATGAACGGTTACACCATCTGCAGCGGTATAATAAGTAAAGAGCTGAACGGCCCGAATATCATAGCCAAGCCTCTGAACGTTAATGATTATATGGAGATCGGATATATACTTCCTAAGGCAATACATCCGTCGACATTGACACTTGATTACATCGATATCCTTACACGAAAGCTAAATGACCCCTAGGGACGGAGTCAGGGGATCATTTTTGGCCCCTTGGGACGGAGTCAGGGGATCATTTTCTATTTAGCGACACCTTTCTAAAATTTGCAGACTAATGTATAGTTTATGTACTTAATCTTTTTGTTTATTCATAGGAGATGGATTTATGGGCTTATTTGAAGTACTGCTTCTGGCGGTAGGTCTGGCAATGGACGCATTCGCGGTATCTATCTGCAAGGGCCTGGCAGCAGGCAAGGTTACAAAGAAAGAATACCTCTTGTGCGGCGTGTGGTTTGGAACATTTCAGGCAGTGATGCCTCTTATAGGATATCTGGTCGGCTCGAATTTTGTTAAGCTTATCAGCATGGTTGCGCCGTGGGTGGCGTTTATACTTCTGTCACTTATCGGTGGCAATATGATAAAAGAGGCGCTTGGCCCGGATGAGGAAGTCTCTCCCGGGTTTGATGTCAAGACAATGTTCATGATGGCTGTAGCCACAAGTATTGATGCGCTGGCAGTCGGTATCACTTTTGTGGCGGTGCCGGTTGAGATCATCGATTCCGGAAGCCTTATAAATGTTGTGATCGCGGTTATCATTATCGGAGTTATAACCTGCATCATATCAATGGCCGGAGTCAAGATAGGAAGTGTCTTTGGAGATCGCTACAAGGCCGGATCGGAGATAATGGGCGGAACCATCCTGTTGTTTATTGGCTTTCGTGCGCTGATAACACATCTGGACAGCTCCAATACACTTTCAGATTCAGAGACAATTTTCGGTATGCTGATCCCGCTTGTGGGAACGCTGCTCGGTTCGCTGATCATATATGCTCAGAAAACACGGCTTTCAGACAAGATGCGAGCTATACTGGTGGGCTTCAGCTCAGGCATCATGCTCTCCGCAGCGGTATGGGGGATGATAGAGCCTGCGGTTGACGGTTTCAGTTCCGGTGCACATAAGGGGATCGTACCTGTGACAATATGCTTTTGCGTGGGCGTGATATTCCAGATCCTTCTTGATAAATTCATACCTCACACGCATGTTTATTCAGATATAACCGAAGGGCCGGAGAGTAAGCTCAGCCCCAAGATCAAGGCAGTACTTAAGGAAGTGATCCATCACATTCCTGAGGGAATAGCTCTTGGAGCGATCTATGCAGCTCATTTCATGAAGACTGAATGGATATCATCATCGGTTGCATTTGTACTGGCTGTGGCAATCGCACTTCAGAACATACCTGAAGCGCTGAACGTTTCACTTTGGCTAAGAGATGCAGGAACCAAGACAGGTAAGGCCTTCCTTATGGGAGTGGTGTCCGGGGCACCGATACCGCTTCTTGGAATTATCACGGTTGTGCTTGTTGTTTTATTCCCGGGGCTTCTTCCATATATCATGTCAGTCTCCGGCGGCGCCCTTATCTACACCACCATCGAGGAGATCCCACAGATTGCCCTCAAGCAGGACAACGACCGCGGCGCCCTTGCCTTTGCTGCAGGCTTCGCAATCGTAATGCTCATGATGTTCATCTGAAAATGGTCCCCTGACTCCGTCCCTGGGGGCCATTTTTTATAGTTATTTAAAATCTTTTCCGCAGGACAAGTGCTATAATTGTAGTAAGTAACGTAAATACGATTACAGATGTTTTTATTTTGGAATATGAAGAAACTTGACCGGGCAACCAGATATACAATAATCATCTGCATCGGACTCGTAATCTTCAATGTTATCTTTGGATATGTTCTCAGCACAGTGGCGGCAAAGGCAATGAGAACTCAGATCAATGAGCGCATGCTTGATATTTCCAATACGGCAGCAGCGATGCTCAATGGTGATGAACTGGCCAGGATAACAGCTGATGACTACGGGTCTCCTGAGTATGAGAATGTCATGAAGACGCTTACATACTTTCAGGATAACATTGAGCTTGAATACATATATTGCATAATTCAGGTAAGTGAGAAAGAATTTGTCTTTGGCGTAGATCCTACTATTGAGGACCCGGGTGAGTTCGGATCGCCTATCGTGTATACGGATGCTCTGTATGCTGCAAGTAAAGGTAAAGCCGGTGTTGATGAAAATCCATATGCTGATGAATGGGGAACATTCTACAGTTCTTATTCACCTGTCTTTGATTCAAACGGAGATGTGGCCGGAATTGTGGCTGCTGATTTCAGCGCAGACTGGTATCAGAACAAGATTAAGCAGCTGCGCCACATTATTGTAATCTTCATTTCTGCGGCCCTGATTGCGAGCGTTTTTCTTGCAATTGCCATTGCTGGTCAGTACAGCAAATTCTTTGTTACCCTGATCAGGAAGATGAACGATCTTTCGAGCGGTATCCAGACTCTTATGGATGAGGTTGAGATTGCAGATGAAAGCGACGGGTATTTTACCGTCAGTGAAGCGGATATTGATAAAGACATGCATGATGCCATCAGACTTCTTGAAGAAAAGATAGTCATCATGCAGATGAGACTGACAAAGCAGATAGAGATCATCAGATCACATGCTTATATAGACGGACTGACGGGACTGAATAACAGAACTTCCTACATGGAATATCTGCAGATTCTGGAAGAAAAGATGAGATACGACCAGAACCTTGTGTTCTCGGTTGTTGTATTTGATATCAATCAGCTGAAGATGATAAATGACGATCTGGGGCATGACCAGGGTGACAGGCTTATCATCGAGACAGCAAACGAAATCCGAGAAGTATTTGGCGGAAACAGGATCTATCGTATCGGCGGTGATGAGTTCGTTGCTATTCTTGATAATCCGGATCCGTCTGATCTGGTTGCAAAACTAAGAATCATAATTGATAAGAAAAACAAGATCATGCCTGTTTTCAAGGATGCGGGCGTAGATATGTCAATTTCTGTGGGCTTTGCAGCCTATGATCCCGAAAAAGATAAGACTTATACCGACGTTTTCCACAGGGCAGACAACGCCATGTATGCAGATAAAAAAGCTTTCTACCAGACTCACGAGGATCGAAGAAGGACACGTATCTAAGACATAGCAGCTCAAAATAATTAATGAGGTTGATATGGATAAACGTCTAAATCAGATATATACCCTGTTTTTGGCGATAGCATGCATCATTGTCGCGGTGTATGCTTCTAAAAGTGCTGCGCTGATTCCCATGAGGATGTTTCCTAAGAATACTGAAGTGGCCATATCACCTGTTACTGAGACAATTGATTCTGATGATATCTATCACGCCACACTGGATGCTTCCGAGATTGTAGAAGCCGGCGGATGTCTTTCTTTTACCGCAGTCTCCGATGATGTATGGGTTTATTCAGGAGATGATCTCATATACGAGTGCGTTGGTTCTCGTTCTATTTTCATTCGCTCAACCGGAACTACATGGCACTTTGTACGCATTTCTGATGCAAACAAGCCTGTAACAGTAAGGCTTGAAGCTTATTATGAGAGGACTAAACCTCCGGCTGCTCCTGAATATTCGGCCGGGGATTATTACAATATCAGGTCAATGATTATTGTTGGCTCGACATCGGTGTTTATCATATCCATCCTGGATATTCTCTTCGGCCTTATAATGATCGTGTATTCGTATGCGACAAGACGCGTAAATTCGGGCAGATCCAAGATAGCTTATATTGGTCTTACAGCGCTGCTCATAGGCCTTTGGTCTGCCGGAGAAACCAACGCAATGGTTGTTCTGATGACCAATCGTGCACTGGCCGGTGTCTTTGCCTTTCTGATCCTGATATTCATACCGATTCCTTATGTCATGTATATCCATGCGGTTTTATGGAAAAAGGATAAGTTCCTATACAGGATTCCTATATTTCTTTCGTTCCTGGACTTTATTGTGGTTATCAGCCTTGCGGTTACAGGGGTGATGGACCTCAAGGAGTCTGTCATTATCACGCATATGACCTGGGCAGTAGCCATTGTATACGTGCTCGCGGCAGCTATAAATGTGCTAAGGACCAAAAAGAGTGAAAGAGATGAAATGGCTGTCTTTAACGCGGCATCAATGCTTGTGCTAATCGCAGTCACAGGTCTGGAGATAGGTTATTACTGGACCGGAATGGGGCTCCAGAATGATTTCTGGGGCCGCGGGCTTATACTGTGTTACATAGTACTTCTTGCCTATAACAATATCGTTGAGTCCATGAAGGATATCGAGAGGGGAAGAAAGGCGGAGTACTACAAAGAGCTTGCCAATACTGATTCCATGACAGGTCTTGCCAACAGAACCGCCTTCAATCATGACCTTGAAAAGCTTGCCGAAGAAAAAGAGTACAGCATTGTTTCCATGGACTTGAATAACTTAAAGGAAGTCAACGACACCAAGGGACATCAGGCTGGCGACAGATATATAATAAGTGCAGCCAGAATAATAAAGAAAGCATTTGGAAAGGAAGGTATCTGCTATCGTATAGGTGGCGATGAGTTCAGCGTGATAATCAAAAAGCCCGAAAGTGGGGCCATCACTTCAAATCTCATCCCTAAATTGGAAGAAGGAATACGAGTATTTAACAGCAGCAATCCCTCTGAACCGGTGACGATCGCCGTGGGCTTTGAGAGCAAAACTCCGGATTCCGACAGAAGTTATAACGATATACTTCACAGCGCAGATGAAAAGATGTATGAGAACAAGCGCATGCTGAAGAGCTGAAAAAACACACTATGGAATACTTTTGGAAACAACAAAATGACATACCTCAGGAGATGGGCTATCCTCTTTTTGGAGCAGCCCATCTATTAAGTGTGGGGGTAACGCTGCTGCTTGTAATAGCCGCAATGATTGTTATCGGGAAAAAGAGCCTTAGGACACAGAGACGGGTGATGAAGATAATCCCGGTTTTCATGCTGATGTTGGAGGCGCTTAAAGATCTTTTCCTGGTGTCAGTAGGAAGATTTGGTATCGGATACCTTCCGCTCCACGTCTGCAGTATCGGGATATTCGTATTTCTTTTGCGCGAGTATCTCCCATGGGACAAGGCGAAAAAGTACTTCGGCGAGGTGGCAGTAGTGCTGATCATGCCGGCGTCGCTTGCTGCGCTTATCTTCGCGGACTGGACAATCTACTATCCCGTACTTAACTTCATCAATCTTCACAGCTATCTCTGGCACGGCCTGCTGGTTCTTTATCCGCTTCTTTTATATCAGGCAAAAGAGATATCGCCTTCAATAAAGCATATCCATTGGGTTATAATATTCCTATGTCTGGTGGTACCACCGATCTATCTTTTTGATAAACATTTTGGATGTAATTACTTCTTCGTAAACCAGCCGGTGCCGGGAACTCCGCTGATGTGGCTTGCATCGTTTATGGGTAATCCCGGATATCTTGCAGGCTACGCCATCCTGGTAATCCTCGTCCTCGCACTGGTCTACCTTATTTTTTGGTCCCTGGGGACGGAGTCAAGGGACCATTTCTGACCCCTGGGGACGGAGTCAGGGGACCATTTTGTGATCATAAAGAGCTAAAAAATTAAAAGTTGGGGAAGACAACAATGGGGAAGACAGAAGGCACACTTGCTGAAAAAGTACTGAATTACTGGTTTGCAATAGAGTTTTTATCACAGGATTCTTATCCGGGTAGCTACGATATCATGAATAAAGTTAAAAGACACAAGGCCAAAGTGGCAGCAGGCAAAAAGAGCTTTAAGTGTCTTGAGACCTTCATCAGGCTCGATAGCGACGACATGGATAAGGATCTTTTTCAGATAATAGAAAAAGAAGCCGGCGACTGCAAAATGAAACTGTGGGGAAACATCACGGTTTATGTTGGCAAGGTAAAAAGAGATTTTTGCGTTGAGGAGCTTTCCAGGTCAATAAAGGTGGATTCTTCATGCATTTCAAGAAAGCCCGAGAAGACTAATGAAAGAATCGCCATGGCAAGTTTTCAGCTGAGTCCGGCCGGTAGATTTTTAGAGAAGTCTATGTCGCTCTCTCCAATTCTGTGGGCGCTTGGCAAGCTTAAGAACTCCGACGGAGATCTGTCTGCATACCTGAGAGCCAAGGATTATGCTATGGACGTAAAGGGCATAGAGGAGAAGTTTTTTGACAAGTTTACAGATAAGAAAGTGAGCTCTGACATTACAGAGAATACAAGCGCAGCTGTGGAAGCGGTGAAGCTTGAAAACATAGGCGCACTGTATAATTACATTGTGGATAAGTATATCGACGGCAACCTGCATGCTGCAGAAGACGGCGTGGATCCTTACGAGGAGGTCTATGGAATCTCCTTCCAGATGTATGCTGATGAAGCGACAAAAGACAAAAAGGAAGACGACAACTATCTTGGACTTAGCCATGATTTCTTTTCCAATGATATAGCCATGGTGCTGGACAAAGTTAAGACCGGAAGCCTCTCTGAACATGGGAAGATGACTGAGGATCTGATGAAGTACATAGAGATTACAGATTTTGAGCCATCTGCAAGGATCGATCTGGTTAATCCCGATGACAAGCTCTTTTACCGGGACAAGCTCAATGAACTGCTGGATCCGATGAAGGCGCCTCTGGGTAAATGGCCCTCAAAGTATATGCCTGCGATGATGCAGGAGATTGCCATAAACACTGCGGGGAGCTGCAATATCTTTTCCGTAAACGGGCCTCCCGGCACGGGCAAGACTACTCTGCTTAAGGAGATCATCGTCGGGAATATAGTTAACAGGGCTATTAAGCTCTCGCAGTACAACAATCCCGATGATGCTTTTGAGAGTCATCAGTTTTTGCACGGAGACAAAGATGGCCATGCATATTCGCAGTACATCAAGAGGTGGTACTCGTTAAAAGACGAGTCTGTCAATGATTACAGTATGCTGGTTACGTCATGCAACAATGCGGCGGTTGAGAATATTTCAAAAGAGCTGCCAAAGAGCGTGTTAAAGGACCTTGAGCCAGGGAAGAAAGACACAGCGGAGATGATCGAGGCGCTTAAGGAGGTCAGCGATCTTTTTGACCTTGAGAAGTCTGAATGCATAGAGGAGACTAAGGCAGGTGAAAAGTATAAGGATATATATTTTACGAACTTTGCCAGAAAGATAATCGACGACAATGATGCATGGGGACTGATTGCTGCGCCTATGGGTAAAAAGTCTAATCTTTCCCGTTTCTACAGCGAGGCACTGATCAAGCTTGATATAGACTTCTATCGCAAGACGGAAACGGCGATAGAGCGAAGGGAGCAGTACCGTAAAGTAAAGGATGAGTTTAACAGCCAGCTGTCCAAGGTACGCAGGATGCAGGCGGAGATTGAGGATATCAGGAAGCATGTTATGGCTTCTGAAAGCGGCGAGATTTCCGATAGGATCCTCGAACTTAACAGGCAGGCTGTTGATTACAGGAATTCTGTAGGTCTTTTGACAAAGATATTTAACAGGAAGAAGTTTGATTCGGTTAATGGGTTGGCAGATAGATTGGAGCGCAAGGCTGCGGAGCTTGAGGTGTCTGAAGAGAAAGCGAAAAGAGCTCTCGAAGAACTAAAAAAGAGTGGGCAGATGGGTGAATTCAAGGCACTTGATAAGACTTTTGTTGACGCGCTGCTGGATCCTGACGCCAAGACTTCGACAGATGCGCAGGTTAGCAATCCGTGGTTTACCCAGCACTATAACAGGGAGAGGGAGAAACTGTTCTTCCTGGCAATGAGGCTGAACAAGGAGTTTGTGCTCTGCTCCAATCACTGCAGGGATAATTTCAAAACCCTTGGGCAGTATTGGGGCCTTCGAATGGGGGATGACGGCAAGAAGGTTGAATTCTCGCAGACAGACAAAGAGCAGATGGTACCGGCCCTGCTGCAGACGCTGTTTTTGCTTGTGCCTGTTATCTCGACGACCTTTGCCTCTGTGGGAAGCTTTTTGAGGGATGTCAAAAGGCCGGGAGTCATAGGGATGCTGGTAGTGGATGAGGCCGGACAAGCTCAGCCTCAGATGGCTGTTGGCGCTCTCTACAGAAGCAGAAAAGCCATAATTGTGGGTGATCCCAAGCAGATCGAGCCTGTTGTAACCGATGATCTGGCGCTGCTCAAGTACGCTTTCAATGATGAACAGTTGAACTTTTACAAGCAGAAGAATGTGTCGGTGCAAAGCTTTGCCGATAAACTCAACTTCCTTGGTACATATTTAGATGACGGCAATGGGGTAAAAGAGTGGGTAGGCTCCCCTCTGATTGTTCATAGACGCTGTATTTCGCCTATGTATGATATCTCTAATTATCTGTCATACAATGGAATCATGAAGCAGCAGACGTTGAGTCCCAAGGAAGAAGTCAGAGCTACTCTTACAAAAGATAAGTCTGAGTGGATAGATGTAACGGGGCAGGAGAAGGGTAACGGCAATCATTTTGTTGAAGCACAGGGAGAAGCAGTTTGCGAGCTTTTAGAGATGTCTTTTGCCAAGAGCAAAGAACCCGATATCTACATTATCTCGCCCTTTGTGAGTGTCGTTGCCGGGATAAAGGAATACATTGCATCTTACTGTAAGAGCCATCCCGATACGAAGATAGACCAGGAATATATCCTCGATTACGAGAACAGAAAAATAGGCACTGTTCACACATTCCAGGGCAAGGAAGCAAATGAAGTCATATTCCTTCTCGGATGTGACGCCGGCGATGCCAGCAGTGGTGCCATCAGATGGGTCAACAACAACATAGTAAACGTCGCAGTCACCAGAGCCAAGTACCGACTCTACATAGTCGGCGACTCCAAGGCATGGTCTAAATCCCTCTGTGTAACCACCGCCCACACCATACTGACCAGATAATTTTGGTCCCTGGGGACGGAGTCAAGGGACCATTTGTGACCCCTGGGGACGGAGTCAGGGGACCATTTTTGAGATATGACATTAAAAGAAGCATATAAGATCCTGGGTGCGTCGCAAAAGGATGATCCCAGGACAGTCAAAACCAAATACAAAAAGCTTCTGATCCTGTATCATCCGGATTCTGATCCTAACGGGAAAAGAGGGCCCGAAGATGATGAAAAGATCAGACAGGTCATAGAAGCTTACCGGAAGATCAGGGAATCGGAGAGCGAATCAGGCTATGATCCTTATGAGTTTACCTGGGACGCCTTTGAGAACAGGAATGCCTTTTCCGAGAGGAACATCTACGTTCAGTTCAAGATGTATGATGAAGAGCTGCCTTTGTCCAGGATGGCTAGAGGCAGATTTGTCTGGGACCCTGATATGGAGGAGTTCAGGCTCTTTTCCAAGAGCGTCCTTGAGGCGTGCAAGGAAGTCATAACTGATTACGATGCCACGCCGACTCCTGATCTGGTAAAAGACATTTTCCACCTCATGATGCAGGAGTATGTCCTCCCGGCGGATGCCGCCAGAAAGCTCGGCAGGAAGGTCGGAGAAGATAATAAGTCGGAAATTTTTGTGTTTGGGGGATTTGTAAAAGATGCATCGGCAACAGCCGGAGAGCCTGTAAACATCTACCTTAGAGAAGACAGGGCAGTTGTAGAAGAAATAGTGAGTGGGAAAGTATTGGGGACTGTTTCGTTCGATGCGGATGAACTCTATTATGTGATTCTGCCGCTTCTCGAAGATCCTGAAGTTGAAGTGCGCGCCACAGTCACAAAATGTGACAACGACAGACGCCACGGATCACGGATATATGTTGTCATTCGCCTTGTGATTCCTGCGGGGTTAAAAGACACTCCGGCCTCCTATACTGACCGGATAATGAACATACTGAAATGAGTCACCGGTACGTCGTTAAATGGGACGATACAGATTGATTCACAATATTTCCCGTCACTTTTTGTGGCGGGATTTTTAATTCTTAAGAAATCTTAAGAAATTTCGATGGTAAATCTTAAGAATTTGGTGCTAATATAATCTTCGCGCTCATTCAGAGCAAAGCCTTTTGCATTCGCAGAGGCATCAGCATTTCGCTGGTAATATCTCATCAAAGAAAGGAAAAGTTTTATGAACAACAAGGTAATGCCTGCAAAGCAAATGCAGGAAATTGGCATCTCTTATGCTGATGCCAGAAAAGCAGTGGAATCCATGAACCTCATAGATGGATTCTTATTTGACAGCTCTATTGAGAATGAGGAAGATGCAAAAGTGGTTATAGGGGCTATTCTAAGAACAGTTTTTGACCGTGAGATCAAGGAAATCCGGGTGACAGCACAAAAACAGTTTCAGGCTTTTGATACTAAATACCATGGTATCAGGCTGGATGCACATGTGACGGAAGAGGAAGACGGGAAGGTAAGTGCAACAATCTATGATGTTGAAATGGAGAACAGAATTGCAGATAAAGCATCTCTTCCAAAGAGATTACGATTTTACAACTCCCTGATTGATAGCAGATATCTGGAATCTGGCATGAACTATAACAATTTGCCTAATTTTGTGTCAATCACGATTCTTTCATATGACCCTTTTGATGCAGGGGATATTTACTATGAGGCAGGTACAGTTTTGACAACTCATCCTGACGTTGAATACATGGATGGGATATCACACTTGTATTTATACTGCAATGGTAAGATCAATGAATCTCTGTCTCCATCGCATGGAAAACGCCTTATGGAAGTGTTAAAATATATAGTATCAGGAGAGAAGATAAACGCATCAAATCCTGAAGTAAACAACCTCGAAACAGTCGTATCAAAGATCAAGAAAAGACCGGAGGTAACCAAGAAATATATGCAACAATGGGATAGAGAAAGAATCCTGGTTCAGGAAGCTAAGGATGAAGGAACTGAAATAGGAAAAGAAATAGGAAAAGAAATAGGAAAAGAAATAGGAAAAGAACAGAGCCTAATAGGGCTTATTTGCAAAAAGCTATTAAAAGGTAAAAGTGTAGAAATCATAGCTTCAGAAGTTGAAGAAGATGAAGAGTACGTAAATGGAATCTGCTCCGTAGCTGAGAAGTACCTTCCTGACTATGATGTAGAAAAGATATACGAAGAGTGGAAGCAGTAATTAGCGGCGCAGCCATCGGGCTGCGCCTTTTTTTGTTCAGGACTCATTAACCAGTTTCCCTGTCATATGCTCCGGTGTCAGTTCCAGGCACTGGACACGTGGCATGGCATTTTTTAGCTCTTTTTGAAGATATTCTTCGTCATCGGTGAATTTGCGACAGAGCTGAGTGCAGATTTCTCTGGCCTTCTCCGGGTCGTCGACGAGTTTCATGCGGCCAAAGATGACAACACTGTTTATATTCAGCGCCCATTCGCCCTCTTTGCGATAGCCTTCATCGTAGACACAGTA
>JAEEGF010671419.1_pt1 | contig 15740 bp, 12 predicted proteins | sample 9134171 | NCBI WGS metagenome assembly JAEEGF01 (sample SAMN16246542, study PRJNA631951) | gut metagenome | biome: gut microbiome; feature: rumen; material: AP-attached | host: Bos | place: Iran: Karaj | collected 2018-10
GTTTGGTGCTTATGGTGCCGATATGGCAAGCTTGCCTGCCGACGACATTTTCAAGAACTATGCGCGATACATCGGTATTGGCGGCATCGCCATGAGCGGCATCATCGGCATCATCAAGTCGTGGGGAGTCATCAAGAGCGCTGCTGGATTGGCCGGTAAGGCCTTTGGTGGAAATGCCGAGGATGAGACCAAGATTGAGCGCACACAGCGCGACATTCCCATGAAGATTTTGGTGTTCGCGCTTGCTGCTGCATTGCTGGTGACCTTCGTGTTCTTCTACATCGGCGTGATTCACAACCTGATGCAGACCATTGTGGCCTTTGTCGTGGTGGTAGTCATCGCATTCCTCTTTACCACTGTCGCAGCCAACGCCATTGCCATTGTGGGTAGCAACCCCGTGAGCGGTATGACGCTGATGACCTTGATTATTGCCAGTGGCATCTTTGTGGCTGTAGGACTGAACGGTGCTCGTGGCATCGTGGCATCGATGGTCATCGGTGGTGTGGTTTGTACGGCACTCTCGATGGCTGGCGGCATGGTCACCGACCTCAAGGTGGGATACTGGTTAGGTACGACACCCGCCAAGCAAGAGATTTGGAAGGGCGTGGGTACATTGCTCAGCGCAGCCACTGTGGGTGGTGTGATGATCATCCTGAACAAAACCTACGGCTTCGTGGGCGACAACGCGCTGGTCGCACCTCAGGCTAACGCGATGGCGGCCGTCATCGACCCGTTGATGATGGGTGGCGAGACACCCTGGATTCTCTATGCCGTCGGAGCCATCCTGGCACTGTTGCTCAACTGGCTCAAGGTGCCGGCATTGCCCTTCTCTCTGGGTATGTTCATCCCGTTGCAGCTCAATGCACCGCTGCTCATCGGCGGTATCGTAAGCTGGTTCGTCAGTTCGCGAAGCAAGAACGAGGAGGTCAACAAGGAGCGCAACGAGCGTGGTACGCTGCTCGCCAGCGGTTTCATTGCTGGTGGTGCGTTGATGGGTGTCGTCAGTGCAGCATTGCTGTTCTTTGGCATCAAGTTCAACAATACCATGGGCGAGGGCGCACAGAACATCCTCGGCTTGATCATGTATGCTGCCATCATCTGCTTCCTCATCTTTGCCAGCCTACGTGCACGCAAGGACAAGTAAATGACACAACAAAAATAGACAAGCGAAACAGGCAAATTGATATAAAATTTGTCTGTTTCGTTTCTTTTTCATACCTTTGCGGCGTACAAACCAACCAACAAGTGATTATGAGCAGAAAATTATGGCTTGCTGTCATGGCTGTGATGGCTCTGACGGTGATGGGACAGTCTTACACTGTGAGCGCGACAAAGTACCACCCGGGAATGGGTGGAGCAGGCTGGGTAACGGCCAGCGGAGAGCGCATCGACAACAACAAACTCAAGAATTACGAGATTCGTTGGGTGGCTTTATCGCCCGACTTGTTCAACAAGGGATTCCGCATGGGGGATACCATCGAGGTTACATGCGAACGTGTGCCAAAACTTAATGGAAAATGGGTCGTTAAGGATCGAATGGGCCGCCGATTGCGCATGAAGATAGATTTCCTTTTGCCACGAGGTGACAACTACGGCTTCCACGCCCGCACCAATGTCACCATTCGCAAGGCAAAGTAGGCATCAATTAGACATTAGAAAAATAAGGACATAAGGTTATGCAACAAAGCATGCCTTATGTCCTTCTGTTCTTATGTCTTAAAAAACAGGTTCTTGTGTCCTAAACGCGGAAGCCGATGATGCGGCGCACCTCGTCAAGTGTGGCGCGGGCACTTTCGCGAGCAACCTCGGCGCCCTCGCGGGCAATCTGGTCGAGCAACTCGGTGTTGGCGCTATAGTACTCAATCTTCTCGCGGATGGGAGCCACAACGGCGCACAGGTCAGCGGCAATCTGTTTCTTTAGGTCGCCATAGCGAAGGGTGCAGTCGTTCCACTTCTCATCAAAGTACTGGTAGGTGTCGGGCGTGCTAACGATGCGCAGGAAGGTGAACAGGTTCTCGATCACGTCGGGACGCGGGCTGTTAGGTTCTTGCGGACCATTGTCGGTCACAGCACGCATCACCTTCTTGCTGATGGTCTTGTCATCGTCGCGCAGGTAGATGCAGTTGCCCTCGCTCTTGCCCATCTTGCCGCTGCCATCCAAGCCAGGAATTTTTACAGCCTTGTCGCTGAAGTAAAAGTTCTGGGGCTCAGGGAAAAATTCTACACCATAGATGTTGTTGAAACGACGAGCGCACTTGCGTGCCATCTCCATGTTCTGCTCCTGGTCTTTGCCCACAGGAACCCAGTTGGCGCGATGTTGAAGGATATCGGCGGCCATCAGGGTGGGGTAGGTCAGCAAGCCGGCGTTGACATTGTCGGGCTGCTGGCGGGCCTTCTCCTTGAATGTGGTCACGCGTTCCAGTTCACCCAGATACATGTTCATGTTCAGATACAAATACAACTCAATTGTCTCGCGCACATCACTCTGCACATAAATAGGTGCTTTCTTCGGGTCTAGACCGCAGGCGAGGTATTCGGCAAGAATGGTGCGGGCGCTCTGCTGGATGTCTTCAGGCTTGGGATGCGTGGTCAGTGAGTGCGAGTCAGCGATGAAAAACATGCCTTGATATTTTTCCGGCATGGCCACAAAACTGCGCACTGCGCCAAAGTAGTTCCCCAGGTGCAGGTTACCTGTGGGTCGAATTCCACTTACAACTTTTTCCATATTTCTATTATTTTGCCCGCAAAGGTACAACATTTTTTCCACATGAGCAAGAAGTCGAAACCACACGTTGGAGTAATGCAAGCCGATGGCTTGTAAAAAACTAGAAAAAGAAAACAGAAAAAAGGAAACTTTTTCCTAACTTTGCAACCACTTTATGAAGGCGCTGGTTCTCATATGGCTCACAACGCTGTCGGTCTTGCCAAGTTTTGCTCTTGAGCTGATCGACTCGCTAGTTGTCGTCGACACGATCGCACGCGACACCATTGCATGGGTGCAGACCGTCGACGAGCCACGTACGCTCTACGACCTGCCATATTCGCCCTCAAGGCGTATGGAGAGCTGGGGCAGGCTGACACAGAACACAACCGTGTTCGCTCTGGCAGGACTAGCCACACTCTATGTTCTTGAGACGCTTCCCGAGGATGCCACAGCATGGAACAAAAAGGAATTGCGTCACATGGGACTCTTTGAGCGCTGGCGATACCATGCCAAGCAAGGGCCTGTCTGGGACAAAGACAATCCCATTTTCAACTACATCCTGCATCCCTATGGCGGGGCGGTCTATTATATGAGCGCCCGCACGTGCGGATTCAATGTACTAGGTTCGTTGGCTTACTGTACTTTTGTCTCGTCCTTGCTGTGGGAATATGGTTTCGAGACATTCAACGAGGTGCCTTCGGTTCAGGACCTCTTCATTACGCCACTGGCTGGCATGGTCATGGGGGAGTGCTTTTATCGCGTTAAGCGGGTCATTGTGGCCAATGACTACCACCTGTTCGGGTCATGGTTCTTGGGACATCTTGTCGCATGGCTTGTCGATCCCCTCAACGAGTTGGTTTCGCTCTTCGCAGGCAACCCCTGCAAGAACCGCAACGTGTCGATGACACCTGTCACCATACCTGGCTCCAACCCACGTATCGCACTTAGCATTAACCTCACTTTCTAGAAATATTACACTTTCAATTAACTACAAACAAATGAAGACATTACCTGTAAACGGAAAATTTGAATTGATGACATTGCCTTATATGCCCGATGCGCTGGCACCAGTCATCAGTGAGAACACCATCAATTTCCACCACGGCAAGCACCTGCTCGCCTATGTGAACAATCTCAATGCTGCTATTGCAGGCACAGAATGGGAAGGACGCGCCCTAGAAGACATTGTCGTCGCTGTGGCAGAAGGAGGCATCCTCAACAACGCTGGACAAATCCTGAACCATAACCTTTACTTTGGGCAGTTTGGGGCCCCATGCGCTGCCTCAGAGCCCGTAGGGGAGTTGGCTAAAGCCATCGAAAAACAGTTCGGCTCATTTGCCAAGATGCAAGAACAATTTGAGAAGGCGGGTGTCACGTTGTTCGGCTCAGGATGGGTATGGTTGTCAACTGACGGCAATGGCGCACTGCACATCACGCAGCACCCCAATGCCGACAACCCGATGCGCCATGGCCTCGTGCCGCTGCTCACTATGGATGTCTGGGAGCACGCCTATTATCTCGATTACCAGAACCGCCGGCCCGACCACCTAAAAGCACTCTGGCAAATCATCGACTGGAACGTCATTGACCAACGCTATAACGATCGTTAGTCGGTCAGTTGGTCAAACTGTGCGTCGAAGATGTTTCGCAGGCGTACGGGGTCGGCGATGATTTGACGCAGTTCAGCCAGGCGGGCTGCATTGGGCGACTCGGGAAACCAGAGCCGGAGGTAGCCACCATCGCCATACTTCTCACGCAAGTGCTCAACTGTACGTTCATAGTGACCCTCACGGTTCAGGGTGGGATAGTGCTCTAGTCCATACTGGATGGTGCGCTGGATGATGGTCTCGGGCACAATCACGCGGTCGGCTTCGGCTACAATGCGGCCGTAGATGGTGCGCGGAGCCTGCTTCGATGAGGCACGGTGGTCCTCGGCAGCGTCGGCTATGATGGAAATTTGCTCATCACTGAACCAACGATGCAATTCCTGGTCGGCGCGGATAATGCGTGCCGACACCTCGTGGTGGTGCTCGCGGCCCTCGCACAGACCCGTGTCATGATAGGCGGCGATAGCATAGGCCATATCCTCGCTCAAGTTGGCTCCTTGCTGGTTAAGTTGTCGAACGATGGCAAGTGACTGGCCAATGACTGTTTCGACATGGTCGCGGCGATGTGCAGCGTCGTGTTGGTCGTAGCGTGGCAAGATCTCACGCTCGACATACTCTTGTAATTCCGTGTTAATCATGATGCAAAAATACTAAAATTTAGTTACACAATTGTTCATCTGCAGTTTTTTTGTTAGTTTTGCAGTCTCAACCATAACAACCACTAACAATGAAGAAATTTTTTTACATCCTGACTGCCGTGGCGACGATAGCACTGAATGCATGCGCCGGCGGCAACAAAAACAACACCGAAATGCAGAATAACAAGGAAACCAAGGTGCTCGTGGCATACTTCTCGGCATCGGGTGTCACTAAGGGCGTTGCTGAAAAAATCGCCAAAGTCACCGGTGGGGAACTTTATCAGATTCAGCCCGAGCAACCCTATACCGATGCCGACCTCGACTGGCGCGATAGCACCAGTCGCAGCAGTGTCGAGATGAAGGATCTTAGTTCTCGCCCCGCCATCGTTGGCAAAGTCGAGAACATCGCCCAGTATGACACCGTCTATGTGGGATTCCCCATCTGGTGGTACACCGCGCCTACCATCATTAACACCTTCATCGAGGCAAACGATTTCAATGGGAAGGTGATGGTGCCCTTTGCCACCAGCGGCGGCAGCACCATTGACAAGGCTGCAGCCGACTTGGCACGTACCTATCCCGACCTGAACTGGCAGCCTGGCCGATTGCTCAACGGTGCCACTGACGATACAATCCGCACTTGGTTAGGCAAGTGACTGGGGAGTTGGTTGCAACTCAAAAACAAAAAAAGCGCCCAAAGGCGCTTTTTTGTTGTCCTAAAATGCGGGACAATTGGAATTTTCTTCGTAATTTTGCGGGTTATAAACAATGTGGACATTATGACTACTGGAAACATCATTCGTTTCGCTTGTATCTTGTTGTTGTGGCTGGCACTGTGCTATATACTGCTCACTCGTGCAGCACGCATTGACTTCATGGTGATATTCGCCATCGTTGCTTCGGGTATCATTGTTTTTGTGCCACTTTACAAGAAGTATGTCCGCCGAAAAGATTGACCTCATCATGACCGAAAAGCCTTATATCAAAGAACATTTCCCCCTGCTGGCTGAGATTGACTCGCCAGCCGACCTCAAGAAATTGTCGGTTGAACAACTGCCGCAGGTCTGTGACGAACTGCGCCGTTTTATGGTGCATGAACTCTCTACTAATCCCGGTCACTTCGCCTCGAGCATGGGTGCTGTCGAAATCGTTGTGGCACTTCACTATGTCCTTGATACGCCCGACGACCGCATCGTTTGGGATGTTGGCCACCAAGCATACGCCCATAAAATCCTCACTGGCCGGCGCGACCGCTTCAGCGAGAACCGCAAGATGGGCGGCCTCAGTGGTTTCCCCAATCCTGCCGAGAGTGAGTATGACACCTTCATCGCTGGACATGCCAGCAACAGCATTTCGGCGGCACTGGGCATGAGTATTGCTGCTGAACTTGAGAATAATCCAGACCGAAAAGTGGTTGCTGTCATTGGTGACGCATCCATCGGCGGTGGATTGGCGTTTGAGGGAATCAACAATGCTGCCAATAACCCTAACAATCTGCTCATTATCCTCAACGACAACGACATGTCCATCGACCACCCAACAGGCTCGTTGGGCAAGTATATGACCAAGCTCACCACTAGCCGGCGATACAACAATTTCCGCTATAAGACCTACCACTTCTTGCGGCGCCACGGCGTGATTGGCGACAGTGGCAAGGGAATCGTCATGCGATTCAACAACGCCATGAAGTCGCTATTTACAGGACAGCAGAACATCTTCGAAGGATTGAATATCCGCTATTTCGGACCCTTTGACGGGCACGATGTGAAGCGATTGGTCAAGGTGTTGAGCGAGGTGAAGGAGATGTCAGGCCCCAAACTGGTGCACCTGCACACGGTCAAGGGCAAGGGCTATTTGCCTGCCGAGGCCGATCCAACCACCTGGCATGCGCCCGGAAAGTTTGATGAGAAGACGGGGCAGCGGGCCAAGGCGCGCGCCGAGTATGATCCTCTCAAGTATCAGGATGTGTTTGGCAAGACGCTGGTCGAGCTTGCCCAGCAAAATGAGCATATTGTCGGAATAACCGCTGCCATGCCTGGTGGAACGAGTATGTCGCTCATGCTCAAGGCATTCCCGCGACGCACTTTTGATGTGGGCATCAACGAAGGCCACGCCGTGACATTCGCTGGCGGCTTGGCTAAAGAAGGCATGCGGCCCTATGTAGCCATTTACAGTTCGTTCCTGCAACGAGCTTATGACAATATTATTCATGACGTGGCGGTGGCTCACCTGCCAGTGACATTCTGCATTGACCGCGGCGGACTGGTTGGTGAGGATGGTGTGACCCACCATGGACTATTCGACTTGGCCTATTTGCGCTGTATTCCTGGCATGATTGTCGCAGCGCCCATCAACGAGCATGACCTGCGCGACCTGATGTTCACAGCGCAGAACGTCGGAGGCCCGATGGCAATCCGTTACCCGCGCGGTCGCGGTGTGCTGGTCGACTGGCAGAACGAGATGCATGAACTACCCATCGGCAAGGGGCGTCGCTTGACCAACGGTGATGCACCAGTGGCGGTGCTCAGCGTGGGACATATTGGCAACAACGTCGCTGCAGCGGTCCAGCGTCTTAAAGACGAGGGAATCGGGGTGGCACATTATGATATGATATTTGTCAAACCCATCGACGAGGACATCCTCTCCGAGGTGGCCGATCGCTGTAGCCACATCGTCACCGTCGAGGACGGTACCATCGTGGGTGGGCTAGGGTCGGCAGTACTTGAGTGGTTGTCGGCCAATGACAAGCGCGTCGATGTCGAGCGGCTCGGCATTCATGACGAGTTTGTCGATCAGGGCACCGTCAAGCAGCAGCAACAACACTGCGGCATTGACACTGATTCTATTTATAACCGCCTAAAACAATTGATTACTGACAATTGATTACTAAAAGCAATGAAAATCGTGATTGCCGGTGCCGGGGAGGTTGGCACCCACCTGGCCAAGATGCTCAGTAATGAGGAGCAGGACATCATCATCATGGACACCACCGAGTCTAAACTCGCGGCACTTGAGAGTTATAACCTCATGACCTTTCATGGCAGCGCTACATCTTTTGCCAATATGCGAGAAGTCAAGGTGGGGACTGCCGACATGTTCATCGGCGTGACGCCCTATGAGGCACGCAACATCTTAGCTTGCCAGATTGCTAAGAGCATGGGGGCTAAGAGAACCGTCGCTCGCATTGACAATGACGAATATCTTGCCAAAAGATGGCAAGACTATTTTGCCAAGATTGGGGTCGATGATCTTATCTATCCCGAGTTTCTCGCAGCTGGTGAGATCATTGCAGCTATCAAGCGACCCTGGGTGCGCAACTGGTTTGAGATGCTCAATGGTGAGCTGATTCTTGTGGGCGTGAAGTTGCGAGGCAATGCCACTTTCCTCGATAAGCAGCTCAAGGATTTGGGCGAGGTGTCGCAATTCATGCACATTTGCGCAATACGTCGCAATAGAGAAACCATCATCCCTGGCGGTCTAGACCGCGTCTATGAGAACGACATCGCTTACATTGCCACTACGCGCAGCCACATCAAGGATGTCATTACCGTATGCGGAAAACATACTTTTAGCGCCGAAAAACTCTTTGTCATGGGAGGCGGTGAGATTGCCGAGCAGTTGGTACGCGTGGCGGGCGAACGCTTTCACATCAAGATAGTCGAGCCCGATTTGGAGCGTTGTCATCAACTGGCCGAAACCCTACCGGGCGTGAATATCGTTCATGGCGATGCGCGGGATACTGACTTGCTTGAGGAGGAGGGAATTAGCGACTATGACGCATTCATTGCCCTTGCCAATAGCAGCGAGGCAAACATCCTGGGGTGCATGATGGCCAAGGAACACGGTGTGCGCAAGACTGTCGCCCAGGTCGAGAATTTGCAATATGTCAACGAGGCTGAGGCGCTCAACATCGGCTCGATTGTCAACAAGAAGTTGCTTGCTTCGAGCCGCATCTTCCAGATTATGCTCGACAGTGATCTGGACAATGCCAAGTGCCTAGCCATCCATGACGCTGAGGTTTCCGAACTCATTATAAAAGAGGGAGCGCGTGTTACACGATGTGACGTCAAGGACTTGAGCATGCCTTACGGCATCACCATTGCCGGACTGGTAAGAGATGGAGTGGGGCAGCTCGTACGAGGCAATACGCGACTTCAGGGCGGCGACCACGTCGTGGTCTTTTGCTTGTCGGGTGCAATTCACAAGATTGAGAAAGCTTTCAGATAATGGCACGCATCCTCACACAACAAATCAACCTCCCCATCATCCTGCGCATGCTGGGGTGGCTCATCATGATCGAGGCATTGTTCATGTGCTTGCCCTTGGCTGTAGCCTTATTCTACGGCGAGACGGGCACCTGTGTTGCCTTTGCGCTTTCCACTGCCATTACTGCGCTGGTTGGCGCGGGAATGACCTTCGGCATACGTCCCTCCATCAAGACCATGCGCAAGCGTGAGGGACTTATCCTCACAGCCACCATCTGGGTTTTCTTCTCCCTCTTTGGCATGTTGCCCTTCCTGTTTACGGGTACGCTCGATAATATATCGGATGCATTTTTCGAGACTATGGCAGGATTTACTACCACGGGAGCTTCGGTCATCTCGAGTCTTGACACCATGCCTTGTGGTTTGCTTTTCTGGCGTGCGTTGATGCAGTGGATTGGCGGTATGGGAATCATCCTATTCACCCTGGCTGTGTTGCCCATGCTCAACTATAAGGGCGGCATTGCCCTTTTTAACGCCGAGGTCACTGGCATCACCCACGAGCGACTGCGTCCGCGTGTGAGCCAGACCGCGAAGGGCTTGTGGAGCCTCTATGTGGCCATGACCATCATCATGGCATTGATGCTGGGACCTGTTACAGGATGGTTTGACGGCATTTGTCAGGCCATGACAACTGTATCGACAGGGGGTCTCTCGACAAAGGATGAGGGCATCAATTACTGGAATTCGCACTATGTCTACCTGGTGGTCACTGTGTTCATGTTTCTAGGGGGTGTCAATTTCACGCTGCTCTTTAATGTGGCGCGGGGCAGGTTTTCAAAACTGTGGCATAGCGACACCTTCAAGTGGTACTGCCTGATGACCATCCTCACCACGCTCATCATTGTGTGGCGCATGTATGCCATGAACATGTGCGAGACCGACGCTGACCGATGGGTGTTTGCGGTGTTTGACACGGTTGCTGCCATCACATCAACTGGCTTCACCAGTGTGAACTATGAGACCAAGGGCGAGTTCATTGCCATGGTGCTCATGATCATCATGTTCTTTGGTGGAATGGCTGGCTCCACATCGGGCGGAGCAAAGATTGACCGTTTCATCGTCCTGCTCAAGAACGCCCGCAACGAGTTTTATCGTGTCTTGCACACCAACACCGTCACTGCAGTGCGTGTCGACGGCAGGGCCATTCCACACCATGTCGTATCCAAGGTCATAGCCTTCCTTTCCATCTATCTGATGGTAGTGTTGGCCGTGGCGGTGTTGCTCACCTTGATGGGTATACCCATCTTCGACTCACTATACACTTCTATCTCGACCATCAGTAACCTGGGGTTGGGCTACGGCGTTACCCTGCAGTCGGGCTCATTTGGCATGCTGCCCGATGCTGCCAAGTGGCTGCTCGCGTTCGAGATGATGGTGGGACGTCTGGAACTGTTCACTGTACTTGTCCTATTCACACGGTCGTTCTGGATTAAAGATTAAATTCTCTTAAAATTGTCAATTGTGAACAAATCTTACACAAAAACATAGTAACTTTGCTCATCTGACTCAAACGATTTAATTGCACTGAAAAAACATACTGATGACAAAAGAATCTTACAACCCCGACTTGACGGGAGTGAAGGAAAGCGAAGAATTCAAGACTGCACAAGCGCAAAAACAGGCTGAGGAGCAGAAAAACATGACCAAGTGGCAACGGTTCGCCGAGTTCTTCAAGAATGGCCGGACGCGTTTTGCCATTGGCATCATCTTGCTGTTGCTGGGCGTGTACTTGCTGCTATCATTCATGAGTTTCCTGCTATACTCGGGCATTGCCGACCAGAGCCAGGTGGCGTCTAACGGCGTTCTTGTCAACGCTCAGAATCCCGACAAGATGAGTAACTGGGGTGCGGCTGTCGGAGCGTCGTTGGCCCAGTTCTTTATCGCCGACGGTGTCGGCGTGGCTGCATTCATCCTGGTCATTTGGTGTGTCACCATGGGACTGCGCATGGTGCGCAAGGGGGTGAAGGCGCATTTCTTCTCCTATACGCTCGTGTCGCTCTTCAGCATCTTCACCTGTTCGATGGTTGTCGGGGCGGCGACCTATGGGTCAAACCCCACCTTCTTTCATCTAGGGGGAGGATTTGGACATTTTGCCAACAAGTGGCTCTATGGACTGGTAGGGCTCTACGGCATGATTGCCGTTAATGCCATCATCCTCATGCTGTGGTTCTTCACCTGCTATAAGACACTCAGGGCTCTCTACGTCAAGACACGCACTGCCATCAGCGAACAGCGACGTCGATTTGACGGCAAGGTGGTCGATGACGAAACCGAAAACGAGAGCGGCAACCACCAGCGGGGGACAGATTTCTTTGGTGTGGGCAGGGCACGGCATGACGAAAAAGATGACAAGCCGGCAAACCCTCTGATGACCGCCTCGGGCAATGACAAGGAAAAGCCCGCAGGCGGAATCAAGCAGACGACGAGGCCGCGCAAGCAACAGCAACCCAAGCCCAAGAGCGATGACGCACCCGTGGTGATGACCAATATTGAATCGGCCGACAGGGTAACCAATCCCAATGACCCTACGGGCGAGTATCGCCACTACCGCTTTCCAACGCTCGACCTGTTGACCGACATGACCATGCGCACCGACAGTGTTGACCAGGAGGAACAGGAGAGCAACAAACAACGCATCACCGAAACACTCAACAACTACGGAATCCAAATCAAGAGCATCGACGTGCACGTGGGCCCAACAGTCACCCTGTTTGAGATTGTCCCCGTCGATGGCACACGAGTTGCCAAAATCAAGAACCTTGAGGATGACATCGCCCTGAGCCTCGCTGCACTGGGCATACGCATCATCGCTCCCATGCCGGGGCGTGGTACCATCGGCATTGAGGTGCCCAACCGTGAGCCGCAGACTGTGCCCATGCGGCAGGTGTTGGCCTCCAAGGCCTTCCAAGAGACCAAGGCGAAGTTGCCCATGTGCCTGGGATGCACTGTGAGCAACGAGGTGTTTGTTGCCGACCTTACCAAGATGCCCCACCTGCTCGTCGCAGGTGCTACGGGCAAGGGAAAGTCGGTGGGACTCAACGCCATCATCACTTCACTGCTCTACAAGAAGGGTCCCTCCGAACTGAAATTTGTCCTCGTCGACCCCAAGCGCGTGGAGTTCAGCATCTATGCCGACCTGGAGAAGTACTTCTTTGCCAAGGTGCCGGGCGATGACCGTGCAATCATCACCGAGAGCGATAAGGTGGTCAAGACCCTCAACAGCCTAGTTCAGGAGATGGAAGACCGTTATCGCGTACTCGAGGAGGTCAGGTTGCGCAAGGTCGAGGACTATAACGACCTGTGGCGGCGCCAGCTGCGCGACGTGCGCGATGAGCACGGCGAAAAGAAGTACCGCTATATGCCCTATATAGTTGCCATTATCGATGAGTTCAGCGACATGATCATGGCGGCCGGCAAGGAGGTCGAGACGCCCATCGTGCGCATTGCCCAGAAGGCCCGTGCCGTGGGCATCCACATGATTATTGCCACCCAGCGCCCCAGTGCCACGGTCATCACGGGCAATATCCGCGCAAACTTCCCTGGCCGCATCGCGTTTGCTGTGGCGTCGTCAATCGACAGTCGCGTCATCCTCGATGCCAGTGGCGCACAACGCCTCATTGGCCGTGGCGACATGCTGTTGAGTGACGACAACGGCATCACGCGTCTGCAGTGCCCATTTGTCGACACGCCCGACATTGTGCGCATCAGCGAGTTTATCAAGGAGCAGGAAGATAACGACCGAGACATCGCTCACGAGGAGTGCTACCTGCTGCCCGAGTACACCCCTGCCGACGAGGGTGGTGGTGGCGGTGGCGGCGACGCCAGCGGCATCAAGGACCGCGACCCCTTGTTCGAGGAAGCGGCACGCTGGATTGTTCAGAGTGACACTGCCTCCACATCGAGCCTGCAGCGCCGCTACGAGATTGGATACAACCGTGCTGGTCGCCTTATGGACCAGATGGAGGCTGCTGGCATCGTTGGCCCAGCCATGGGCGGCAAGCCCCGTAAGGTACTGCTCTCGCCCATGGATCTTGACCAGATGTTGGGATAAAGGTAGTAAAGTTGAGCTTTTATGAATAGATTATAATGAAGAAGACCATCACAACACTCGCCCTGTGCCTGCTTGCCATTGCGGCACAGGCGCAGACGCCTCAGCAGATGCTCGACAAGGCTGTCAGCGCCTTGCGCAGTGCAGGAACCATTGCAGCCACCTATCAGGTCAAGGCCACGCAAGGTGTGTTTGCGGGCAACATCGTCATGGCGGGGAGCAAGTACCGTATCATTTCCAAGGACATGAAGTGTTGGTATGACGGTACCACACAGTGGACTTGGAGTAGCGCTACCGACGAGGTGAACATCACCACGCCCACCCCCGAGGATCTGCAGATGACCAACCCCATCGCGGCGGCAGACGACCTGAAGACCAACTTTAATATGTGGAAGGCACGGGGGCAGATACCAGGACATTACGCCATCATGATGCGACCCAAGCAAAAGTCCAACATCGAGCAGGTCTACCTCTACATCAACACCAACACGAGTCTGCTCCACATTGCCCACGTCAAGATGAGCGATGGAACGGCTTTCACCCTCACCCTCACCAACTACAAGACCCACCAGAACCTCCCGGCCACCACCTTCACTTTCGACAAGTCGATGGTGCCAGCCGGCACCCAGGTCGTCGACCTCCGATAACAACGAACCACTCCATACCATTCACAAACCATATTTGTCCATCATGACAAGAGAAGAACAACAAGCGATTATCGCGCTCATCAAGCAACAGGTGGTGCCCGCTATAGGATGCACCGAGCCTATTGCCGTGGCACTGTGCGTTGCCAAAGCGACACAACTGCTGGGGCAGACGCCCGAAAAAATTGAAGTGCGACTGAGTGCCAACATCCTCAAGAACGCCATGGGCGTGGGCATTCCTGGCACGGGAATGATAGGCCTGCCCATCGCCATTGCACTGGGTGCGCTCATCGGAAAGCCCGAGTGCGAACTGGAGGTGCTGTGCGACTGCAACAAGCAGGCAGTGGAGCGCGGCAAGCAATATATCGCCGAGAACCGCATCCACATCTCGCTCGAGGAGAACGACCCAGACAAACTCTATGTTAATGCGCTGGTCACTGCCGACGGACATGAGGCCGAGGCTCGCATCAAGACACATCACACCCACTTTGTGCTCCTACGCAAGGATGCCGAGATGTTGTCAAATGATGACAAGCCAGCCTGCCAGTGCAACTCACAGCAGGGTGGGGAAGGCCCTAAGTTGACATTGCGCAAGGTCTATGACTTTGCCACCGAGACCGATGTCGAAGACATCCGCTTCATTCTCGAGGCTAAACGGCTGAACGAGGCTGCCGCTATGAGCGGACTCAAAGAGAACTATGGCCATCAGTTGGGCAAGACAATGTGCTCGCCGCTGGGACGAGGCATCATGGGCGACAGCATCTTCTCCAAGGTGCTATCGGTCACCAGTTGTGCATGCGACGCGCGCATGGCAGGCGCCATGGTGCCGGTCATGAGCAATTCGGGTTCGGGCAACCAGGGCATCTGTGCCACCATGCCCGTGGTGGTGTTTGCCGAGGAGAACCACAACACCGAGGAGGAGACCATCCGCGCCCTCATCATCTCGAACCTCACCGCCATCTACATCAAGCAGACGCTGGGAGCTCTCTCGGCACTTTGTGGTTGCGTCGTGGCATCGACAGGTAGCAGTTGTGGCATCACCTATCTCATGGGAGGCACCTACGAGCAAATCAGTTACTCGGTCAAGAACATGATCGCCAACCTCACGGGCATGATTTGCGACGGCGCAAAGCCCTCATGTGCGCTCAAGTTGACCAGTGGCGTGAGCACTGCCATGCTCAGTGCCATGCTCGCCATGCAGCACAAGTATGTCTCCTCGCAGGAGGGTATCATCGACGACGATGTGGACAAGAGCATCCACAACCTCACCGCCATCGGCAGCCGAGGCATGGACGAGACCGACCGCTTTGTCCTCGACATCATGACCCATAAGACTAACAAAAACAAACCCGTTGGCGGAATTAAGCGAGCGCATACTTAATCCTGCCGATGGGTCTGTTATTGATAATGTTTAAGTATTGTGAAACAGTAAATGCGCTCACTTTACTGATGATTCTGGTGAAAAAGCCGACGTGCAGCTTTGCGTAGTTGCGCATGATGTTGAACTGGTCTGTGAATTGGGAGAAATCGGTCTCAACCCTTTTCCTGATTCTACCGAAAGGCTTGTAAAACGGTTTCCAATTCTTTTGGTTGAGGCGGTATGGCACTTCAAGGTGAATGCGCGCAGACTCAAAGAGGTTCAACTGGACTTCGGCACTCAAATACCCTTTATCTCCGATAACCGTGCATCTGAAGAAGTCCTGCCCGAGATCATTCAGATAATGAATGTCATGCACGCTGGCTTGGGTCAGGTCGTAGGAATGAATCACCCCCGAGACGCCGCATACAGCATGGAGTTTGTAACCGTAGTAATCCATCGACTGGGCAGCGCCAT
>JAEEGF010704666.1_pt1 | contig 15737 bp, 15 predicted proteins | sample 9134171 | NCBI WGS metagenome assembly JAEEGF01 (sample SAMN16246542, study PRJNA631951) | gut metagenome | biome: gut microbiome; feature: rumen; material: AP-attached | host: Bos | place: Iran: Karaj | collected 2018-10
CCGCCATCCATCTGCACATGGTGGAACTGGAAGGAGATGGGTAAGGTTGTCCTCAACCAGCCCTTGCGGTAGCGGCCCCACATCACCATCGGATTACAGAACTGGTCGGTGTATTGGTTGACGATGCAGTCGAGTTCGGTGGCCGTCATCGCTGACGTGCCTATCACCATCGCACCGTCCACGAAACTGCTCTGGCAGGAAATACTTGCCGATTGCGTCAGAACCATGTAGTCGGTGCAGAACTTATCCAAGTCATCGCTATATGGAATGTCGCAAGAGTTGATACCACCAGCCCTGTTGTTTACAATGACGTTGATGGCAAGACAGTCGTATTTATACAACTTCCCACACATTCCCGACATTCCGTCGCCTACCCGTAGCCTTTCTGGCAGCAAATAGAACTCTTCCATCCGACTGGCAGCCTTGCCGATGCACCAGCACAGGAGAAGATTGAATTTAATGTCCCTTCGCCTGCTCACCATACGAAGTCTCGTCATATCGAAGGTCTTCGTAAGCGTCACCATCGGCATGGGCGACTTTATCCACTGTTCGAATGCTTGCGCTCGCCTGGTGTCCTTGGGATCGATTTCCTGTTTCATAAATGCTATTTTATTGTTTATACTCGGCAAGCGTTTTGACCTCACAGCCTTTGCTTTCATAATAGGCGAGCATCTCTGGCAGTTTCTTCAGGTCGTAGCTGGTGATGCAGTCGGAGAGGACATGTACCGTAAAGCCTGCTTTGACCATGTTGAAACACGTCGATTTTATGCAGGCTGTAGCGTCTGCACCATTCACGTAGAACTCATTGATGCCGTTTGCCGCGATAAAAGCAGAAAACGCCTCGCTGGTAAGGGCATTGCTTTTCGTCTTCACGAAGACATTGTCCGACACGACCTTCAGTTCAGGTGCCAACTCCTCACCGCGGGTGCCGGGCTTGAAAGTCCGTGTGGCGGCAGTGATATTGTTGTGCTTGATATACACGACGTGCATTCCCTCGCTCTGTGCCCAGTCGATGGCGGAATTGATGTTATCCACAATGTCGTGGTAATGCTTGGTAATGTCGTTTTGGATGTCAATGATGACAAGTGCCTTTGTTTGCATATCGATTGTTCTCTTTCTATCCCTCATAACCTAACTGTCCCGGCAGGCGGAGTTTCTCCTTTGGTGGGAAGGTGGATTCGTATGCTTCGAAGGCTTCGGGGTTCTCGTCGGCGACGAAGTAGCCCTTGGGCGGGCAGTAGGTACCCTCGCGATTGCCCCAGTAGCCAGGGATGAGCTCCTGGGCAAGGAAGAAGGGGACCTCCTCCTCCTTAGGCATCTCATGATAGTGGATGCGGAGCTTGCTGGCGAGGTCGAAGCCTGCGTGGCGGTAGAAGTCGATGTTGCCCTCCATCTGCAACAGACCGATACCCATCGCTTTGGCTCTTTCAATTGCATAGCTCAGCAGCTTCAGCCCGTAGCCCTTGCGTTTAAGGTCGGGATGGATGCTGATGGGGCCGAAGGTCCAGGAGGGGAATGTCGTTCCGTCATCCAACACTATCTCAGCCTTCGAGAACATAACATGCCCGATAATCTGTCCATCTTCCTCCATCACAAAGTCTAGCTCCGGGATGAAGTCGGGATTGTTTCTGTATTGGTTGAGCACATAATGCTCCGTGCATCCTGGACGGTAGATGTTCCAGAAAGCCTCACGCGTGAGGTTCTCCACCTCGTGCCAGTCATTGGGTTGTTCTAATCGTATGTTCATAGTTGTTTTTTCAAAATCTGCGGGTGCGGCGGCGGTAGGCGTCGTATTCTTCGCCGAAGTCGCGGTGGAGGCGACGCTCCTCGCTGACGACTTGCACCAGCATCACCGCCAGGAAGGCCACCCAGACGGCTGCCGCCTGCCAGGTCCACAGCCAGACGACCACGCCGGCGAGGTAGAGCAGTGTGCCGCTGAGCATGGGGTTGCGGTTGAGACGGTAGGGGCCGTCGGTCATCAGGTGCTGCGTGCGCGGCGCCACCTCGTGGCCGAAGGCATCCATCGGGTTGCCCTTTCCGCGCCGTTTCATATAGACGATGGTCCAGACGCTCAGCGCCAATCCGCCCACCATCAGCATTCCCGCGATGGCGGCCCGGAGGGCTCCGATAGGCACTATCGGCGACATCCCCGACGCCAGCCACATCACCGTTGGCATCAGCCCCACGAAGAGCACGCCGCCGAGCACATAACCAAGTATTTCTCTCAACTGTTTCATTTCCTATAGAATTGCCAGGTGTCGCTATGGCCGTCGTGGTAGGTGAAGCTCCACTGCAGGAGGTCGGCGGTCAGGGTGTCAAGATGGAATTTGTACTCATAGTCGATGCTGCCACCATACATGTCAATTATCTTCTGCGCCAGGCAATCAGTGGCGGTGTCGTTTTCAATCAACTCCATGCGAAATTGTTCCTTGATGCCGGCAAAGTAGAGTTCTTCGCCCTCTGTGCGCCAGCGGCTGGGGCTGATGTAGTTGAACACCCAGGTCGTCGTGTCTCCGTTGGCAAACATCACCTTGTATACTTGCCGGGCGGAGTCGAGGGCCGTGCTGTCGGAATAAAAATCCATCGTGCCCGTCTCGTGTACGTCGAAGTGATTCCCCTCCAAATCATAGTTGAAGGCATGTTCGTAAACATAGTGGCCCTCCACTTGAGGAACCTGTTTGTGACCGCAGGCGCTCACCACGAACAGCAGTGCCAGTCCTAATAGTCTTGTCTTTTTCATATCCTTTTGAGCTTTAAAAACGATTGCAAAGATACGAAAAAAATGTCACAAGGTTTAATTTGTATGTTTTTGCGGCAGGCGTGCAATAATTATTTGCCATGGGCGTTATCTTTTTAAACCCTTATTTTATGATACGCGAAGAAACCGTTTTTGGACCCATATTCAGTCGCCGCCTTGGCAGTTCGCTCGGCATCAATCTGCTGCCCGAAAAAGGCAAGATATGCAATTTCGACTGCATCTACTGCGAGTGCGGATGGAACCGCGATGGCCGCAATGACACCGTCCTCCCCACCGCCGAGAAGGTGCGCACCGACCTCGAACGTATGCTCATAAAGCTTGCCAAAGAGGGCACCCCCGTCGACAGCATCACCTTCAGCGGTGACGGCGAGCCAACGCTCAACCCCGAGTTTCCGCAGATTATCGACGACACGCTGCGGTTGCGCAACCAATACTACCCCCAAGCCAAGGTCAGTGTCCTTAGCAATGCTACACGTGTGCATATCCCCGAGGTCTTCAACGCTTTGCGCAAGGTGGATAACCCCATCATGAAAATCGATGCCCCTACCAATGAACTGATTGCCAAGATTAACATGCCTGCCCCAGGCTACGATATTGCCCGCGTCATCGAGGCTTTGAAACAGTTCGAGGGCAACTTCGTCCTCCAAACCTGCATGCTGCGTGGCAACGGGTTTGACTCCTCGGCTCCCGACGTCATCCTGCCCATGATGGACATTGTTCGCCTTTTGAAGCCCCGCGAGTGGATGGTCTACACTATCGACCGTGCCACACCCATGCAAGGTCTTGAGAAATTCTCCCCGCAGGAAATGAAAACTCTCGTGCAACCTGTCATCGACGAAGGATTCACGAAGGTGCAGATCAAAGGCGCGGTGGAGGACAACTAAAGTCGCAATATCCAATCTGCGATAGTTTTCATCACCCCGGGTGCAAAAGTCTCCTCGATGAGTACATACTCGTCGGGCGAACCGGTATTGCAATGCTGGAAAAGATGGTTGACACCGAGCATCAGACAGCAGTCTGCATGCGGACACAACTCATGGATACGCACGATATTGTGTTCGGGTAGGACCTGTAGGTCTTTGTCCCCGTTCAGTGCCAGCACTGGGCATTTCACTTTTGATAGATATTCTGCAGGGTCGAGTTGCAGGAATGTCTGCATCCAACGGCTATCCATCTGTTGCTTCATGCTGTAGGCGGCGCCGCGTCCCAAGCCGAGACTGTCCACCTGCGCTTGGGTGAGTCCGGCCGTGTGGCGCTTGATGACGGCCTGGTAGTCTTTCTGACTGCTGCCCGAGGGCAGTGCGAAGAGGTCGCGCATGCAGACGTTGCGGAGGGCCAGCAGGCTGTCGCTGAGTCCTTTGGCGCGGTAGATTGCTTCATTCTGTTGCACAAGGACTTCAAGACCTGTACAGCCCTGTCCGGCGAGCATGACGACGAATTTCACCGCATTGTTCCTTGCCGCCACCATGGGGGCAATGGCGCCGCCCTCGCTGTGACCACCGATGCCCAGACGGGCGGTGTCGACATGGGGGTTGTCCTTCACGGCTTTGAACAAGGCCTCGGCATCCTCGGCGAAGAGACGTGTGTCGGCGCTGTCGAGCGGACCGGTCGAGGCACCTACGCCGCGGTCGTCGTAGCGCAGCACGGCGATGCCGCGGGAGGCCAGATAGTCGGCAAGGACCAGAAAGGGCTTGTGAAAGAATATTTCCTCGTCGCGATTCTGTTGGCCGCTACCGCTCACCAACACAAGGGTGGAACAGGGGCCAGTGCCTTTGGGGTAGGAGAGGGTGCCTTCGAGGTGAACAGCGTTCCCTTGTGAATCAATGTAATCGGCAGCGATTGTCTCCTCGTCGAAGCGATAGGGTGGCTGTGGCGTCTGCGGCCGGCGTAGTTGGTAAAGGGTGTCGGCAGGGTGGAATGTGATGGCCTCTTTCAGGAGGCCTTGACGCCAGGTGCCGTTCCAAAGGCTGTCTTTCTTTATCAGAGTGGCTTTGAATCCGATGGAGGCGCATTCCAAACGCAGCGTATCGTTCTTCAACGACCACTTGCTGACGGGAATGGGGTCGGAGGTCTGTAGCGGGCTGTAGAGTTCGTATGAGCTGTCGGATTGATGGATGCAGAGGGCGAGACCCGTTTGCTGGCTCCATCCGGTCCACCATTGGGCGTGAGCCGAATAGGAAATTAAGGGTGAAGAATTAAGAATGAAGAACAGGCTTGCGCAAATAAAGTATTTGAACCTTCTTTCCATAATCCTTCATTCTTAATTCTTGATTATTTCGAGAACATCACTTTTTCGCTGTTGAACATCTTGGTCAGGCCCCAAACGGCCAGGCCGGTGTATGCCACGTTGGCTGCCAGAGTGATGAGGACGGGAGTCCATTGCATTTCGTGCAGGAACACTGAAACCATCACTTCCATCGAGTTGTAGAAGGGGATGAGGTAGACCACCAGGTTGTCGGAGGCGCCGTCTTGGAATATGGGCAGCAGGCCCGACAGCATGATAACCAGCATGAAGGGGGTAATCATGGTGCCGGCGTTCTTCACATCTTTGGCCAGAGCCGACAGCAGGCTGACGGCAGAGGCCATGATGAGCACGGTGGCGAAGATGATGAGCAGCAGCACCAGATAGTCGCTCGTGGTGTAGTTGAACGACAGTTCGCCCGCGTCGGGTACCATGTTGGGCAGCGACAGGGCGATGCCGATGAAGCTGGAGATGCCGCTGAGCAGCGCTATGCTGCTGAGGGATACTATCTTGCCGAGCGCCAGTTCGTTGCGGCGCATGGGGGTGACCAGCAGGGTGGCTATGGTGCCACGCTCTTTTTCGCCTGCTATGGCGCTGGGTGCTATGGCCATCACGCCACTGAAGAGCATCATGAGGATGAGCATGGGCAGGAGTTTGCTCCACACCATGGCACCTATCGACTCGTCGCTGGCTTGGTTGAAGGTCACCTCGTCGCTGTCGGCGCGGTTGATGTCGAAGCGGTTGCAGATGCCGTTCTCGAAGACGGTAAGCATTTCGGTGATGGCGTATTCGACGCGTTGCGAGGCGTTGTTGGTCGAGTTATAGTATATCTCCACGTTGGGCGCAAGCAGGCCGCTTTGCGGGTCGTAGCTGACGAGCGCCTCGTCGAAGTCGGCGGGGAAGCGTACCAGCACGGTGTTTAAACTCTTGTCCTCCAGGATATCGATGTCGGGCTGCAGGAAAGGCTGTTCGATGGTCACCGTCGAGGGCAGAGAGTCGAAGAGAGGCTTCACGCTCTGCGGCATGTTCTCCACGCGCACGGTCACCACATCGTCCATGCCCTCGGTCACCATGCTGTTGATGCCGGAACCCATGAAGGTATAAATAAGATAGATGAGCAAGCCCGGCATGATGACCGCGGTGAACAGCAGTTGACGGTCGCCGAAGAAACGGGCGAATTCTTTCTTGATGATGGTCAGGGTGTTCGATTTCATTCTTCACCTCCTTTCTGTTCTTTGTAGATTTCGAAGAAGCGGTCCTCGAGGGTGAGTCCGTTGCACACCTCGGCAAGGGTGCCGCAGGCCGTCATGCGGCCGTCGATGATGACCCCCACGCGGTCGCACAGGCGTTCCACGAGACTGAAGATGTGGGTGCTGAGAATGATGGTCTTGCCCTCGTCGCGCAGTTCCTGCAGGTAGTCGGTAACGGTGCGGGCCGTGAGCACGTCGAGGCCGTTGGTGGGCTCGTCGAAGATGATGATCTCCGGGTCGTGCACCAGAGAGATGACCAGCGAGAGCTTCTGTTTCATGCCCGTCGAAAGGTTGGCCACCTTCACTTCGGCAAACTTGTCGATGCCGAAGCGGCCGAACATGCGCTCTTTGCGCTCACGCATGGCGGTCTCGCCGACGCCGTGCAGACGGCTGAAGAAGTCGAAGAGGTAGTTGGGCGTGAAGAAGTCCTCGAGTTTGAGCTCGGAGGTGAGGAATCCAATCTTGGCACGCACATTTTCGGGCTCTTTCACCACACTGCAGCCGTCGAGGATGGCGTCGCCCGAGTCGGGGCGGATGAGGGTCGACAGCATGCGAAGCGTGGTGGTCTTGCCGGCACCGTTGGGACCCAGCAAGCCGAAGATTTCGCCTCGGTAGGCGTTGAAACTCAGATGGTCCACTGCCGTCTTGCGCTTGGCGGTGGTACGCTCGATCTTTTGTTGCTTGCGCGAGAGCGTGAAAGTCTTGCTCAACTCTTCCACGCGCAGTATTTCTTCCATGATTTATGATTGTGTTTGTTTCTTTCGGGGTGCAAAAATACTTGTTTTTTTCAATGTGGCAAAATTTTTTTCAAGGGCGCGGGATAATAAAAAGCGTTGTTTTGAGTTATTAGAGTCATAATATGGTAAATGAATAGGAATTGCATATGAATGTCTGTCGATATATATTGCTGTTGCTTTTGGTTCTGTCAATGGCGGGAGCCAGCGCTCAGGACGAGCCCAAGACTCTCTCCAAAAAGACTGCGACAGGGCCAGTGGAATTTAAGCGGTTGCAGCCTGTGCGCGGCGATTCCATCAAAGCGCGCACGGCACTGATCACCAGGCTTACCCCGGCAGGCGGCCTCACCAAGGTGGAACTGAAGAAGGCTGCCTCGGAACACTACTCCTTCGCCACCGTGGTCGACGGCGACACCATCCCGTTGATCTATCTCCGCGAGGTGAATGTCTACGCCTCGGGATGTCTGCTCACTGCCAAGGAGATAAAGAAAAATGCCAAACTCATCCGCAACGTGCGCATGATGCTGCCCTATGCCCGCGAGGCCAAACGGCGCCTTGACGTCCTCGAGGTGGAGATCGCCAATCTGCCCAAAAAGGAACGCAAGGCCGCCATCAAGCGCGCCGAGCAGAAGCTGAAAGACGACTACAAGGACCAGCTCTCCAAATACACATTCTCGCAGGGGTTGGTGCTGATCAAGCTGATAGACCGCGAGACGAGTCGCACGGCTTACAACCTGGTGGGCGAGCTGCGTGGCTCTTTCCGCGCCGGCCTCTACCAAGCCCTGGCACGCCTCTTCGGATACAATCTCAAGACAAAGTTCGACCCGAAGAGCGACAAAAAGGACGAACTGATGGATCGTATTGTCATCTCGTTGGACCGCGGACAATTGTAACGGTAAAAGTATGAAAGGATATTGTTTTTTGACCGCAGTGCCCATGCGGCGCGAGCCGACCGACCGCGCCGAGATGGTGAATCAGCTGGTGCTGGGCGACACGGTGGAAGTGCTTGACCGCCAAGAGAAATGGTCGCTTGTGCGCTGCGAATACGACGGCTATGAGGGATGGGTCGACAACAAGCAATACGTACCCTTCGAGAGCGCCGCCGACCTGGCCGGGCGCTGTTTCCTCGATACCCCCTACCTTTGGGGCGGCCGTTCGAAGGACGGCATCGACTGCTCCGGCCTCACCCAGATTTGCTTCAAGGCCAACGGCATATGGCTCCCGCGCGACGCCTCGCAGCAGGTCACCTGCGGCCACGAGGTGTGCCTTTGTGACGTGCAGCGCGACGATCTGGCGTTCTTCCAAAACGACGAGGGACGTGTCGTCCACGTCGGCATCTGCATGGGCGACGGCCGCATTGTCCACGCCTCGGGCTATGTGCGCATCGACACCCTCGATGGCCAGGGCATCTTCGACGGCACGCGCTACACCCACCGCCTCCTTACCATCCGCCGCGTGAAATAGCGGCTCCCCATCCCGACATTCCTCCTCCGGGTCCGGTTGCGACCCCCTTGATGTCATATCCCTGTCTTCCCCCTACCAAGCCCCTACCAACTCCTACCACGGTAGGAGTTGGTAGGGGATTGGTAGGGCGTTGGTAACTGGTTTATACGTAGTTGGCACTTACCGTCCGGGAAGGCGTTCCGGGGCCGTTCTCAACCCTTTTTGGGGACCTGTTTTCAAATAAATTTTGCCATATCGCTCAACTTTTGTAACTTTGCATTTTATTTTAGAATACGAAAATTATAGATATTATGGCAGAACTGTCTGAGCAAGAGCAAATTCGCAGAAATTCGCTTGCCGAGCTCAAGAAGCTCGGAATCAATCCTTATCCCGCCGCCCTCTACGAGGTGAACTGCAAGAGTAGTGAAATCCTTGAGCAATTTCCCAAGGACAACACGCTGTTCCAGAATGTGAGCATTGCCGGCCGCATCATGAGCCGCCGCATCATGGGAGCCGCCTCGTTTGTCGAGCTGCAGGACTCCTTTGGCCGTATCCAGCTCTATATCAAGCGCGACGAGATATGCCCCGACGAGGACAAGACCCTCTACAATACCGTTTTCAAGCGTTTGCTCGACATTGGCGACATCATCGGCGTGACGGGCTATGTGTTTGTCACCCAGATGGGTGAGACTTCCATCCATGTGAAGAGCCTCAAGGTGCTCAGCAAGAGTCTGCGCCCCCTGCCTATCGTGAAAGAGAAGGACGGCGTGGTCTACGACGCCTTCAGCGACCCCGAGTTGCGCTACCGCCAGCGCTATGTCGACCTCATTGTCAATCCGCAGGTGCGCGAGACGTTTGTGCAGAGAGCGAAGATTGTCAACGAGATGCGCAACTACTTCAACGAGCAGGGCTACCTCGAGGTGGACACTCCCGTGCTGCAGAGCATTCCCGGCGGCGCCGCCGCACGGCCCTTTGTGACGCACCACAACGCCCTCGACATCGACCTCTACCTGCGAATCGCCAACGAACTGTACCTCAAGCGCCTCATCGTGGGCGGCTTCGCCGGTGTCTATGAGTTCAGCCGCAACTTCCGCAACGAGGGCATGGACCGCACCCACAACCCCGAGTTCACGGCCATGGAAATCTATGTGCCCTACAAGGACTACAACTGGATGATGACCTTCACGGAGAACATGCTCGAGCGTATCGCCCGTGCCCTTCACGGAGACACCAAGGTCAACGTATGGGGCAACGAGATTGATTTCAAGCCGCCGTTCCGTCGTGCCCCCATGTGCGAGCTCATCAAGGAGGAGACCGGCGTAGACGTGGCTCCGATGAATGAAGAGGAGCTGCGCGAGGCCTGCAAGCGTCTCGGTGTGGAGACCGACCAGACTATGGGCAAGGGCAAGCTCATCGACGCCATCTTCGGCGAGAAATGCGAAGGCAAACTCATACAACCCACCTTCGTCACCGACTACCCCATCGAAATGTCGCCTCTTTGCAAGCGCCACCGCGACAACCCCGAGCTCACCGAGCGCTTCGAACTCTTCGTCTGTGGCAAGGAACTGGCCAACGCCTACTCCGAGCTCAACGACCCCATCGACCAGTTGGGCCGTTTCCAGGAGCAGTTGCGCCTGAGCGAGAAAGGCGACGACGAGGCCATGTTCATCGACATGGACTTTGTGCGTGCCCTCGAATATGGCATGCCGCCGACCTCGGGAATGGGCATCGGCATCGACCGATTGGTCATGATGATGACTGGCGCACAGAGCATCCAGGATGTGCTGCTCTTCCCGCAAATGAAGCCCGAGGTGCACGAGAAGTCGGGCGAAGAGGAAGGTTCCGACCTCACGGCCCACGGCGTCGACGAGGCCTGGGTGCCCGTGTTGCAGAAAGCCGGTGTCAAGAACTACGAGGAACTGAAAGCCGCCAACCCCAACAAGCTCTTCAACGACCTCGGCGGTCTCCGCAAGAAGATGAAACTCGACATCCCCGCCCTCAAACGCGAACAGTTCGACTCCTGGCTCAACGACTAAAACCAAACGCGATGCGTCATCGGTTGATAGCAATGCTTGCCCTCCTGCTGGCTTGGCTGCCGGCATGGGGGCAAGCTGATATCTGCTACAACTGCGAGGACGCGACAGGCAACGCCCGCCCTATGGGATGGAGTCGCCGATAAATCACACGCAATTATGATAAAGCAATTCACATTCAATCATTTCGAGGTCAACACTTATGTGGTGATTGATGAGCAGGCGAAGCAGTGCGCCATCGTAGACCCCGCCTGTGAGGCCTCGTTCGAGGACTCGCAACTGATGCAGTATATCGCCACTGAAGGCTTGACACCCGTCATGGTGCTCCTGACCCACGCCCACGTCGACCATATCGCCGGTCTGCGTCAGGTGTGCGCGCACTACAAGCTGCCCGTCAGCATGCACAAGGAAGGTCGCAAGCTGCTGAATCAGGCCGAGGCATACGGCAGCATCATGGGTTTTGCGGTGGACAATATGGGTGACCTCGAGGTGGTGGAAATCAACGACAACGAAGTTCTCAAGGTAGGGGAGACCGAGGTGGAATGCCGCTATGTTCCTGGCCATTGCCCGGGGTCGCTGTGTTTTGTGGTGGCTTCCGACAAGGCTGTCATCACCGGCGACGCGCTCTTCCACTTCAGCATTGGACGCACAGACCTCCCCGGCGGCGACTATCCCACGTTGATTGACTACCTCAAGCGCCGCGTCCTCACCCTCCCCGACGACTACCGCGTCCTCCCCGGACACGGCATCGCCAGCCAGATAGGCAAAGAACGTAAGTACAACTCGTTTCTCGTATGAGTGTCAAAATAGATCCCAGTTGGTTCGCAGTGCTGCAACCGCAGTTCGAAGCGCCGTACTTCGCGCAGCTCAAGGAGTTCCTCGTTGCCGAGCGACAGCAGCACACCTGCTATCCTCCCGGTAGCAAGATATTCAACGCCTTCGACAGCACGCCGTTCGACAAGGTGAAGGTGGTCATCCTCGGCCAGGACCCCTACCACGAGCCCGGCCAGGCCATGGGGCTCTGCTTCTCAGTGCCGCAAGGCATACAGGTGCCACCCTCGCTGGTCAACATCATTACTGAAATCAACTCCGACCTTGGAACCAATATCCCCAAGACCTGTGGCGACCTCAGCGGTTGGGCCACGCAGGGGGTGCTGCTACTCAACGCCACCCTCACTGTCCGCGCCCATCAGGCCGGCAGTCATCAGCGCCATGGCTGGGAGACCTTTACCGATGCAGCCATCTCGGCCCTCAGCCAGCAGCGCTCGGGACTCGTCTTCCTCCTTTGGGGAAGCTATGCTATTGCCAAGAAAGCGTTGATTGACACTACGAAACACTGTGTCCTCACCGCCCCGCATCCTTCGCCGCTCTCGGCCTATAGGGGCTTCTTCGGCTGCCGCCATTTCTCCAAAGCCAACGCTTACCTGCAACAACAAGGGCAGGCTCCCGTCGACTGGACCAGGATTTGTTAAACGAAAAGTTAGAACGTCATCGTGGCGCCGAAGCAGACGAGGATGGGCAGTTGGTTCACGCGCTCGAAAGTGGCACGGTTGAAATAGAAGATGTTCTCGCGGCTGTAGACGTTGGTGACCGAGAGACTCAGCTCCAGAATAGACCTGGTGCCGAGTGAGAATTTGCGTTTCACACCGAGGTCCAGACGATGGTAGCTCGGCAGACGTCCTTTGTAGAGCTCACCGTAATGGATAGCGTATTGGCCGTTTTCTTCGGTGTAGTCGCTGGTGATGCCGTCGGGGAAGATCAGGCGTTGGAAGATGCCTTGCGTCTCGGTGAAGGGATAGCCGGAGCCGAAGGTCCAGCGACCGCTGAGTTCCCATTCGCGCCATTCACCCAGGGCATAGGTGGCCAGCAGGTTGACGGTGTGGCGGCGGTCGTAGTGCGGATTGTAGGTCTGCACCTCGTCGGTACGCTCCACATAGCCCAGCGAGTAAGTGGCCCACAGGTAGAGGCGCTCCAGGTCGACCCTCGCGCTGAAATCGAGACCCGTGGCCATGCCTTCCTCGATGATATAGTCCTTGCGGAGGTATTCGGGCTGGAAGTAGGGGCTTGTGGACGAGGAGTAGTCGAGGTCGTGGTCGTCATAGATCTTGTTGCGGTTGGCGTTGAGGATTTGGTCGAAGTGCTTGTAGTAGAATTCCGCGTTGAGGGTTATGTGTTCCGTCAGGTCGTATTCCAGACCCACCACCAAGTGCTTGGCTTTCTGCACGCAGTTGCGGCTTTCGCCGAGGAATTTGTCGGGTTTGTTCAAGTCGGCCGAGCCGGTGAGGAAGCCGTTGAAGAGGTTGACGATATCGTTGTCGGAGCGTGCGTCGAGGAATATCTGACTGTAGAGGCCGCCGGCGAACTTGAAGCGCAAGTCGCTGGTGATGTTGTACTTGGCGGCCAAGCGTGGCTCGAGACTGGGCTCCGAGAGAGTGGCATAGTAGGCGAAACGCACGCCCGGGTCGAGCAGCCACTTGCCGAACTTGAGGTTGTAGGTGGCAAAGACCGACAGGTTGGTCGACGGCTCATGTTGCGAGATGCGCTTCTTGTAGGAGTTGACAAACTGATAGTCGGTGGTGTAACCCTCAAAGTTGAAGCCGTATTTCAGTCGGTTGTTACCGAAGAAATGGGTGAACTGCAGCGAGGCGTTGAACCCGCCTATCTCGCTGTATTTCTTGTCGGTGGAGCCATCGTCGAGGGTGATGGCGTATTTCGAGTAGGCAATGCTGCCGTCGAGGATGGCCGAGGCACCGGTGACAAGCATGAAGTTGGTGCCCGCGCCGTAGTTGTTCCAGTGGTAGTCGGCAATCGACTGGTAGCCGGTGACCTTGTCGTCGAAACGGAAACCGAACAGGTTGAATTTGCTGCCGGTGCCCGAGTTGATGCTCAGCTTGCCGTAGAGGTCGAGGAAGTCGAACGGCAGGCCGCCGTCGACATAGTTGTAGAGTTTCTTCGAGGTTGTCGAGAGGTAGGAGTTTTTGGCGGTGACGAGATAGGAGATGGTGCTTTTCGAGGTGGTGCTCTCGCGTTTCAGCGGTCCTTCGAGGATGAGGCTGGCACCGAAGGTGTTGATGCCTATCTTGCCGCTGTGGTGGCGCTTGTTGCCGTCGCGCGTGGTGATGTCCATGACCGACGACATGCGGCCGCCGTATTCGGCGCCGAAACCGCCGGTGAAAATGTTGGCGTTGAGGATGACATCGGTCTCGAAGATGGAATACAGACCGATGGAATGGAAGGGATTGTAGACAATCATGCCGTCCAACAGACAGAGGTTCTGTATCATCGAGCCGCCACGGATGTAGAGTTGACCGCCCTGGTCTCCTGTCGAGCTCACGCCGGGCAGCACCTGCATGTATTGTGCCAGGTCGGCAGTGCCGCCGATGGAGGGCATCTGCTGGATTTGTGTCGAGGTGATTTTCTGCACGCTGACCTGTGTCTGCATTTGGCGCTCTTCTTTCTTGCTGTCGGTGATTTCCACGGTCTTGAGGGTCTGCGCCGCGGGTTTCAGGTGGATGGTCTTGGTGACAATCTTGTTCTTCGCAAGCGTTATCTCCTCCGAGTATTCCTCATATCCCATGTATCTCACTTTCAGTGTGTAGGTGCCTTCCTTGACTTTGTTGATGAGGAAGAATCCGTTGATGTCGGTGGCGCAGCCGTGGGTGGTTTGTTTCTCCACGTTGGCTCCCGATGGGTCGTGTTCGTAGAGAACCACGTTTGCAAACGGGATGGCCTCGCCGTTGCTCTCGTCAAACAGCACACCCTTCACCGTACACTGACCCCAGGCAAATTGAAGATTGAGAATTGAAAATTGAAGAATCAGAAATATGTATAAAGCCTTTTTCATTTTTCTTAACCACTGTCTACTTAATCACTTAATGTATTATTTTAAAAATCAACTCTTTGAGCAGCTCGCCGTCGGTGACGTTTCCGCTGTTGCGGACGCCCTTGCTTCGCAGGTCGGTCTCGTAGAGGTAGCCGATGCAGGTGGCCAGTTTGCCCAGTTTGTAGTTCGATGCCGCCACGGCGTAGTCCTGCACGAAACTCGGAGCGCACCCCAGCACCTTGGCCGCATCGCTCTTGTTTTCAAGCTGGTGATAAAACATCACCTTGAGGAAATAGCCGTAGAGGATGGGCAATACCAGCTGGATGGGGTTCTTCTTGGGGTTGGCGGCGAAGTAGTTGACGATGCGGTTGCACATCACAGGGTCGCGTCGTCCGATGGCCTTCTGCAGCTCGAAGACATTATAGTCCTTACTGATGCCTATCTGCTTTTCCACCAGCTCCTCCGTGATGGCCTCGCCGGGGTGGAGCAGCGGGTAGAGCTTGCCGAGTTCGTTGGCAATCTTCCCGAGGTCGTTGCCCACCGACTCAGTGATGAGGTAGGTGGCTTTGTCGCTGATGGTGAAGCCTTTGTCGCTCACCTGCTTGGCTATCCATCCGGGCACCTGGTTGTCCCACACCTTGGGTGTCTCGTAGACGCACCCCTTGTCGGCGATGGCCTTGTAGGCTGCTGTGCGTTTGTCGAGTTTCTTGTGTCGGTAGCAAAAGACGATGACGCCTTTCTCTGAAGGATGTTTCAGATATTCAGCCAGTTGTTCCCATTGGCGGGTGTCGATGTCCTGTGCCTCCTTGACGAGGACGAGGTGCACGGGCGACATCATGGGATAGCGCTTGGCATCGCTGACGACGGCGGCCATCGTGGTGTCGCGTCCATAGACCACCGTCTGGTCGAAATCGCGCATGGCAGCGTCGACCACCTCGTTCTCGAAGTAGTCGCTCATCACGTCGATATAATAGTTCTCATCGCCCATGAGGAGGTATACGGGCTTGTATCGCCCTGCTTTCAGTTCTTCAATTAGCTGTTTTTCAGTCGTTGCCATGGCGTCGCGTTTGCATTTATAAACGGCAAAGATACGAATATTTTCCCATCTGCACAAAACAAATTTTCATTCTCTCCCCGCCACCCTGTCTCCTGCCACCGCATAGGTCACATCCCCCTGTCAACGCCCTGCCATCGCCCTACCAACTCCTACCACGGAGGGAGATGGCAGGGCTTTTGTTGGGCTGGGAAATGTTAAAAATGCGGATTTAACATTTTTCCACTTGACATGTTACCGTTTTGGGATTATATTATATGTGGTTTTTAAATTTTCAGTCATGGCAAAGCAACGATTCGGGATCAACGACGCCTACCGTGGGACGGTGGGGACGGTCATCGGTTATGAGTGGCGCGGGAAGTGGTGCCTGCGCTCGCGACCGCTGCGGGTGCGCAACCCA
>JAEEGF011170321.1_pt1 | contig 15736 bp, 15 predicted proteins | sample 9134171 | NCBI WGS metagenome assembly JAEEGF01 (sample SAMN16246542, study PRJNA631951) | gut metagenome | biome: gut microbiome; feature: rumen; material: AP-attached | host: Bos | place: Iran: Karaj | collected 2018-10
GTGGTGTCGGCCTTGCGGAGGGAGTACTCGGGAACCTCTTGCCATGTCTTGTCAGGGTAATACTCGTTGAGGCGGTCATCGGTGTTATAGATGCCCACGACGATGCAAGGCCTGATGTTTCCAGTCTGCATCAGGCTGTCCATCACCTCGTCAACGCGCCATTCCTGGTGGTTCCATGTGGTGGAAGCGTCAAACAACATGTTCCCGTCATGCATATACAGCACACAGCAGGAGTCACCGGTACGGTAGCCCTCAGGCACCCACACGGCGACATCACGCGGAGGGACAAACTGCGACCGGAACTGCGGGTACAATTCCAGACGCCCCTTGCCGACCGACGGCATTGCCCTGGCGGACTGTTGTGACTTCCACGCCCAAGCTGCCGCCAACAGGAAAAACAACAACACCAGCAAGAGCACTGTCCCGATTATCCACATCCATATTTTCTTGCGCTTCGTAGCCATAGTTACCATGCATTTATAATCCTGCAAAAATACAAAAAAACCTCTATTAAACATCTCACGCTCTCCAAAAACTGAACTCACCTGATGATTGCCGCGCAAAATGTTGCGTGACTACAAAAACTTTTTCTTAACTTTGCAGGTTGAAAAGGAATGAACCATAAAACTAAAACGATATGATGACCGATAACGATAATCCTAAACCGTTATACATCGTGACGGGTTCGACCGACAGCATGGGGAGCGTGATTTCACGCAAACTCGCCGAACAGGGCAAGGCCGTGCTGCTCGCCAGCCGCGATATCCAAAAGGCAGAGAACTATGCCGCACAGCTGCGCACGGTGACACGCAACAAGGACATCTCATGCTTGCAACTGGACCTCAACTCGTTTGAGTTGGTCAACGACTTCGTGGACCGCCTGCGCGCATTGAACCGCCCCGTGGCTGCCCTGATCAACAATGCGGGCATTCTGCCGCGACGCAGCGAGATTTCGCCTAACGGCTTTGAGCACTCGGTGCAGGTGAACTACCTGAGCACTGTGCTGCTGTCGATGCAGGTCTATCCCCTCATCGAAGAGGGCGGACACATCATCCTGTCCACCAGTGTCTCGCGGCGCTTCGTTACGTTGCCCTATGAGTTCCCCGCCGTGTCCCACTTCACCCCGTGGGGCGCTTACGCCCAGAGTAAACTGGCGCTCACGCTGTTCTCCATCTACATGTCGAGCGTGATGAAAACACGCCGCGTGTCGGTCAACTGCGTCAATCCCGGCCTGCTCAAGAGCGGAGCCCTGGCCATGGCACGATGGATGGACCGCGTGCCCGATTACCTGACGCGCAACATCCCCAGCCCGGAGGCAGGTGTAGTGCCCACGCTGCGCGCGCTGGAGAGCAAGGATACGGGTTACCTGTTCGCAGGTGCCGACAAGCAGGTCAAGACCTCGACGATGCTCAAGAACCGCGAGATGTTCATCCGCGTGTGCAACGACACGATGCGCATCTTGAAGGAGTATCTGAACAAAGAGAACAAGTAGCAGATAGCCGACTATCAATACAGGTTTTCATTACTCTCCACGGGAAAACCAGGGACAAGAAACCAGAAACGAATGACGATTCTAGGCGAAAACGACCGCCTGCCGCAGGGCAGCACAGTCGCCACAATAGGCATGTTTGACGGCGTCCACCTCGGGCACGCCACGCTGGTCGATTTTCTCAAGCGCCAAGCCGCGGCAGCAGGCAAACAGTCGTTGGTCATCACTTTCAAGCACCACCCGCGGCAGGTGCTGCATCCCGACGAACCATTCCATCTCATCATGCCATGCAACGACAGGCTCAGGCACCTCGAAACCTTGGGGCCCGACCTGCTCTTGCCGCTGGAGTTCACCCGTGAACTGGCCAGCCTGGACTCGTCGCAGTTCATCGAACTGCTGCGGGACCGCTACGGCGTGGCCGAACTCGTCGCCGGCTACAATCACCGTTTCGGCCACAAGCGTGGTGAGACCTTCGGCGACTACTGCCGCCATGGCGAGCGACTGGGAGTCAAAGTCGTCAAGGCACCCGAGTACCTGGGGAAATATGCCCCGGTGAGTTCCACCATTGTCCGTGGCCTCATCGCTGCCGGCCGTGTCGTTGACGCGATGCACTGCATGGGCCGTCCCCACGTTATCGCGGGTAAGGTCGTACACGGGTTCCACAACGGTCGCGGACTGGGATTTCCCACCGCCAACGTGGGGAAGATGGACCCTGACGTGCTGATGCCGCACAACGGAGCCTATGCCGTGCTGGCCCATGTCCACGGGCAACAACTGCAAGGCATGGCCAACATCGGGCGCCGCCCCACCCTGGACAACGGCGACCAACTGAGCATCGAGGTCAACCTGTTTGACTTTGACGAGGACATCTACGGCGAGGACATCTCGTTGGAGTTCATCAGTTTCCTGCGCCTGGAGTTCAAGATGTGCGGCCTCGACGAACTCAAGCAGCAACTCACGCTGGACCGCGACAATGCCAAGCGTATTTTGAAAGAATACTTAAACAATCGATAACCAGTATTAGGGATTAGGCAAGGGTAACCGAACCTAAGACCTGATACTTAAAACTTAAAACTCTGTATGGACATTATCAACCTGTGTGACCATAACTCGCTTTTAGGTCAGTTCATGAGTGAAATCCGCGATAAGAGGATACAGCAGGACCGTATGCGCTTCCGCACCAACATTCATCGTCTGGGCCAAATCATGGCCTATGAAATCTCGAAGCGGCTGCAGTACAACACGGTAGGCGTCGAGACGCCCCTGGGCGTGAAGCAGTGCAACGTGTTGGGCGATAAGGTGGTGCTCTCCAGCATCCTGCGCGCCGGTCTGCCGTTCCACGAGGGATTCCTGAGTTACTTTGACGGCGCTGAGAATGCCTTCGTATCAGCCTACAGGAAATACATCGACGACACCGACGACTTTGTCGTGCACATCGAGTACATTGCCAGTCCGCGACTTGACGATAAGACGCTGATACTCGTTGACCCGATGCTCGCCACCGGCTCATCGATGGAACTGGCTTACAGGGCACTGCTCACCAAGGGCGAGCCCGCCCACGTCCATGTGGCGAGCGTTGTGGCAACCCCCAAGGCCATCGAGGTCATTCGCCAGCATCTGCCCGAAGACAGGACCACGCTGTGGACCTGCGACATCGACGATGAACTCAACGAGCACAGCTACATCGTGCCCGGCCTGGGTGATTGCGGCGACTTGCTCTATGGCGAGAAGGAGTAATTCCCCTTTCAGGGAAATAATGACAACCGATAACTGATAACTGATTATGGTACGCAAATATGACTACCTCATCATCGGCTCGGGTGTAGCCGGTATGAGTTTTGCCCTCAAGGTGGCAAAGACAGGAACTGTCGCACTGGTGTGCAAGTCCAAGATGGAAGAAGCCAACACCGACCTGGCTCAGGGAGGTGTCGCCACCGTGACCAACCTGGAAGTGGACAACTTCGACAAGCACATCCACGACACGATGGTGGCCGGTGACTGGCTCAGCGACCCCGAGGCCGTGAAGAAGGTCGTTACCGAGGCTCCCGCCCAAATCCAGGAACTGCTGGGATGGGGCGTGGACTTTGACAAAAACGAGAAGGGCGAGTTTGACCTGCACCGCGAGGGCGGCCACAGCGAGTTCCGCATCCTGCACCATGCCGACAATACGGGCCACGAAATCCAGGTGTCGCTCATCGAGACCGTCAAGGCCAACCCCAATATCGACATCTATGAGGACCACTTCGCCGTGGAAATCCTCACCCAGCATCATCTGGGCAAAATCGTGACGCGACGCACCTCGGGAATCGAGTGCTATGGCGCCTATGTCCTCAACCAGGAGACGGGCGAGGTCGACACCTTCCTCTCACGCGTGACGCTCATGGCAACGGGAGGCATCGGCTCGGTGTACCGCACCACGACCAACCCGCTGGTGGCCACTGGCGACGGCATCGCTATGGTCTACCGTGCCAAGGGCACCGTGCAGGACATGGAGTTTGTCCAGTTCCACCCCACGGCGCTCTACCACCCCGGCGACCGTCCCGCCTTCCTTATCACCGAAGCCATGCGCGGTTACGGCGGCGTGCTGCGCAACCTGGGCGGCGAGGAGTTCATGCAGAAGTATGATCCGCGCCTGTCGCTCGCGCCGCGCGATGTGGTGGCCCGCGCCATCGACAACGAGATGAAGCAGCGCGGTGAGGACCACGTCTATCTGGACGTGACGCACAAGGACCCCGAGGAGACCAAGCACCACTTCCCCAACATCTACAAACATTGTCTGGACCTGGGCATCGACATCACCAAGGAGTACATCCCCGTGGTGCCCGCAGCTCATTACCTGTGCGGCGGCATCAAGGTGGACCTGAATGCCTGCTCCAGCATCAAGCGGCTGTACGCCGTCGGCGAGTGCTCCTGCACAGGCCTGCACGGTGGCAACCGCCTGGCCAGCAATTCGCTCATCGAGGCCGTTGTGTATGCCGACGCGGCTGCCAAGCATGCCATCGAGCATCGCAATGAGTATTCCTGGCGCGAAGACATCCCCGCATGGGACGATGCCGGCACCACCCACCCCGAGGAGATGGTGCTCATCAGCCAAAGCGAGAAAGAAGTGGGTGAAATCATGGCAACCTATGTGGGTATCGTGCGCAGCAACCTGCGACTCGACCGCGCTTGGAACCGCCTGGACATCCTCTACGAGGAAACGGAGCGCCTGTTCAAGACCAGCAAGGTGTCGCGACGCATCTGCGAGTTGCGCAACATCATCAATGTGGCCTATCTCATCACCCGCCAGGCCAAGGACCTCAAGGAATCCCGAGGCCTCCACTACACCATCGACTATCCCCCTCAACCCAAGAGCGAGGATGACCTGAAACTGTAGATAGACGGTCAATAGACACAGCAATCCCTATAGCGACTATAGTGCACATCTATAGTTTCTATAGGGATTCGTTTTTAGATTTCCTCGTACTCGGCGTCGGTGATTTGTTCCTCGACGACGATGCGGCTGTCGCCATCCGGCGTGGTTTCCTCGGTGACGCTGCCGCTCACTTCCTCGAAGTCGGCATACTCGCCCTCACCGCTGGTGAAAATCTTGCGTTCGCCGGTCTCAGTGTATTCCTCATCGGGCTCACGGTTGGGGCGCTCGCGCTCCTGGCGTCCACGGAACGATTCATTGACGCGTCGGCGCAGGTTCTGCATGTAGAGCCATCCGCGAATAATCGGAATGCCCACCATGAGCAGCAGCACCAGAAGTATGAATATCAGAAAATTCATTATTTCTCTCTTTTAACGATAGACAGTAGCACATACAGTGCAATGGCAGCAGCCAATCCGGGCAGACCCAACACCACGACAAATGCTACCGTGGCTATCAGCTGCAAATATTGTGCCCAATTCTGCTTGAGCGACGACAGGTTGTGCATCTTCAGTGAGAACATGCGCAGCGGGCACACCATCAGCAGTGCCAGCACCACGATGAGCAGCACCACCAGCCACAATGCCACGGGATGAGTCGCATACCATGCCGTGAATCCCACCCAGAAGATGGCATTGGCCGGTATGGGCAGGCCTGTGAAAGTGGTGGTCTGGTTGGTATCGACGTTGAAACGCGCCAAGCGCAATGCGCCGAACACAGGCAGCAACAACGACACCAGTGCCCAGCCGCCAGCGCCCTGCTCGACCATGAGGTTGTACAGAATCAGTGCAGGCGCAAGCCCGAAACTCACCAGGTCGGACAATGAATCCAACTCCTTGCCGATAGCGCTCACAGCATGCAGCAGGCGCGCCACCAGGCCGTCAAGGAAATCGGCCACCGCCGACAAACCTATCAGTATAAAAGCCCATTCATAGCCGCGTAGGCCACCGCACAGCATCTCGCTGCCCGAGAATGCCGCGATACACGCCATGCTGCCACACAGCAGATTCAACGAGGTGATGGCGTTGGGAATATTGTTGCGGATAATTTTCATGCTTTCTCCTTGTTATTAAGTCTTGCCACCAGTGTCTCGCCGCCCCAAGTGCGGTCACCAAGTTTCACCTTGATTTCGGTATCCAGCGGCAGGAAAATGTCCACCCTGGAGCCGAACTTGATGAAACCGATGAAGTCATTGACGTCGACCGACTCACCCTGCTCGACATAGGTCACGATGCGACGAGCCACAGCACCGGCAATCTGCCGCACGAGGATGTCCTCGCCCGTGGCGGTACGGATAACAATCGACGAGCGCTCGTTGTCACTGCTCGACTTGGGCAGGTTGGCAGCGAGGAAGCGTCCCGAGTGATGCTTGTAGTAGGTCACCTCGCCCTTGACGGGTACCCAGTTGGCATGCACATTGAAGACCGTCATGAACACCGAGAGCTGGATGCAGTTGCGATGCAGGCACTCGTCCTCATACACTTCCTCAAGTGCCACCACCGTGCCGTCGACACTCGACACCACAGCAGTGCCGTCGCTATTGTCACCCTTGAAGTGACGACGTGGCAGCCTGAAGAAATTGAGCACCAGCAGGAACAAAATGGCCATCAGGGCAATCAGGCACCAAGCCACCGGCTTGTAGTCAAAGAACCGGTAGGCCAGCGCTCCTGTGGCCGATATGATCAAGAACAGCATCAGCAGGATGTTCTCTCCCTCGTGATGGATTTTTACTTTCATCGTTACGGTTTGGTATCGTTTAACCTGCAAAGATACTGATTATTCTTGACATTATTCTTATAAAAAGGCGTTTTTCTCGCTCAGGCACCCTTTTTCACGGCAACATAGTGACAAAGCAGCCCTTTTCCCTGACAAAAAAAACTGCAACCTTGCCAAAATCGGCCATGCCGGCAATCCGGTTGTAATTTTGCATCGCAACCGGGAACCAACCCGTGTTACAGTGAAAAGCAAGGTTTATCTATTAACAATTTTAAAAGAGCAAGATTATGAATACCCCGATTACAGTTTACAACGTGATTATCCTCGACAAGAGTGGTTCGATGAGTAGTATTGCCCGTCAGGCTATCGATGGCGTGAACGAGACCATCGGCAGCATCAGGAGTGCCCAGGAAAAGAACCCCGACCAGAAACACATGGTGACACTCGTCGCATTCTGCGGCTGCGAGATGAAGGTGATCTATGACAATGTGCCTGTCGCCGAGGCCAAGACGCTCACCGACAAGGACTACCGTCCCTGCTGCATGACACCGCTGTATGACGCTGTGGGCAGCACCATCACCCGCATCCACTCGCTCAAGAGCAGCGACGACAACTCGCTGGCACTGGTAACCATCATCACCGATGGCTATGAGAATGCCTCACGCGAGTTCACCCTCACCGCCCTCAAGTCGCTCATCGACAGCTACAAGGAGCAGGGCTGGCAGTTCACCTACATCGGTGCCGACCACGATGTGGAGCAGGTGGCTTACACCCTCAACATCGATCACAGCATGCAGTTTGACAAGGATGAAGAGGGCACCATAGCCATGTTCGCCAAGGAGCGCAAGTCCCGACTCAGGTGGATGGAGAGGATGGCAGATGTAATGTCTGCACCCTGCGGATCCCAGGAAGAACGCCTGAAAAACATTAAGCGAACCAACAAGGAGGATTTCTTTGATTAACACACAGTTGCCATGAACGCTGCCAGTTGCGCCACACTTCTTGCCGTGCGGCGCAATTGGCATGATTCTTGCCGTGTTTTTATTGTTAACTCAATCCCGCCTCACTATGTCAGCATCATCTATTACCCAAGACCTGAAATACGGTATCATCTACGTCTGCGGCAACCCCAAGCAGACGAACAACCTGCGATGGTTCGCGTCAATGATTGAGCCCATGATTCACCCGCTCACGCTGGAATGGGTCGAAACCTGGGAAATCGACCATACCCTTATCGTGGCACGCCGCTTCAACGTGGCCAACCTCGGCAAGTATGCCACCGTGCAACTGCACCTCAACCGATACGGCAGCAGCGACAGTTATTCGCTGTTGGCTGCCGTCCATGCCTTCAGCGACTGCCTCCAGGATGTTATGGATGACAGCGAGGGTGACATCATCATCAAAGAGGAGGACTACAGCGACCGCAACGAGCCGCCTCATGGCAAGTGGGGGACATCACAGTTTTCGCTTCCATCAAGCGGGGGCCTGCCCAGCATTATGTATGGCGATGACGTCATGCCGCAGGACCACACGCGTGTAGAGAAACCCACCATTATTTACTACCATCTCAACAAGGAAGAAGATCAGCCACTCCCATCCTCAGCACCCAGTGAGGCCCGCAAGAAAAAGCACTCCTTCGGCAAGCGCCTCAAGAAACTGAGCAGGAAACTCAGCAACAAAGACATTGATGCAGAAGAGGAAATCGTTCTTCAGGAGCGGTGCAAAGAAGATCAGGAACACATGCGCAGGGAAGCCAGGAAGCGCATGCAAGAGGAAGAGGAGGAACGTGTCCGTCGGGAAGCAGAGGAACGCATGCGCAGGGAAGCAGAGGAACGCATGCAAGAGGAGGCTAACCTGTGCCCTGATTACTCAGAAGCCGACCTCGAAACCACATCATCGAATGAGGAGGATGTTGACTTCATCACGACAAATCTCAGCCTCACTGAACCTGAGACTATCGACATCGAGGCCGAGGAAGTCCTGGAGTACAACAGGCTTGAGTCGGAATATGAACGCGATGTGAGAGACCTCAGGGCCCGCATTGTCGCTTTCATCGCCAAGTATCAGCAAGACCCCCAACAGGTGATGACCACCATGCTTCAAGGCAAAGTGCTCCTGGGGGCAAGCCCCGGACACGTGCTGGTCAATGGCGACATGAAAATCGTGCTGCCCGAGTATGACGAGATGGAAATCAAGATGCCCGCCATGTGCCGCACGATCTACATCCTGTTCATGAAACACCGCGTGCAGTCCGACAGCGGCATTGTCCTCAAGAACATCGATGAGTACCGCGACGAGATCATCGACATCTACAGCATGGTGAAACCCGGCGCCAACGAGGCCAGGGTCGAAGAGTCGGTCAACAACCTGTGCGACCCGTTCAGTGAAGCCCTCAACCAGACGATTTCCAGGGCCAACCGCTGCATCCGCAACGTCATCACCAACAAGGAACTGGCCCAGCGGTACATCATCACCGGCTCGCGGGGCGAGGAATACAGCATCAACCTCGACCCCGAACTCATGACGCTGCCACGCGCCGTGACCAGCATCACAGAATAACCCCACACCCAAACCAAACAACAAGCGGGCATGCCATCGATGACATGCCCGCTTGTTGTGTCATAATCTGAGTCTGGATTTATTATAGGCCTAACGGCCGAGAATTTAAACAGAAATATAAAGAGTTATGGCTCAATTAATTAGTCGGCCTCGTCGGGACGGAAGCGGTATTGCACAAACGCCTCGATGGCTTCGTAGGTGGCCAGTCCCAATTGCTGATAACGCTCTGCCAGATCGCGGTTGCGCTCGATGGAGCGTTGCCACGGCAGTTGGGCATCGGCGCTGGAACGGAACGGCGCATCATGAATCTGGGAATGGAACTGCAGGATAGCAGCGCGCTTGTCACCAAACTCCTCAGGGCTCATGGGCACCGCCATCTCCACCTGATCCACATCCCATTGTCCCCACTGGCCGCGATAGAGCCACACGCGGCAGTCGCGCATGAACGGCTCGTCCTTGAGGTTGTCCAGGGCATGCAGCACCGCTGTGGTGGCACGCACATGGGTACCATGCGGGTCCACCAGGTCATTGTCCACAAATATCTGGTGCGGTTGCAGGCGCAGGATGAGGTCCTGGATGACGGTGACGTCGGCATCGCTGACTTTGCCCTGGCCATGGGGGTCGTTGACGTAGAACGGCATCCTCAGGTCGTAGAGGTTCTTCTTGGGCACTCCCATCTGGCGGCAAGCCATCATGGCCTCACTCAGCATGATGGAGCCCTTGAAGAAACGCATGTCGTCACCATCGGGGGCACCAGCGTTGGTATTGCCCAGCAACTGGGCCAACGTCTGCTCGATAAACTTGAATCCGCTGCCCTCAAAACGGCGCGTCAGGCGGTCGGCCAACAAGACGCTGCGCAGCAGGTCCTCGTCGCTCACGGCGACATCGGCATCGGTCTGGAAAGCGATGCTCACGTCATGCCCTTGCTGCACCAGGCGCCGCACGGTACCACCCATCGACACTACCGCATCGTCGGGATGGGGGCTGAACACCAGCACACGCTTGGGATAAGGCGTTGCACGCTCCGGGCGGTAGGTGTCGTCGGCATCAGGTTTGCCGCCGGGCCAGCCCGTGATGGTATGCTGCAGGTCGTTGAATATCTTGATGTTGACATTATAGGCCGAGTCAAACAGGGCCACCAGCTCGCTCAGGCCGTTGTCGTTATAGTCCTTGTTGGTGAGTTGCAGCACAGGTTTGCCCGTCTGGGCGCTCAACCACACGATGGCACGGCGGATGAGATAGTCGTTCCACTCACATGAGGTCACCTTCCACGGATAACTGATGCGCGTCAGCCGCGAGGCGGCATCCAGGTCGGCAATGATCATGGCCTCGCTATGAACCTGCAGGAACGAGGCGGGCACCAGGTCGGTCATGTTACCCTCGATGGTGTCATACAAGGCCTGGGCCGAGTCCTCCTCCCATGCCACGCAGATGATGCTGGCAGCCGACAGGATGTTGCCGATGCCCAGCGTGACGGCCGTCTTGGGCACGAGGTCGCTCTGCAAGTCCTCGGCCACCCTGCTGCGGGAGTCGCTGCCCAGCAGCATCAGGCGGCAGGCGCTGTTGCGCGCCGAACCCGGCTCGTTGTAGGCAATGGAGCCATCGTTGTTGATGTCACACAGCACCAGGTCCAGCCCACCGGCATCGATGATTTCACGCTCATAGGCCTTGCACAGCCCGTGAACGTCCTCGATGTGGGACAAGTACTTGAAGGTGTGGATGTTGTTGTGCTCGATGTCCACCTTGGCGTATAGGTGCTCGTTCAAGTAGTCATGCAGGCTGAGTTCCTCGTCACCGCCCAAGCCCAGTTCACTCAGGTCAAAGGCCACCACGTCGGCAAAACTCACCTTGTCGGCAAAATACAGTTTGACCAACTCGTCATAGACCTTGACCACATGGCGGCCGGCGCCAAATCCGATGACGCAGCGCCCCCGCGTCTCGACACAGCGGGCGATTACCTGGGCGGCTTCGCGGGCGGCCTCGCGGGCACCTTCATCGGCATTGCCCATAACCGTAGTGGGCACTTTCTCGTATCGCGTCAGCGAGGCGAGTTCTATCTCATTTTCGGGACGATAATACCGGCTGGAAACCTGATACAACTTGATATTCGTCTTTAAATCCGTCTTCATCTTTTTTACCTTGTATAAACCAAAAGCAAAAGTAAGCATTTTTTCGATACAATCATCAAAATCGTGCATCAACCTCCAAAAAACAAGCATTTTTCAGCAGTTTACCATCATCGACAGCAGCAACCCGCACCGATGGAACGATTATTGCTATGCAAATGATGATGATATGATGAGGATGCTTCCTCATGACGCACCCCTAATCCTACCCCACCTAGCGGATAACGCTACGAATTACTAGTATTTTTCAATTTAATTACCCCTTTTAATTCCATGAATTATGTTTGACATCTTAAATCTTCAGGAGAACTTCAACAACCTGTTGGTATGGAGCGATGCTCTGGTTAATCACACCCTGCCGCTGATTCACATTGCATGGGGCATCCTGATTGTGTGCTTGGCTGTTGCAGCCTGGAAGACCCGCAGTCTGCAGTTCACGCTCTGGCTGGTTTTCACCCTCGTGGCTGCTTTTATTCATTTCCTTGTGCTATACCCCGTTTTCTCGGACTATGCTTTTGAGCACATAGGCTCTGACACATCACTTTGGATGATCTTGCTAGGTTTACCATTTCTGGTCTTCTATCCGCTTCTCGCTTTATATTACGGAATAGAGCAGTCAAGCATGAATATTATGACCCTGGAAATCAACGGTCTGGCAACCTTTGGCCTCGCCATATACTTTGTCTGCAACCTTCCGCCGGACATTCTCCAATGTAGTGATCTACCCACGCCCCCAGCCTACGCTCACCTCATCACCGTTGTTATCGCCATTCTCTTGCTGGCAACGACGTTAGTACGCCTGGTGAAAGGCATCATCCGGCAAAACCATGCCGACATCAATCTGGCCATCGTCCTGCTCATCGGCAACTTATACGCCATAGCAATTTGGGCTGCTCATCTGCAGGAGTGGGCCATCTACACCAAATTCTACATGAGTTGCTAATCAGCGACTTATCATAGCACCCCATCGGTGACCAGACGGGTGACCGATGGGGAAATTGGCGGTTTTTTGCAAAAAACCGCCTAAAGTTGTTTGCCCTGCAAGTGATTTGCACTACCTTTGTAGTTTAAAATTAAACGAAGTTTAAAAACGCTTAAACAGACTACGATTATGAGATGTCAACATTGCGGACACGAGGTTCCCGAAGGTTCAGTTTTCTGCAACCGTTGCGGCTACCGCATGAGTAAAGACATGCCTTGCCCCCATTGCGGCAAGCAGATTCCCGCCTCATCAGTCTTCTGCCCCCTGTGCGGCAAGGCCGTTGAGCAAGAAGTCCAGAACACACCATCGACCAGCAGCGTCACCACGCCGCCGGCAAGCCGTCCCAGCCAGCAAGGGATGACCTACAACGAGCAACGCGCGGCAGCACGGCGACAGCCCGCCAACGCCTGGCAACAGCCCGAGCCCGTGGAGCCCGAGGACGATGATGATGACGATAACGGCGGCGGTCGCTCGCACTATGACCGCAACCTGATCATCGGCATCGTCGCTGCCGCTCTGATCATCGGCCTGCTGAGCCTGCTGCGCCACTGCAACAGCCAGGAGAATGACCGACTGGCCAACCAGGCCGACAGCGTCGCCCTGATTGCCGAGGGCAGCCAGGACCCGATGGCAGTGTTCAATGCCGAGTTGAGCCGTAACAACTTCACCGAGGACAAGGCCTACACCGGTTGTGCCGTGCGCCTCAACAGCAGCGACCCCAATGCCCCTGAGCACCTGATCGGTGTGACCTACAAGGACGATACCGACCGCCCCTTCATCAAGGTCTATAACCTCACCCGCGACGGAGCACAGTGGAAGACCGAACTGGCCCAGACCAAGTACTTCGACGGCCGCAACATCGTCATGGACCACTCGTCGCTCATCGCCGACGCCATGAACGTGCCCCGTGCCGTGACCGTTGACGGCAAGCAGTGCCTGTACTTTGCCTTCCTCAACCACCTCAAGGGTGCCGGCGAGGGCAACAACGGCCGCGTGACCTTGTGCCTGTTTGAGCCCGAGGGCAAGAAACTGACCACGCTCACCTACGACGGCACCATCCGTTCCCGCAGCGACGGCCGCCAGTATGTCTACTGCCGTGGACCGCTCGAGAACACCAGCAGCAGCGAGCGCAGCTTCCTGCGCCAGGAGGCCGCCAGCATCGGCGCCATCCATGTTGCCACCCAGGACGAGATAGACGCTGAGGAAGAAGCCAAGGCCAAGGAAGAGGAAGAAAAAGCCCTCGAGGGCGAGGAGAACGCCGGAGCCAAGTGGGACCATGACAATGCCGAGAACATGGACAAACTTAAGGAGGGTGAGGAAGTGAAGATGAAACCCACCCAGTACGACAAGCCCATCATCAATATGAGGGAAATCAAGGATAAGCTCGAGAACGACCGCTATCTGGTATTCCTGGACACCAAGGGCTCGGTTGTCGGCTTCAACAAGAACACCCGCAAATACTTCACCATCTATAGCGGCAAGAACGGCTCGGCCTCGGGCATCAGCTTCCACAGCGACAACCATGTGCTCATCAAGACGCCTAGCGGTTCCATCACCTATGACCTGGTGCATGACAAAGCCAAAACGGCAAACTGATTACGCAATAAATGACTCCCGAGAAACGATACTACTTCTGGTTTTTCCTCAAGTTGGACCTCATCCTAGCAGGCTTGTTAGCCCTGCTGTGGTGGCTCAATCACATCGCCTCTGCGGGATAAATCTAGACCATCTAGAATATCTAGTACATCTAGATCATCTAGACCATCTAGAAACCAACCGACTGACAACTAACAACTGACAACTAAAAGCTAAAATATGGTTGAAATCCGAGAAATCCGACCCACCCGGCGCAACCTGCTCAAGTTTGTGCGTTTCCCCATCGATGTCATCTACCGCGACAACGAGTACTACGTTCCGCCGCTGGTCACCGATGAAGTGAACACCCTGCGCCCCGACAAGAACCCGGCCTTTGACTTCTGCGAGGCAGCCTATTTCATGGCATACCGTGATGGGAAAATCGTGGGCCGCATCGCCGGCATCATCAACCATCTGGTCAATGAGCGCAACAACAAAAAGGAGACCCGCTTCAGTTACATCGACTTTATCGACGATGTCGAGGTAGCCGATGCACTCATCGACGCCGTGACCCGTTGGGGTAAGAGCAAGGGCATGGAACATCTGACCGGACCCTTAAGTTTTACCGACCTGGACCCTGAAGGCCTGCTCGTCGAGGGCTTTGACCGCATTGGCACAACAGGCGCCGTGTATAGCCACGCCTATTATCACAAGCATTTGGAGCGCATGGGATTTGTCAAGGATGTGGACTGGCTGGAGTTCCTGATAACTATCCCCAAAGAGATCCCCGAGAAGATGCAACGCATCGCCAACCTGATAAGCGAACGCATGAATGTGACGACCATCAAGTACACCGACCGCAAGCAACTGGTCAAGGACTACGGTGACGCCATCTTCAAACTGATCAATGTGGCCTATGACGAGTTGTTCGGCTACTCGCCCTTGTCCGACAAGCAGATCAAGCACTACATCAAGATGTACCTGCCCTTCCTGCCGCTCGACGACCTGTCGATGGTCATCGAGAAAGACACGCGCGAGCTCGTCGGTGTAGGCATCACCATCCCCTCGATGTCCAAGGCGCTCATCAAGAGTCGCGGCCGCCTGTTCCCCATGGGATGGAAATACTTGCTCGACGCCTTCAAGCACAACAATGTTGTGGACCTGATGCTCATCGCCGTCAAGCCTGAACTCCAGAACAAGGGTGTGAACTCACTCATCTTCAATGACCTCATCCCCGTGTTCAACAAGCATGGCTACACCCATGCCGAGAGCAACCACGAACTGGAACTCAACTCCAAGGTGCTCAAGCAATGGGAATACTTCGAGTATGACCAGCACAAGCGCCGCCGCGCCTACACCAAGGAAATTTAACCACAGAAATCCAAACCCTCTAGACTATCTAGATTATCTAGACTATCTAGAAAAAAACAAATAAAGCAACATGAACAACAAGATTCAAGTCATCAGCAAATATGCCCTTGAGGGGCTGGAGACACAAGCGTTGCAGGATGCTGCCCGTTCCGCCAAGCAGACGCTCGAGAGCGGCTCGGGAGCCGGCAACGACTTCCTGGGCTGGCTTCACCTGCCCAGCAGCATCGACGAGCAGCAACTCGCCAGCATCGAGCAGACCGCTGCCGTGCTGCGCGAGCAGTGTGAGTATGTCATCACCATCGGCATCGGTGGCAGTTACCTCGGCGCCAAGGCCGTCATCGAGGCCCTGAGCGACCACTTCGCCGCCTACAAGACGGGCTGTGGCCCCAAGGTCCTGTTTGCCGGCAATAACATCGGCGAGGATTACCTCTACGACCTGATGGACCTGGTGCGCGGACACAAGTTCGGCATCATCGTCATCTCCAAGTCGGGCACCACGACCGAAC
>JAEEGF010047638.1_pt1 | contig 15734 bp, 8 predicted proteins | sample 9134171 | NCBI WGS metagenome assembly JAEEGF01 (sample SAMN16246542, study PRJNA631951) | gut metagenome | biome: gut microbiome; feature: rumen; material: AP-attached | host: Bos | place: Iran: Karaj | collected 2018-10
CATAGTCCATTTGGGCCTTAGAGATCTTGTGGGAGTATTTGGTGTCAATCTTCTGCATCTCCTTTTCCAGCTCTGCGGCCTGATCGGCTGTCAATTCATTTCCCGACTGAGTAATCTTCTTGGAAACCGACATCTTCTCGGCAACAAGCTGATCACGCAGTTTACCTAATGCACTCCTGGCGGCATCCAGTTTGTTCTGCATCTTCCTGGACAGTTCCACAGACCTGTAATAATTAGCCCGGGCTTGATCATAGGCAGTATTCTTTTTCGTTCCCTCAGTCTTCTTGACTTTCTGTGGAGTCTGTTCAGTTTTTCGAATCTGTTGAGTGGCCTGTTGTTGGGGTTTTGCCATTTTTTGGGGCGTTTTCCCTGTGACAACTTCTTGACTCGTGGTGGCTGTAGCCGGCACCTTTTTGGTTCCTTGGGCATAAGTAGCGGTCGTTGCCGTGAGGCATAAAAGCAATGATATCACAATAAATCGTCTCATAATCTTGATGTTTAAACGTTAAACTTTAATCATTTTGTTCGTTTTATATAAAGACTAGCAATTACCTAAAAAGTTTAAAACGCTAGCCATAATCATTAATACCTGCAGTCATATCATAACATTCTGCATTACACTCGGCCATAAGCAAAAAATGGGGGTGAATTTTGCCGGGATAAATGAGGTTTGTATCCCTATAAAGAGTTACCTTTGCATCATAATGAAAAACGAAGCGACGATACAATTTGTGCGCGAGCACCGCGAGGAGGATGTGCGGGCATTGGCCTTGCAGGCACGACGCAACGGCGATGTTGACTTGACGTGGGCGCTGGACCAGATTCAGGGCTGGCAGACGGCACGCCGCAAGTTGCCGTCATGGGCTGCCATCGACGGCATCATCTATCCGCCACATCTGTCGATGGAGCAGTGCTCCAGCGAGCAGACTGCAAGCTACAAAAATGAAATCGTGGATACCCTGCCTGAAGGGAGCCACAGGACGCTGATCGATTTGACTGGCGGTTTTGGGGTGGACTTCGCCTTTATGGCAACGCGTTGTGAACGTGCCATCTATGTCGAGCGGCAAGAGCATCTTTGCGAGACGGCCCGCCACAATTTTGGGCTGCTTGGCCTGAGCCATGCCACCATCATCAACAAGGATGCCGAGAATGTTCTGAGCGACCTCGTTACTGACCCCGCCTCTACCCTGCTCTACCTGGATCCGGCCCGTCGTGACAGCAACAGTGCCCGCACCTATGCCATCACCGACTGCACGCCCAACGTGCTGGAATTGCTGCCCCATCTGTTTAATGCTGCCCACCACATCCTCATCAAGCTATCGCCCATGCTCGACTGGCACAAGGCAGCAACCGATTTGGGCAACCGCGTGGTCGAGGTTCACATCGTGAGCGTGGCCAACGAATGCAAGGAACTGCTCATGCTATTGAAGGCCGACCATGAGGGCGAACCAGTCATCCACTGTGCAAACGATAGCCAACGCCTCACATACACACCCACGCAAAACGAAGTGCCACTGCCGCTTGCCAACGATGGTGATACGGCTTTCCTGTATGAGCCCAATGCCTCGATCATGAAGGCGGGATGCTTCGGCGTGCTCACCGAGTGCTACCCCATCAAGGCCCTGGCCACCGACAGCCACCTGTTTGTGTCGCGAGAAGACGTCAAGGAGTTCCCGGGTCGCCAGTTTGTCATCACAGCCGTATCGTCAATGAACAAAAAGGAGCTGAAACGAGCCCTCGCAGGCATCACACAAGCCAACGTCGCTACCCGCAACTTCCCGATGACAGCACAACAACTGAGGCAGCGGCTGAGGCTCAAAGACGGTGGCGACACCTACCTGTTCGGTACCACAAATCACACTGGGCAGCACCTGCTATTCATCTGCCGTAAAAACTGAAAACCGAAAACACAAGATTTTGCGATTCTTCCAAAAAAGCATTAACTTTGCAGTCATAATTCAGTCGCAACCATGGCAGTAAAACGAGAATCGGTAACTTTCACATCGCTCAATAAAGAGATCAAAGGCGGCACCTTCAGGAACATCTACATCCTGCAGGGCGAAGAGCCCTATTATATCGACCGCCTGCAACAACTCATCATCGACACGGCATTGACCGAGGACCAGCGGGATTTTAACCTGTCGCTATTCTACGGCAACACGGCCAATGTGCGCGAGGTCATCAGCACATGCAGGCAGTATCCCGCCTTCTCGCAGTATAAAGTCGTGGTTGTGCGTGAAGCCCAGCTCATTCCCAAGCAACCCGGTCACAAAGATGACCTGGACCTGTTTGCGTCTTATGCCGAGAAGCCCTTGCCATCAACGATTCTGGTCATCTGCCACAAGGGCGCGGCATTAAAAAGCAAGGCCTTTACCGACCAGCTGACAGCCAGCAAGAGCGGCATCATCTTCGATTCCAAGAAGGTGCACGAGGGACGTGACCTGGATGCCCTCATTGTCAACTATGCCAACTCGCTGGGCTGCAACATCGACAACAAGGCGACGCGGATGCTTGCCGACCACATTGGCACCGACATCGCACGCCTGTTCAGCGAACTTGACAAGTTGTCGATACTAACCGATGACAACAACATCACGCCCCTGCTCATCGAGCAGAACATCGGTATCAGCAAGGATTTTAACATCTTTGAGTTGGAAGACGCGTTGGCCAGGCGGGATGCCGCCAAGGCTTTCCGCATCGTGGACTACTTTGAACGCAATCCCAAGAACAACCCGACAATGGCGAGTGTGGCGATGCTGTTCTCGTATTTCTCTAACGTACTGCTCGCCGCTACAGCCCGCGACAAGAGTCCCGATGGCATCATGGCGCTGGTGGGCACACGCAGCCAGTGGCGAGCCCGCAAGTTTATCGATACTACACGCATGTACAATACCCGCTCGCTCATCAACATCATCGGTTACCTGCGTGAATGCGACACCCGCAGCAAGGGCATCGGCTCTCGCCAAGACCAGTATGCATTGCTCAAGGAACTTATCTATAAGATATTGCATGCCTGAAAAGAATGATGACGCCGGTTTGGCTCGTCATCGATGACTATCAACCATAAATATTGCGTATCATATTCATTCATCAACACTTTATCTGCAGTTTACCAACATAACATCAATATGAAAAGATTATTATTCATACTCGCTAGTCTGATTCTGTCGTGCCCCGCTGTTTTTTCGGCAGTGAAATATGTGGGAGGGGATATCTCACTATTGACCAAATATGAGGAGAAGGGTGCTATCTATTATAATGAGAACGGCAAGCGTATAACCGACATGCTGGGTTATCTGAAAGACACCGGGCTCAATGCCATGCGCGTGCGCCTGTTTGTTGACCCGTCCAAAGCCAATGCCGAAGACCAGGGTGAGGGTGTATGTCAGGATCTGCCCTATGTGGCAGCTTTGGGCCAGCGCATCAAGGCTGCAGGTTTCAAGTTCCTGCTCGATATCCATTACAGCGACACGTGGACCGATCCAGGCCAGCATAGCACTCCTGCATCGTGGACAGTCCAGAGCGCGCTTGCCGACAGTGTATACAGCTACACCCAACGTGTGCTCTATACCTTGATTGACGCTGGCGCTAATCCCGACTTCATCCAAGTGGGCAACGAGGTAACTTACGGCATGTTGTGGCCCACAGGTCACTGCTATCCCAGCGGCGCCAACTACGGCAATGGCACGTTCGCCAACTTTGCCAATTATCTCATGCACGGCATCCAGGCATGCCGTGAGGTGTGTCCTAACGCCCAGATTGTCGTGCATACCGAGTTGAGCCGTGCTTCCAATGTGACCTCGTTTTACCAGGCGCTGAAGAGTTACACCACCGACTTTGACATCATTGGACTGAGTTATTACCCGTATTGGCATGGCAACTTGAACGTGCTGAATGACCTGCTGACGACGCTGGAGAGTACCTATCCGACCAAAAAGATACAGGTTGTAGAAACCGGCTATCCGCACGCATACTATCCATCGGGAGCAAACTATGACCTGCAATCGACATGGCCTGCTACCGAAGCCGGGCAAAAGGCATTTGCCGCTGCCCTCGTTGAAATGCTGAATGCCCACAACAATGTGAACGGCCTCTACTGGTGGTTCCCCGAGGCTAACGAATATGGCATCAACTACGTGAATCATGTGACTACCGACTGGTATAACTGCGGCTGGTGGGACAATGCCAACGGGCAGGTGATGGACGCCTTGTTTGAAATGCCCAATTTCTTGGTTAACAGCGACCCGGAGGAGCCCAACATATACATCGTTGGTGGCGAGGGAGACTGGAGTCTGACCGAACCCCTGAGCAAGATGACAAACCTAGGCAACGGAATCTACATGGACACCCTGACCATCAGCGCCCCCATCTATTTCGTATTTGCCGACGGAGGGCCTGAAGAATGGGACAATGACTGGACGGCCTTTAACGGCACCTACCGTTACGGTCCCACGGCAACCACAACCATCACCACAGGCACAACCTATACCACCGCCAAGCGCAATAACAACTATTCGTACTATTTTACAGGCGATGGTAGCGAGTATGCGTTTACCTTCGATGCCAATAGCCTCACATTCAAGCTTGAAGTCATTGTACCTCAACCCATTGTGCTCCCTGGAGATGCAAACGATGACGGAATTGTGAACATTGCTGATGTGACAATGCTCATCGACTACATGTTGAGCGGCAATGCCAGCCCATTCAACATCACTAATGCAGATATGAACCAGGATTCCAGCATCAATATCGCCGACCTGACCACTCTCATCGATTTCCTGCTCGATAGTTGACCCGAGCCCGAAACCAACAGAACAAAGAACAATCAAAACAGAACCATACAATGAAAAGACTATTAACCACATTCGCAGCATTGTTGACCCTGTCAACAACCTTCGCACAACTCCGCGACATACTACCGCCTTAATGCTATTATCTCAAAAGTAAAAGAATAGGTCTCAAAATACCCTACGCCTGCCATTATCGCAACAGTTCGCAAATATTAGATTTTGAAGTTTTTCAATCTATTTTGAAAAAACATCCATAATGCTACTGCCAATTATTGATAATTTACTATTTTTGCATTGATAATAACAAATTCTAAAATCATGAAAAGAGTATTTCTAACTATGATTTTGATGGTTGCGGCTCTGGTGCTCAATGCCAGTGCCGATGACTGTTGCTCACTGACCTTCAGTCAAGAATACTGCACATTTGCCGGCATGTATATTGATAAAACAACAGGTGCACAGGCAGCAGCCAACAGGGTCAACAATCGTTATTCATGCACGAATTTTATCCCTATCCCAGAAGGAACAGAATTGTCCTATAGCTCTGACTACAATAGTGACACCTATGGCGGCTATGCATTCTATAACGAGGAGAAACAATTTGTCGGTGGCGGCACCGTCACAATCGGTGAAGATATTGCTGTGACAATACCCAGTGATGCCAGCTTCCTCAGATTCACCAACCGGACCAACGAATTCTCGAACGTCTCATTTACATTCACTGCGTCGGGTGACGCTGCCATCGCATTGTCGAGACGAAAGGAGCTTGATGAGGATGCCCCATTGAGGAAGAAATGCCATGTGCTCATGATTGGCAATTCATATACCAATGACCAACACTACTACGCAGCTCAACTCCTTAACACCTATGGGGTTAACCCAAATACATCATCTCTTACCAGAATCGAAATCGGAGCCTATATGTTACAGGACTGGGCAATGTGTGTTGACGATACGAGTGGCATGTCGTATTACGCCCAGTTTGCGAATCCCGTACCAAGCACGACAGCCAATTATAATGTGAGAGCTGCTTTCGGCACAGGCTATTCGGTAACCGAGACTTTAACTGAGCTATTCACTGAGCCATGGGATATTATCTGTTTCCAGCAGCGCTCCAATGGCAGTGCAGACTACTCGACTATAGGACAATACATGAACGTGCTCATTAGCAAGGTGCGAGAGGTATGCTCCAATCCTGATGTGAAGATATATTACGATATGACACAGGGCATGCCCAATAACCACTATACCAACTATCCCAATATCATCTCGACAATGAATCAGCTCCTCAATGATTATGGGGATGATATTGCCAAAATCATTCCTGTGGGAACTGCCATCGAGAATCTAAGGCACTCAGAGCTTAACACAGGCACCTTGAATGATTTTACAAGAGATGGAAGCCACATGGCAAATGGTGCCGGCAAGTATGTTGCCGGGTTGACACTCGTGATGAGTTTGTTTAAGGACATGATGGACAAGAGCATATTCGAAGACACCACCACCACGATTGTTTTGTCCGATTCGCCCGGTAATGGCGAGCTAGTCGTTGACGAAACTGACAGGACGCTCTTGCAGCAGTGTGTGTATAACGCTCTTTTGAACCCGTTTGAATCGAATGCGCCCGTATCCATTCCTGGTGATGTGAATGGTGACGGGATTATAAACATTGCCGACATGACAGCGCTCATCGACTATATGCTGAGTGGTGATGGCCATCCGTTCAATTACATCAATGCCAACATCAACCAAGACAGGAGAATCAACGTTACCGATGTAACCGAACTCATCGACTTGCTGATTTCCAATCAAGATCCTGAGCCTGAGCCTGATTGAATGCGAGTTGAGAGAATCCATTAGTCAGATAATCATTATACAAGTACATAACTATGAAGAGACCATTATTCATATTCATCGCTATTGTGACACTGACAGCTGGCTTTGCCCAGATGAGTGAACTGCCAGGCTCTGTGCGCATGTTCCTTGACGAAAGAGAAATGATGAAAAGCCTTGTCATTAAAAAAAATGATAAGGATGCCGCGATGTTTTTCAAATCCCGTTTCGCTCCAACACGCGTCATCGGCGGGAAAGAGATGGCCGATGTGTTTATTGATTTTGACAATCCCAAAATCGTTCCTGTCCTCAAGTCAAAAGGCGTGATTGTGAACTGTGTTTTTGACAGATTCCTGACGGCACAGGTGCCTATTGATCAACTGAATACGGTTTCGCAAATCAAAGGTGTGATTGGTTTGGAAATCAGTGGTGTTGCCGAGTTGTGCTCTGACAGTACCCTCTCGGTCACTCATGCTGGCCAAGTGCTAAACGGAACTGAATACGGTTTACCACAAGCGTATGACGGTACTGGGGTAATTATCGGCATGATTGACACTGGATTTGATTACCAACATACAGCATTCCGCAGGTCTGACGACCCGAGTAAAACCCGCATCGTACGAGTCTATGACCCCAATAACACTACCGGGTATCCTGCCATCATCAATGGTGAGAACTTGCCTGGATCGATTTTCATGAACGAGCAGATTGATACACTGACTACTGATTCTTATGACACACATGGCACTAACACTACCGGTGTTGCTGCAGGCAGGAATGTAAACGGCTATGGCGGCACGGCTCCTGGTGCCGAAATTGTTCTTTGCACATCGCGCACCCTGCATTCAGGCATATCAGAGTTGGAAGTCATCAATTGCATCAAGTACATCTATGCTTATGCCGACAGTGTTGGCAAACCTTGTGTCATCAATATCAGCATGAGCAACAGGTTTGGCCCGCATGATGGGAAAGACAGGGTTTCGGCTGCGATTGCCCAGAGTGTAGGCCCGGGCCGTATCTTTGTTGTTGCAGCCGGCAACAACGGCAATAGCAACGATTATGCCTTTGGACCGGCGTTGGCCAATAAACCCCTCAACATGCTCATGGGCCACGCCTATGTTTATACTGATGATTCATACTATTACGCCAACACATGGATGACCACATGGGTGCGTGCCAACAACGTACGTCCTGTTATACAGTTTCACATCTTAGACAAATGGACCAAACACATCGTATGGGAGTCGGATTTGATCTCCAGCTACCAAAAGATAACTTCATATGAAATCAGCAAATATTACGAACCCGACCCGGCAGTTGGGCCAACTGGATATATATCAGCACTTGTGGCTCTCAATCCATTCTGCATGAAATTTGAGGCTTCCTGTGAATTTAAAAACCTGAGGTGCAAAGAATATACCTATTATGATTGGGGGCAATATGTGGGCCGCTATCAGATTGGAGTTTCTGTATATCCGCCCTCGGTTCGTTTACCCAGACAACCGGACAGTTGCTATGTCGATTCCTGGGTCTGCACTGTTAATGGCCGCAGAACAAATTATCCCTATTCAATTTACCGCGACATTATCACCGAAGAAGGTGATACTGTAACCCAGTTGTTCAATGACTTCTATACCACACCCAGTAACCGCTGTAGCGTTGGAACTTATACTGTAAATGACTCCATTATTTCGGTTGGTGGGTATTACGGCCGGGACAGCTACTTCTCCATGCCTGATAATCAAATAATAAGAATCGAAGATTGTACTGTGGGCCAACACATGTGGATGTCTAGTTATGAATATCCAGGATATGGGCCAACAGGAAAGGCTTTGCCTACCATCACCGCCCCTGGTATAAGCGTCATTTCGGCAGCCAATCATCTGGCAGGAATCACTGACTCGACAATGTATACAATCATGAGGGTTGGAGATGATTATTGGAGTGTCTTGACGGGGACGTCGATGGCGGCGCCGGCGGTGGCGGGGATTATTGCGCAGTGGTTGCAGATTAATCCTAATTTATCGCCTAGTCAGGTCAAGGACATTTTGGCTCAGACGGCTATTAAGGACAGTTTCACTAACGATCCTGGCTACGGGGTCAGGTTCGGTCCTAACGGCAAGGTGGATGCCATGGCTGGAGTAAGGCTGCTGCTGGGCCTTGATGACGAGGAGGAGATATTGAGAGGCGACGTCAATGGCGATGGCATCATCAATATCACGGATTTGACCTGGCTGATAGACTACATGCTAGGAATTCCTGATCCTGATTTCGTCATCGAAGCTGCTGATGTCCATGCCGATGGCATTCTTAATATCGAGGACGTATCTTATTTGATTGACTTAATGATCGACTTCGAAATCTAATCTCGCATTGAATACTTTCACAAAACCAATTTTACAGTTACCTATGGCTAGAAAAACGTTGATTACAATGATGTTGCTGGTTCTGGCGTCACTTGGCAGCCAGGCACAGCACCTCCTTCCCACTTCGGTAAGGCAGTATCTTAACGAGCGTGCCCTTGGCGAGCAAGGGACCGCTGTCTCGCGGTTTGCCTATTCACACTATGTCGACGGCCAGGAAATGATTGACTGCTTTATTGCCATCGAGGGCGAGGGCGTCATTCCCCGCTTGAAACGTGCCGGCATTAAGGTCAGCAGCTGTTTCGACGGGTTTGTCACGGCCCAAGTGCCTGTGGACAAATTGGCAACGGTGTCGCAGATTGCCGGTGTAAACAATGTGGAAGTCAGCCATAGACTTGAATTGTGTACCGACAGCACGATGAGGGCCACCCACGTTATCGATATCCTGAACGGCATGTCCAACAATCTGCCGCTCAATTACGATGGCACGGGAGTAATTGTCGGCATCATCGATGTCGGCTTTGACTACCAGCACAGGGCCTTCAGGCGTCCTGACGACCTTTCGCGTTGCCGCATCGTCAGGGTGTATGACACTAGCGACCGGACGGGCCACAAGGTGTGGAACAACAATGCTGTGCTGCCGGGCTCGGTTTTCATCGACGACGAGGTGCTCTCGCTGACCACCGATGACAGCGAAAGCAGCCACGGCACCCACACGTCGAGCATCGCCGCCGGCTCCCATGTGAACGGTTATGGCGGCATGGCTCCCGGTGCCGACATCATCCTGTGCGCTGTCAGCGAGATGGGCACGGGACTCTCGGCCGTCGAGGTCGCCAATTGCGTGCGTTACATCAAGTGTTATGCCGACAGTGTGAACAAGCCCTTCGTGGTCAGCGTCAGTGTGAGCACGACCGACGGGCCGCATGACGGCAGGGACTACCTGTCCAAGGCCATTGCACAGATTGTGGGGCCAGGACGAATCTTCTGCATCGCGGCCGGCAACAACGGCAGCAACCCCACCTATGCCCACGCCCATGCCAGCCCCACCCAACCGGCACATTTCCTGCTCAAGCAGAAGGACAGCTCGGGCTGCGACTCTTCCTACCGCTACACCAACTTTGTCGCCGACATATGGATGCGCAACGACTTCACGCGGTTTGACTTCAAATTCCATGTCCTGGACCTGACCACCAATCAGATTGTCTGGGAGTCGGAAGAGAATGTATCGACCATGAGTGTGGACATCTCGACCATGGCCGATTACTACGTTCCCATTCCCGGGGAAACGTCATACAACCTCAAGGGTGGCGTCGGCACTTCAACCGACGGCAAGAAATACCATATCTCAGTCTTAGCGCGCAACCTGCAGAGCACTGAATACACCCTGAGCGGCAGCACCAAAAACAGCCGCTATGCCATCGGCTTGACCATCACACCGCGCAAGGAGACCGACATCGACGCCTGGGTCAGCAACAGCAATGCCCGTTTTGCACTTGTCTCCAGCCCTGTTACCACCCTGAGTGGTGAGGTACAGGAGGACTTCTACTCGGCGTCCAGCAGCGACTGCTCTATTGGCAGCTTTGCCGTGCATGACTCCATCATCTCGGTAGGCGCCTATGCCGCCCGCAATTCCTACTACTCGCTCTTGAACGACAGGGTTGTCACCAGCGGCTCCGTCACCATTGGGCAGATTACCAGCTTCTCGGGCTACGCCGTTGCGGGCACCGGCCCCACGGGCAAGGCCTTACCCACCATCTGCGCCCCCGGCTTTAACGTGGTGGCTGCCGGCAACAGGTACAACGCCTATGCCAACAACTCGGCCTATACCGTCATGAAGACCGACGACGGCAGCCCCTGGTGCGCGATGGGAGGCACCTCGATGGCCTCGCCCACCGTGGCCGGCATCATCGCGTTGTGGCTGCAAGCCAACCCGAGGCTGTGTGTGCGGCAAATCAAGGACATCATGGCACAGACGGCCATCAAGGACCGCTTCACCATGGGCAGCAAGGGGGCACACTTCGGCCCCAACGGCAAGATTGACGCCTTGGCGGGTCTGCAGTTGATTCTTGAACGCCAAGGCTATGGTACTGGCGATTTGAACCGCGACGGCGAGGTCAACATCGGTGACGTTGCCGCCTTTATCGACTACCTGTTGAGCGGCTCTTCGGGCTCCATCAACGTGAATGCCGCCGACGTGGACCGCGACAGCGAGGTCACCATCAGGGACCTTACCGTGCTCATCGATAGGCTCCTGAGCGGAAGCTGACCGCCCGCCATGCTGCAGCGGTAACGCCTATAATCCCCTGATCGGGCTTCGCTCGAGAACATTTAGCACGGCGAAGCCAAATCTAACAAAATCATTATAATAATTCTTTCAAATTTGATTTTGCTTGATTTTAAGCTCTTAGACCAGATAAAACCCACCATGTCATAATGAGGCCCGGGACCGCAATTCTCACGAAAAGCGGTCCCGGGTTATTTATGTCACAGAGTTGATTACTTGGTGACGTCGATGAGGCCGTGGCCGGTCATCTCCTTGGGCTGCGGCAGGCCCATGATCTGCAGGATGCTGGGGGCCACGTCGGCCAGACGGCCCGTGTTGATGATGAGCTCGGGGTCCTCGGTCACATAGATGATGGGCACGGGGTTGAGCGAGTGGGCCGTGTTGGGCGTGCCGTCGCTGTTGATGGCGTGGTCGGCATTGCCGTGGTCGGCGATGATGATGGCCTCATAGCCCGTGGCGCGGGCGGCTTCGACGGTGTCGTGCACGCAGCGGTCAACAGCCTTCACGGCCTGGGTGATGGCGCCATACACGCCGGTGTGGCCCACCATGTCGCCGTTGGCATAGTTCACCACGATAAAGTCGTACTTGTCCTCGCGGATGGCAGCCACCAGCTTGTCGCGCACCTCATAGGCGCTCATCTCGGGCTTCAGGTCATAGGTGGCCACGTCGGGCGAGGGAACCAGGATGCGGTCCTCGTTCTCGAAGGGCTGCTCGCGTCCGCCGCTGAAGAAGAACGTCACGTGGGCATATTTCTCGGTTTCGGCGATGTGCAGCTGGCGTTTGCCCTGGCTGGCCAGGTACTGCGACAGCGTGTTGTCCACATTCTCCTTGGGGAAGAGCACGTGCACGTCCTTGAACGTCGGGTCATAGGGCGTCATGCAGTAGTACTGCAGGCCGGGGATGACCTTCATGCCGTCCTCGGGCTTGTCCTGCTGCGTCAGGGCGATGGTAATCTGCTTGGCGCGGTCGTTGCGGAAGTTGAAGAAGATGACCACGTCACCCTCCTGGATGCGGCCGTCCACGGTCGAGTTGACGATGGGCTTGATGAACTCGTCGGTCACACCCTCGTCATAGCTCTCCTGGATGGCCCTCACCATGTCGTCGCTCGGCTTGCCCACACCGGCGGTGAGCATGTCATAGGCCACCTTGATGCGGTCCCAGTTGTTGTTGCGGTCCATCGCATAGTAGCGGCCGATGACCGTGGCCACCGTGCCGGCGCTCTGCTTGCAGTGCTCGGCTACCGTGTTCACAAAGCCCTTGCCGCTCTCGGGGTCGGTGTCGCGGCCGTCCATGAAGCAGTGCACAAACACGCGCTCCAGGCCATACTCCTTGGCGATGTCGCACAGGGCCATCAGGTGCTCCTGCGAGCTGTGCACGCCGCCCGTGCTCGTCAGGCCCATGATGTGCAGGGCCTTGCCGTTCTCCTTGGCATAGGTGTAGGCGTTAACGATTTCGGGATTTTTCAGGATGGAGCCGTCCTTGATGCTCTTGTTGATCTTGACCAGGTCCTGATAGACGACGCGGCCGCCACCGATGTTCAGGTGGCCCACCTCGCTGTTGCCCATCTGGCCGTCGGGCAGACCCACGTCCTCGCCGCAGGCCTTGAGCGTGCTGTGCGGATAGGCGGCACGCAGGAAGTCCAGATAAGGAGTCGGGGTACTATAAATCGCGTTGCTGTGGCCTTTGGGACCTTCGCCCCAGCCGTCCAGGATAATCAATATTGCTTTCTTTGCCATAATTGTATTTTACCTATTTGTTTTGTTAAACCTGATTTTGGAACTGCAAAGATAGTACAAATTGCGTTCACTTAATACTTTATTTCGTTGTTTTGTTCTTTTCGTCCGTTCCGTCCGCGTGCCCACGGCCCCACGCCAAGGCGCCAATCCGCGAAGTTTTTCCTTCCAGCGAACCTTTAATGGTCGGCGAATTTAACGAATGAAACTAATGGCATCCGCATCCTAACCTCAACCAGGAATGCGGATTCCTTAATAAAAAAGTTGTTACGGTTGTTTAACCGGGTTGTTGTTGGAGTTGTTTGAAAGTAGCGACATGGGGCCGTGTACACGCGGACGGAACGGAAAACACGAACGGAATAAAATTGTAGCAGAACTGGATGAGTATATAAAGATATAAAAATTTATTGTTAAAGCTTGCGATAACAATAGTTCTCCGTTTCTTCCGTTTTCCGTTTCTTCCGTTATATATATAATATAGGCGGACGGACGGAAAACTTTTTATCCCCAGTTTCTAGTTTGGCATCCGCACTCTTCGACCTCACGCAAAGGCGCTAAGCCACGAAGCTACTTAGGTTTAAAGACAAGAAGGACAAGAAGGACAACGTGTTGGTTATCAATAAAATATAATTGTCATTCTTGTCTTTTTTGTCTTCACATAAGATAGGTTTTGTGCCGCCCCTGATGGGGCTGGGGTTGGTGGGCTGGGGTTGCACTCTATTACAGGGGTTGCACCCCTGCCTAAACCATGTCGCTCCTAACGGAGCTCAATGCGGATGCTCTCTAAACTCTAAACTCTAGACTCTAGACCGCGAGCAACGCGAGCCCTCTAAGCTCTAAGCCCTAAGCTCTAAGCTGCGAGCAACGCGAGCCCTCCAAAGCTCTAAACTGCGAGCGCCAGCGAGCTCCCTAAACTCTAGACCCTAGACCTCTCGCGCCAGCGAGCCTCAGTGGCTTGTGTAGAAGTCGGTGATGCGCTGGATGGCGCGGGAGCAGACGGGGCAGAAGTTGGTGACCTCGTTGATTTTCATGCGGCACTCCTGGGCAGGACGGTAGACGCCCTTGCTCTGGTAACCGCCGCCCTCGAACACGCCGACGCGCTGCGTGGCTGCGTCGAGCAGGCGCTGCTCCTTGTCGTTGGTGATTTTGCGGTAGTTGGGCACCTTGGGATCGGGAGGCGTGGGGACGGGTGTGCCCTTGGGCAGCATGTCGGCCCACTTGCTCTGGAAATCGACCAGCGTGGTGAGGTTGGGTTCCCAGGGCTCGGTATCGGCGGGATACATGGTCTCGTAGCCGTCGTCATAGAAGTATTCGTCGCCCAGGCCGGCATAGGCGTGGCCAAACTCGTGGACGAGCACCTGATGGAAGGTGGGATGGTCGCTGGTGGTGACGGTAATCTGGTTGTAGATGCCACCGCCGCCGTAGGTGTCGCTGTTGACCAGGACGATAATGTGCTCGAAGGGAACGCCCGACAGCACGTCGTAGAGGCGGTGGATGTCCTGCGTCATCAGGTAGCGGTCGCTGTAGAAGGTGTCGTAGTGGGTGCCCACGGGGGTGGCGCTCCACCGTCCCAGGTGGGGCACGCTGGGGCCGCTGGTAAGCGACTCGGCAGCCACGGCAACAACGTTGAAGCGGTTCTTGAGCGAGGTAAAGGGTTCATGGGCAAACAGGGCATCGACCACACGCTGGCAGTCGGCGTAGAACTTGCCCATCTGGGCGCGGGTGTAGCCCTCGGCGACGATGGCCAGGTCGATGCACTGGGTGATGTCGGGGTCGCCGTCAAGGGGCCCCTGGGTGGGCTCGTAGTTGCGCTTGCCGGGCTCGTCGGGGGACGCAACATTTTGCGTCTCTACAGTCTTACCTTTCCACACATAATGATAAGGAATGCCGTTGTCGCCCAGCTGGCGGATGAGGATGTCGGCCGGATCAACGGTGTGGGTCATCGAGCCCACCACCTTGCCGTGGAAGTCGATGAGCGAGACGGTGACATCGACGGGCTGCTTGGGCATGGGCACATTGTAACTGGCGGCAAAGGCGCGGTTGACACGGGTGGCCTCCTCGGTAGCCTGCCACTCCTGGAACAGGGTCGAGAACGTGTGCACAAACAGCAGCTGGCCCGTGGCATGGTCCTTGACCTGGATCTGGCCGTTGCCCTTGAGGGGCACGTCGGCCAGGCGGCTCTTGCGTCCCGCCCAGCGGGGCGTGGAATAGGCCTGCTCAAAGAAAATCTGCTGGTCACGGTTGTTGCCGGCAAAGATGTAGTCGAGCCGCAGGGTGCGGTCCACAAAATAGTCCTCGAACTGCTGCGCCACCGCGGCAAGGGCGGCCACAGCTACCAGAAGTAACGCGATAACTGTTCTTTTCATGATTGCTTGGTCTAGTTTTTCCTGCAAAGATACAAAAACTAGGGACTAGGGACTAAAAACTTGGAACATTTATTGTACTTTTGTAAAGAGAAAAGGATAACAGGCAAGAACAAGAATCAAGTCTTCAATTTGAGTGTTGTTTAAGTTGTTCATAGTAGTTCCTGTTGTTTGAGCGTGGAATGACGATGGTGGAGTTGAATTTGCCGGAATATGAGTACAAGGTGAAGAAGCGGGAGGATGGCTCGTGGGCCATCTGGGACCGGCTGCGCAAGCGTTGGGTGGCCCTGACGCCCGAGGAATGGGTGCGCCAGCACTTCGTCGAGTGGCTCATTACCGTCAAACAGTTCCCGGCCGCGCTGATGGGC